>Ga0310786_10011912_pt1 | contig 10813 bp, 7 predicted proteins | sample AusTroGonzalo_MG_FD_203881 | JGI IMG/M metagenome (GOLD analysis project Ga0310786, IMG submission 203881) | Bovine rumen microbial communities from tropical cattle in Woodstock, Queensland, Australia - Gonzalo_03 (v2) (version 2) | ecosystem: Host-associated > Mammals > Digestive system >...
CTTCGCCATGTTGCAATGCATCGGACCCACGCCCGGATAGTCGAGACCCGCCGAGATGGTGAATGCCTCCTGAATCTGTCCGTCCTCATTCTGCATCACCAGCATCTTCGCACCGTGCAGGATACCCGTCGTGCCGCGGTGAATGGTGGCTGCCGTGTAGTCAGTATCCCAACCGTGTCCACCTGCTTCGGCGAGTACGATCTTCACGCGTTCGTCGTCCATATAGTGATAGATGGTGCCTGCGGCATTGCTTCCGCCGCCGATGCAAGCAATCAAGTAGTCGGGGTAGTCGCGCCCGATCTTTTCCTCCAGTTGCCATTTGATCTCCTCGGAGATGACGCTTTGCATGCGAGCCACGAGATCGGGGTAGGGGTGCGGACCCATCGTCGAGCCGACGATATAGAAGGTGTCCGACGGATGACAGCACCAGTCTCTTATCGCCTCGCTACAGGCATCCGAGAGCGTCATGTTGCCCGTTCTTACGGGATGCACCTCAGCACCCAGCATCTTCATACGCTCCACGTTCGTGTGCTGGCGCTCCACATCGGTAGCCCCCATGAAAACTTCGCACTTCATGTTCATCAGCGCACAGACCGTTGCCGTGGCCACACCGTGCTGGCCTGCTCCCGTCTCAGCGATGATACGCGTCTTGCCCATCTTCTTCGCCAACAGGATCTGTCCGATGGTGTTGTTAATCTTGTGGGCACCCGTGTGGTTCAGGTCCTCGCGCTTCAGATACAACTGACAACCGTACTGCTCGCTCATACGCTTTGCAAAATACAGCGGTGAGGGTCTGCCCACATAGTCCTTCAACAGCGCATGATACTCTGCCTTGAACTCTGCACTCTCGATAATCGGCAGGTATGCCTCCTGCAGGTCATGCACGCACTTGTAGAGAATCTCCGGCACGTATGCGCCGCCGAACTCTCCGTAGAAACCGTTTTTGTCAACTTGATAATCACTCATATATATTAATGTTTTTGTGTATAAACTCAAATTGTAAATTGTAAATTGTCATATTGTAAATTTAAGAGGCCCATCGTGATTACGACAGGCCTCTCAATATTTCTATTACAAACGTATAGGTACGCGGCTATCTTCTCACGATTTTCCGAATCTTGAGTTGCGCCACCACCAATAGTTTGCTGTTCTAATCATGTTTAATTACGTCTTTTATAACTTTTCGGCGGCAAAAGTAGGTATTTTCTTCCAAACTGCCAAATATTTCGGCATTTTTTTTCCTATTTGGCATAAATTTGTCGCTTTTTGCATAAATATTTATAAAATAGGCAGAATACGGTTCCATACAAGATTGAGTTCACCTTGTAGGTCGGCATTGTCGGACGTGATGGCAATGACGGCATTCTTATCAGGAACAACGATGATGTACTGACCACGTGCACCGTCGGCACGGAAGCAACCGGGACGACAGCGCCACATCTGATAGCCGTAGCCCTGCATCCAGTCGCTGGTCTCCGTAGTCAGTCCCTTCGCTGCAGCGTCTTCCAGTCGGGTGCCGGGATTGATGCTCTCCACCTGTTTCTTAGACATCTCTTCGACCCACTCGGCAGGGATAATCTGCTTGCCGTTCCATTCGCCCTTCTGAAGGAGCAACTGACCCATTTTCGCCAGATCTTCGGTCTTGAGCCAGAGTCCCCAGCCGCCGCAATTGATGCCCTGCGGACTCTCTTCCCACTTGGGTTTGTCGATGTGGAGAGGCTGGAAGAGGCGGGTGTCGAGATAATCGACCACCTTTTCGCCCGTCACTTGCTGCACGATGGCAGAGAGCATATATGTGCCCAGACTATTATAGAGGTAGAATTTGCCCGGCTCGTGCACGACGGGGTGGGCGAGGAATGCGGTTACCCAGTCCTGCTCGGCGTTGCGGAATGAGGGTTCGACATCGTGACCGCACGACATCGTCAGCAGGTCGCGCACGGTCATCGCTTTCAGGTTATCGCTCACCTCGGCAGGGAGTTTGTCGGGGAAATAGTCGATCACTTTGTCCGTCAGCGCCATCTTGCCATCGGCAATGGCGAGTCCCACGGCGGTAGCGGTAAATGTCTTACTCACGGAATGGAGTACATGCGGCACAGTATCCACGCCTTGACTTTGCCAGCGACTGTAGATGACGCTACCGTCCTTCACAATCATCACGCTGTGGATGTCCATCGAGTCGGCAGCCGCCTCCTGGAAGAAGGTGTCCATAGCCGTAGCCACGCTGTCAGGGGTTTCCGCACGAGGCAGATCGATAATCTCTGCCGTTTCCTTCACACTGTTCTTACATGCCGTTAGTGCCATCAGCACCATAGCGGCCCAAATAGTCTGTTTAATTTTCATTGTTCTGCTGTTTATGATAACGAATCTTAATTCTTGGGGCAAATATAGCGAAAAATCCTCGAATAATCTTAATTATTCCGTAAGTTTTAATAAGTTTTGTGATTTTAGTTGTACCTTTGCAGCCGTGAAACTGGATACTAAGCGACATATTGCTTCGTGGTTGCTATTGGCCGTGTTTGTGCCAATGCTGGTTCTATCGTCACTTCACGTGCACGGGGACAGTTCATCGATGGCAGAAACGGAGTGCGCCGATTGCGTTCATCATAGTTGTCATGGACACCTGACGGCGACGGCATCGTGGGCTCACGATTGTGTGTTGTGCCAGTTCCAGTTGTTGAAGATGCTGGCAGCCGCTGTTATTGCTGTCACGGTATTTATTCATGTTTGTAGGAAGTATCATGCCCAGCCTTTGTGTGGTTATCACGCCGCCTGCTATGGCATCATAGTGACTCGGGGGCCTCCTTCTGCTTGGATTATCAAGGAGGCTTTTTAATCAATTACAAACATTTTAATCAAACACAGAATGAAAAAAAGATATATCATTCTGCCTTTGTTGTGTATATGCACAGCATTGGCAGCACAGGATAACAATAAAACAGATCATCATACGGAGGATTCAACCGATGTATTCTTCCGTCATTTACAACTGAACGAACTGACGGTAACGGGCGTAACGGGCGACACGAAACTGAAGCATGCCACAGCCCCCGTAAGTATCGTTACGCCGCAAGTACTGAAGGCGACGGCTTCTACTAATATCATCGATGCGATCAGCCGCCAGCCGGGTGTTAGTCAGTTGACGACGGGCGGCAGCATCTCCAAACCCATCATCCGCGGACTGGGTTACAACCGCGTGGTAGTGATGAGTGAAGGCGTGCGACAGGAAGGTCAGCAATGGGGCGACGAACATGGCGTCGAGGTAGATGGCAGTAGCGTGAATTCAGTAGAGATCCTGAAAGGTCCGGCCTCGCTGATGTACGGCTCGGACGCGATGGCGGGTGTGGTCATCTTGCATCCACAGGCCACGCTGCCAGAGGGCGAGATGCGGGCCAACGTGAGTACAGAATATCAGACCAACAACGGACTCTTCGGCTATAACCTCTCGCTGGCTGGCAACCAGCAGGGCTTCGTCTGGGATGCCCGCTTCAGCCAGAAACTGGCACACGCGTATAAGAATAAGTACGATGGCTATGTGCCGGGTTCGCAGTTCCGTGAGTGTGCCGGTCGTCTGATGCTGGGTATCAACAAAGCGTGGGGACACTCGCGACTGACGGCGACGGCCTATCACCTGACACCTGGTATCATCGAGGGTGAGCGCGACCCGGAGACAGGTGAGTTGGAGTGCAGCACCGATAATGTCAAGACCTATGGCAAGGCGCTGCCCTTCCAGCAGGTGAAGCATTATAAGGCTGTATGGGACAACTCGCTGAATCTCTCGTCGGGTTATCTGAAGGCTATTATCGGCTATCAGCAGAACCGTCGTCAGGAGTACGAGGAGTCGATGGACGAATATGAACTCTATTTCAAACTACATACTCTGACCTACGACCTGCGCTACGTGACCAACGAGTTCGATGGCTGGAAACTCTCGACGGGTATTGGTGGTATGTATCAGAAGTCGGGCAATGAAGGCGAAGAATATCTCATCCCTGATTACCGCCTTTTTGATTTCGGTATTTATGCCACTGCCACGAAAGCCCTTGGCGACCGCTGGACGCTGAACGGAGGACTGCGCTATGACCACCGCCGCCTGCATGGTGATGCCTTACAAGAGGATGGTGAGATGCGCTTCACCGATTTCTCCCGCCATTTCAATGGCCTGACGGGTAGCGTCGGCGCTGTCTGCAATATCAACGATCATCTTAACCTGCGTCTGAATGTGGCCCGCGGATTCCGCACACCGAACATGAGTGAACTGGCTTCGAATGGTGTGCACGAGGGCTCCATCCGTTACGAACTGGGTAACCAGCAACTCAAGGCCGAGTACAGTCTGCAGGCCGACCTCGGACTCGACTTCACTTCACAATATGTCTCGGCACAGTTGGCACTCTTTGCCAACCGCATCGACAACTATATCTTCACCCATCGCCTGCCGGGGGAGATAGAGGAAGGCTACCTGACTTACGCATATACGCAGGGCGATGCCCGATTGTTGGGCTTCGAGGCCGGCATCGACTTCCATCCCATCCATTCGGTGCACTTCTCAAACTCATTCTCGTATGTCGATGCGCAGTTGATGCATGCAACGCCTGATACCAAGTATTTGCCCTTCACGCCTGCACCAAAGTGGTCGTCGGAACTGAAGTGGGAACTACAGCACCACTCGCATAGCACCGTGGCTCACCACCACGAGCGCCACCCGTTCCATCGCTCATGGCTCAACAACCTTTATATCGCCGCAGGGCTCGACTGCTACATGAAGCAGACGCACGTCTATAGTGCCGACGATACAGAGACCGTTACGCCCGGCTATGCGCTGCTCAGCCTTTCGGCAGGTACCGACATTCAGGTAAAAGGAAAGAAGGTTGCCGAACTGTATATCACAGCCGACAACCTCCTGAATCGTGCCTATCAGAACCACCTGAGTCGTCTGAAGTATGCCGACGAGAATGTGGTGACTGGTCGTCGCGGCGTCTATAACATGGGCCGCAACATTACCTTCAAACTCGTGGTTCCAATATCTCTTTAGAGAGGATAGTCCTCGAAAGCGTAGAGGACAGTCGAGAGATAACGCTCACCAGTATCGGGCAAGAGGACAACGATCTTCTTGCCCTTATTTTCTGGCCGCTTGGCTACCTGGATGGCGGCATAGAGGGCAGCACCTGCGCTGATACCTACCAGCAGACCTTCACTCTGTGCAATCTCACGACCCGTGCGGATGGCGTCGTCGTTCTCTACATCAAATACCTCGTCAATCACGTCAGCATCGTAGGTCTTGGGAATGAAGCCGGCACCGATACCCTGAATCTTATGGGGACCTGATGCACCACCATTCAAGACGGGCGAAGACTTCGGCTCAACGGCAATCACCTTCACGTTGGGGTTCTGCTCCTTCAGATACTTACCTGTACCAGAGATGGTACCGCCGGTACCCACACCGCCGATGAAGATATCTACCTTCCCGTCCGTGTCGCGCCAGATCTCAGGACCTGTCGTAGCATAGTGCTTAGCGGGGTTGGCGGAATTCTCAAACTGCTGCAGGATGACGGCTCCGGGAATAGAGTCGCGCAACTCCTCGGCGGCGCGGATGGCGCCTGGCATGCCGTCCTTACCAGAGGTGAGACGCACCTCAGCGCCGTAGGCCTTTACGAGGTTGCGACGCTCCACGCTCATGGTCTCGGGCATGGTAAGGATAAGATGGTAGCCCTTGACGGCCGATACCAGTGCCAATCCTACGCCTGTATTTCCTGAGGTGGGTTCGATGATGGTAGCGCCCGGCTTCAGGATACCCTTGGCCTCTGCGTCCTCGATCATCGCCAGGGCGATACGGTCCTTCACGCTGCCGCCGGGATTAAAAAACTCTACTTTGGCAATTACCGGGGTCTCCAGACCCTTTGCCTGTGAATACTTGTTGAGCTCCAGAAGTGGGGTGTTGCCGACGAGCTCAGTCAGCTGCTTTGCAATCTTTGTCATAATCCTTACCTTATTAAATTAATAACTAAATATATCTCTATTCTCGGTGCAAGGTCAGTGCAAGCCGAATGCAATCGAATTTATTCGAATTGCTGAGGCGCCGCCTGAGCTCGCTGTCGCAACTTGTTTGCGACTGCAAAGGTACGGCGAAATCCGCATACCGACAATCCCATCCGTATGGCATTTCATATACCATAAGTTTGGTATTTGACAAAAAAGGGGCTTACACCTTATTTATATATAGAACTCGGAAGAGTCAACCAAACCTGCTCGGAGGGCATATTTGATCACTTCGTGGGCGGTATTCACGCCTAACTTGCGGAAGATGTTCTTGCGGTGGGTGGTGATGGTGTGTACGCTGGCAAAGCGCTCCTCGGCTATCTCCTTCGTGGTCTTGCCCTGCGCGATAGCCTTCACGATTTCCGTTTCCGTTGCCGTCAGGATGTCGGGCTTCTCTTCCTCCTGCTGCTGAGTGATGATCGTCTCCAGGGCCCGCTGGCTGATGTAACGCTGGTGTCCGTTAGCAGCATGCAGGGCTTCACGCAACTCCTGCATCGGACCGTCCTTGAACACCACGCTGAACTGATGCGACGAATACACCACACGACGCAGGAACTGGGGCGTCAGTTCATCGCTCAGCAGTACCCAGTGCGACTGTGGGAAGCGCTCACCTACAATCAGCAACTGCTCCTCGTCGGCAAAGTCGAACAGCGTGTAGTCGAGCACCACGATGGCATTCGCGTGCTCCTTCAGCCGTTCCACGAGACCTGTCCTGTCGCTTACCCTGCACGTATCGCCGCCTTCGTCCTGTTGGATGAGGCTCTCCACCGCAAAGCGTGTCAGTTCCTGATTGTCTGCCAAGATATACATTTCGGCGGCAAAGGTACAAAGAATATTCGAAATAAGAGCAGCCCAAGCGAAAAATCTTCTTGACTTCACGCTTTGAAGGCTGCGTGCTTGTTTATTGCCCTAATGTAAAGTGGAAGGGCTTGTCGAAGTGACGGCGGGAGTAGTAGGTGACGGAGGGGTGTTCCAAGTCCATGACCATCGTCCAGGCTGTTCCAAGGAATCCCTCGCGCTGAAGTTGCGAGACGGCCTGAATGGCTTCCGTCAGTTGCTTCTCGTCCATCACGCCACCTGTCTGGTCGTAGCGCTGGCAGAGACGGTCGTAGCGGTCGTCGCCTTCATTCAGTCCTACGTTGAGCTTCTGCTCGCACAGATAGTGGTTGGCCACTGCCGGCGATTCCGTGACCACCATCTCGTTATCGACATATTCCACAACCACACTTCTGCCCGATGCGTCGGAGATGGCGTAATGGTGGGCAGAACCGATGTCGGAGTGCATGTCGATGGTTTTCAGCAATTCTATCGCCTCGGAGACGTTGGCCGCTCTTTTCAGCAATAGACAGATGGCACCCGTCGTGGTCATGTCGGGCTTGCCGGTTTGCTGATGCGTCTGGATGGTGTCGCCCGCCATCAGGTCAGCGACGGCAAGTCCTTTCTCGTTAATGCCGTCGAGGGCGACGAACAGTCCCGCCAGCGCCATATACTGGTTCTTGAATCCCTCGGGCTTGTAGTCCTCGCCGAAGCCGTAGAACTCCACGTTGAAGGTGGTGATGGTCTCGTAGCCGTCGTCGGGGATGGTATGCATGATGACGCCTGTGGCCGATGGGAAGTCGAAGTTGCGGCCCATCAGTACGCCGCCCTCAGGTGTCTTTACCGTGAGGGCCGAACAGCCGAAGTCGTCCTTCTTGGTCTTCACCTCGGGCTTGTAGTGTCCTTTCGAGAGAAACTCTATCGCGTAACTGGCCAGTTGGTCTGCAGATCCGAAGCCGCCTCGCCTGATCAACTCCTCGAATCCGTCGTCGCCGCGGTATTCTATGTAGTACAGGCCGTCGTCGAGTTTCTCGCACGACATGGCTCCCTTTACCAGCGGCCCGAATTCCAGCCACATCAACACTCCTGCGATTACGATGAATCCCAGCACGCTAAACAGTATAATCTTCAGTATTTTCTTCATCTTACGATTGATTAGTATATATATATAACGTATGAACGGCACGAAAAGTTGCATCCTTTGCGCTTTTTTTTCTCCGAAATGCATGTCGTTTCGGAAAAAAAGCGTATCTTTGCACACAAGATTCAATCCGACACAAGTAAAATGATAAATAATGAGACAGATTAAGATTACTCCCGCCGTGCTGACGATGCTGCTGACAGCCCTTCCATTTGGACAATTATATGCAGAAAGGCTACAGTTAAGTGAGCACAACTCGGAAATTAGTTTGGCAGACTCTCTTGCCCTGGAGGAGGTTGTAGTAACAGGCACCAGAAGTGCCACCGACGTGCGCCATCTGCCGATGACGGTGACGGTCGTCGGACGAAACCTGTTGACGGCGGAGCACCAGATGAGCGTATTGCCGACGGTAATGCGTGAGGTGCCCGGTCTCTTCGTGACCTCTCGCTCGATGATGGGCTATGGCGTATCGACGGGCGCGGCTGGCGGCATCAACCTGCGTGGTATCACGGGCGGTGCAGGCCAGTTGATGGTGCTCATCGACGGTCATCCACAGTACCAGGGCATATATGGTCATCCGATCTCCGACAGTTATCAGACGCTGATGGCCGAGCGCGTAGAGGTGTTGCGCGGTCCAGCGAGCGTGCTCTATGGCTCGAATGCGATGGGCGGCGTGCTGAATATCGTGACCCGTCAGGTCAAGCAGGATGGAGTCAATACAAATATCCAACTTGGTGCGGGCAGTTATGGTACTGTGCAGGCCGAGGCCTCGAACCAGGTGCGTAGCGGGAAGTTCAGCAGTACCGTCTCGGCGCAGTACGGCCGTACCGACAACCACCGTCCCCGCATGGGATTCGAGCAATACGGCGGTTACCTGAAGTTGGGCTATGACCTCAACGACCATTGGAATGCCTATGTGGATGCAAACGTGACACACTTCAACGCCTCCTATCCCGGGGCAACCGACAAACCGATGTATGAGGCCGACCAGTGGATTACCCGTGGGGTGGTCTCGGCTGCCATCGAGAACCACTACGGCAATACCAGCGGTGCGCTGAGCGTCTATTCGAACTTCGGTCGCCATAAGATTGATGACGGTACCACCGACCCTGCAGCGCCCACGCAGCGGCTTTTCCGTTCGAAGGATGCGCTGACGGGTGTCAGTTGGTATCAGAGCACACGTCTCTTTGAGGGTAACCGCTTGACCGTCGGTGTCGATTATATGCATATCTACGGCAATGCCTACTATACGTCGAAGGCGACGGGCGAAATCCTCGACACGCCCAACAAACAGAGTGGTAAGTCGTACCGTAACGAGATTGCCGGCTACGTGGATTTCCGTCAGGACTTGTTGGAGTGGCTGACCATCGATGCCGGCATCCGCTTCGACCATCACAGCATCACCGGTAGCGAGTGGGTGCCGCAGGGCGGTATCGTCATCCGTCCGATAGAGACAGGCGAACTCAAGGCGATGGCCAGCAAGGGCTTCCGCAATCCCACGATGCGCGAGATGTACCTCTATCCGCCCTCGAACACCGACCTGGAGCCGGAGCGCATCTGGAATTACGAGCTGTCGTGGCGGCATCGCTTGGACAACGGCTTTAACTATGGTGCGAATCTCTTCTATCTGAAGGGCGACAATATGATCCAGACGCAACAGGTGGATGGTAAGCCGCGCAACGTGAACACGGGCGAGATTGAGAACTGGGGCTTCGAGCTGGAAATGAAATATCCCATCGGCCGCTACTTCGACATCCGTGCCAACGGTGCCTACCTCCACATGAAGAACAAGATTATCGCCGCCCCCGAGATTACGGGATACGTGGGCATGAATTACCATCAAGGCAAGTGGTTCGCCTCACTCGGCCTACAGGGTATCAAGAATCTCTATACGGCTGTAGGTGCCACAGAGACGAAGGAGAATTTCATGCTGCTCGACGCCAGCGTCACCTATAAGTTCTCAAAGAATTTCAGCCTCTGGGCACGCGGCGAGAACCTCTTGGCGCAGAAGTACGAGATCAACCTCGGCTATCCGATGCCCCGCGCTACCTTCATGGGCGGTATTAACGTGAATTTCTAACAATCAAATAAAGACAATATGGAAGCAACAGTAAGACTTTACACATTGAACTATGACGAGGCAAAGACCTACATGTGGGCGGCAATCTTCGTGGCCTGCAATCTGGTGTTGCCTCAGGTGTTCCACCTCATCCCGCAGGGCGGCATCATCTTCTCGCCGCTGTCGCTGGTGATTCTCTTCGGCGCGTATAAGTTCGGTTGGAAGACCGGCCTTCTCGCGGCTCTCCTCTCACCCACGGTAAATCATCTGATCACCGGCATGCCCATGATGGATGTCCTACCCGTGATGACCGTGAAACTTGCCGTCCTTGCTCTCGTAGCCGGACTGGCTGCACAGCATTTCAAGACCGTCAGCCTGCCCCTGCTCCTGGGTGTGGTCCTCGTCAGCAAGGCCATTGAGGCTCTGGGCGAACTCGCTCTCACGGGCGGCATCGCTGCTACCATTGCCGATTTCACCATCGGTTGGCCCGGCCTGATTCTTCAGATTGTCGGAGCCTGGCTCATCCTGAAATATACCAAATGAAAACGATAGAGGAGTAGGTGAAAGCCTACTCCTCTACGATTGGATAGAGTTCGATGAACTCGCCTTGATGGTTCTGGCCGTCATTAATCAGTTCGGCGAACTTCTGGCCGACGGTCTCGATGTCGTGGAAACCGGGTAGGGCCATATTGCCGTTCAGGTCGGTCGTCGTGGGACCTGGGTGAACGGAGAAGGTCTCCACGGGCGTGTTGCTCTGCTGGAAT
>Ga0310786_10011913_pt1 | contig 10812 bp, 10 predicted proteins | sample AusTroGonzalo_MG_FD_203881 | JGI IMG/M metagenome (GOLD analysis project Ga0310786, IMG submission 203881) | Bovine rumen microbial communities from tropical cattle in Woodstock, Queensland, Australia - Gonzalo_03 (v2) (version 2) | ecosystem: Host-associated > Mammals > Digestive system >...
TTATTTTTCCGGATATGTCCTTTATTTCCGCGGCGTTTGCCTGTATGATAGACGGCGATTACACAGAATCCCTTCAGACTCCCGGCAAAACACGGGAAGAAACAGAGGAAACTTCCATGAACAATACCGCTGAGAACAGACGGCCTTCCTTTCAGTACAACCGTTTTGCGGATCTTTTTTATCATCTGCTGGCACATATGCCGGTGGACAATGCCGCGGATGAATACGATCCGGAATATGTGAAAGCGATGGAAGAAAAGCTCGGCGTTTCTCCGGATATCCCGCAGGAAGTGATTGACTACTACGGGGCGCATTTTGACCGGGTGATGATCGCAGACTTTATCGCACTGACGGTACCGGACACCTGGATGTTCAAGGGGACGCTGGCCGGATGCGGCATGCTGATGGAAGAGGATATGACCGCCTTTGTGGATCCGTTGATCAGGATCTGCAACCGGATGGCAGAAAAGTTCAATCCCTGGTGGGATGAGTATCATGCGGAAATGACGGCGCAGCGGGCGGAGACAGTATATGCCCGTTTCCGGGAAATGACAGAGCGCTTTGCAGGCTTCTTTGACAACCTGGGACTGGAAGCGAAGGTGCTGTTTTCCTATACGCTGAGGAATAACGGGCGGGCCTTCAACCAGCCCGGGACGATCACGGTTTACCTGACCTTCCCGGAAACAGAGGAGGAGATTACGGAATGCTTCCTGCAGTACCTGCATGAGTGCACACATTCCGTCACGGATCCGATGATGAACGGGAATATCCTGATGGCGGACGGCTCCCACGATATCGCGGAGTACCAGGTGCTATGCTTTGACGAGTACCTGATCGACGCGCTTTGCCCGGAACTGTCCGGAACCTACCGGAAATGGGTGGAGCAGGAATACCTGGACGATGCACACAAAGCGCTTGGGGAAACAGGCGAAGCAAGGCTCAAAGAACGCCTGAAGCAGATGCTGGCAAAGGAATGAGGAGAAAACTGCAATGAAGAAAATCACGACGATTCTGCTGGACATGTACGGGGTGATCCTGGAGGAAAGCAAGGGCTTTTTCATTCCCTATACCTTCGGTTCCTTCGACCAGGCGGAGCATGAACGGCTGACGAGGCAATTCAAGGAAGAAAAGCTGTTTACCAGGGCGGCGAACGGGGAGATGACTTCGGACGAGTTCCTGACGCAGCTCGGGTTTACGGATCCGCAGTTTCATATGGTCAACTATATTGACAATTTCCTGCACCTGGACAAAGGCTTCCGGGAGTTCGCCGAAAAATATTCCGCGAAGTATGATTTTGTGCTGCTTTCCAATGACGTCTCCGAGTGGAGCGCCTACATCACGAAGCGTCATGACCTGAACCGGTATTTCACCCATAAGATTGTCAGCGGGGACGTGAAGTGCCGCAAGCCGGACAGGAGGATCTACGAGATTGCGCTGGAAAGGATCGGAAAGAAACCGGAGGAATGCTGTTTCGTGGACAACAGCGTGAAGAACCTGACGGTTGCCGAGGAGATGGGGATTGAACCGATCCTGTTCAACAGGGATCAGGAGGAATATACCGGAACCATCGTCAATTCCTTTGCGGAACTGGCGGAAGTGCTGGACGAGGGAGAAAAAGAATGAGAATCGGACTGGCCGCCTACCGATGTGAGAACCGGAACATAGCCTTCAATATCGGGCAGATTGAGCGGGCGCTGAAAGAAGCGCAGGGCAAGGTTGACCTGCTTTGCTTCGGGGAAGCGTTTCTCCAGGGTTTTGATTCCCTGGACTGGGATTATGAAACGGATAAAGAAACGGCGGTTGCACAGGACTCGGAAACGATGAACCGGCTGCGTGCCATGACGGTTCAATACGGTATGGCCCTGCTGGTTGGATATATCGAAAGGGAAGGAGAAACCCTGTATTCCTCCTGCATCGTGCTGGCGGAGGGAAAGACCGTCCATAACTACCGGCGGATCTCCCGGGGCTGGAAAGACTATACCCGGACGGACGATCACTACCGGGAAGGAACGGAAACCGGGGAGTTCAGCCTGCAGGGGAAGAAGATCATGCTGTCCCTTTGCGGGGATATGTGGGATTTCCCTGAAAGATTCAAAACGGATCACCTGCTGATCTGGCCTGTCTATGTGAATTATACCCTGGAGGACTGGGAGGCTGAAACGGTAGAAGACTACGCCGCCCAGGCGGCGCTGGCCGCAAAGGACACGCTGCTGGTCAATCCCCTGGACAACGATCCGGTGAGCCATGGCGGGGCGTTCCGGTTTCAGGACGGCAGGGTAACGGACCGCATTCCCTTTGACAGCGAACAGATCCTGATCGTGGAAGCAGAGTAAAGCGGCTGGCAGACCAATGATACGGCTGTCCCGGAACGGCGTCGAAAGACCGGCGGGGCAGCTGTTTTACTGTCCGGAAATAAAAATGTTGACGAGGGCGTGCAGATTGCCCCTCCTCATTCGTCTAATGTATGTAACGTTACAAAACCGGAGGCATGATACTGTGGACAAGGGATTCTTCATCGCGGAGATCGAAGCCTGCTCGGAAATGATGTACCGGGTAGCCTGGTCGATCCTGCGGAACGAGACCGACGTGCAGGACGCGTTGCAGGACGCGGCACTCAAAGCCTGGGAAAAGCGGAGCAAGGTGCGGGAAGAAAAGTATTTCCGCACGTGGCTGATCCGCATATTGATCAACGTATGCTATGACATACAAAGAAGGCACCGGAACACCGTTCCACTGGAGAAGATTCCCGCCCAGACCTATGCGAAAGCACCGGATCCGGAACTGGCCATAGCGCTGAGAGCTGTTCCGGAAAAGCTTCGGCTGCCCCTTGTGCTGTGCTACTGCGAAGGGATGAGCTATGAGGAAGCCGCGGACGTGCTGCGGATTCCCATGACCACCCTGCGGGGTAGGCTCAACCGAGGAAAAGACGCATTGAGAAAGGAGCTGAAAGCGGAATGAAGCGCGACATGAAAGAAATAGACCTGCAGAACGCCTTCTGGCCGATGACAGATGAATGTCATGACAAGCTGTCTACTGCTCTCAGCGGCCTGAGGGAGGAAGAACCTGTGAAAAGATTTACTGCAAGAACAGTTTTAATAGCAGCTTGTATTATTGTTGCCCTGATGGCGGTGGCACTCGCCGCCGGACAGATCCTGGGATGGACGGATTTCTACTCGGATTTCTATAACACCTTTGTACCGGACGGAGCCAAGCAGGTTATGCAGGATAATGGCGAGGCAAGCTACACGGTCGGTCCGGTAAACTTTACGGTGGGTGGGCTGTATTGCGACGGCCATATCGCGACAGCTTCAACGAATGCCCGGCTCGCTGAAGGAGTTAACGCGCTACTGACCGGAAGTGATCCGTACGACGCGATTGGAGCGAACGGAGAAAACGGTGAGATGATCGCGCAAAAGCTTGGTGTGGATCCGGAACTGTCCTGGGTGGACGCGGCCAAGGAACTGAAGATTCCACTGTACAGTGTCCGGGCTATCCTGGAAGCGCCTGAAGAGTATTCCGGGGAAGCAATGGAAGATCCGATGTTCAATGATGACGGCAGCCTGACATATTTCTCCATGCCGCTGCTGAACGGGAAATTTGACGGTGAAGCAATGGAGTTCGGGATTTACCTGAGGGTTCAGGAAATCAATGCGGAGGATCCGGAGCAACAGCCTGAAGCGCTGAAAGAGCATAAGAGTATCAGCATTCCGCTGGAAAAGGTGATGGAGACCAAAGAATACACCGTGCCGGCGAACCTGACCGTGGAAGATACAGTACGGCTGGATTCCGTCAGGGGAGATCTTTTCCCCGGCGGCCTGTACCTGACCGCCTCCTATACGGTGCTGAAGGAAAGTATTTCAGAGGATGACGCCGTGGATATCCTGTACAGCCTGGAATATGTCCAGCCCAACGGAGATTCTTTCCCGACAGGAATGAGTCTTTCCGGTGGTGTTAAGGATTTTGACACATGGCCCGTGGTTGAAACGGAAGATATGATTTCCACGAATGAATTCCCGGAAAAGATTGGATTGATGATCAACGGGGATGAGGATTCGATTGTGATGCTGGAACTGAAGAAGTAAAACACCGGAGCGCCGCTGGACAACAAGGCGGCGCTCCATTTGAGGGAACATGATGAAACGAATGATTTGTATTCTGCTGGCGGCAGTAATGCTTATCCCAGCCTGTGCTGCTTGGGCGGAAGAGAATGGTGAAGCTCTCATTGTGTATGAAGCTGGCGAGAGTCTGGCGAAGGAATGGTCCGAAATGCTTGGACTGAAGCAGCCGCCAATCGAACTTGATTGTACAGAATCTGTCATGGAGCTGGTAAAGGGAGATTCCGCACCGGATATTATTGTTAGTGATGACTTTTTTACACTCAAAGAAGCCGGTGTGATTACAGCTTTCGAGCCCACTGAACTGATGAGGGAAGAGATGGCGGCCATGCCGCAGTATCTGCAGGATGTGTTTCGGGAACACCTGATGACAGAGGATGGCAAACTGTTGGGCTATTTGAGAAATCTTGAAGTACAACCTCTGGGGTTTTATGTGCCGGATGCCTGGGAAGCTTCTCCGTATCGGGATATGACTCCGCCTTCATCTGTAGAAGAGATCCTGGATTTTCTGGAAATCTATCTGGATACGCCCCATGACGGTTTCTGCTTTTTTCACGACGTTACTGACGGCTGGTTTGGGGGACGAATTTGGAATGTGACTCTCCTGATGAGATGCTGGGCCATACAGAGCAATTATGCGAAGATTCCCCTGAGATACAACAACCCTGAGTTTATCCGGCTGCTGGAGCGGACAGTGGATCTGATTAACAGACTGTACAAAGTGGAAAAAGGCATGAAAAACCAGAAAGGACGCCAGCTGTTTCAGGACAACATGTCCAGCAGTGGACATACAGGCAACAACCTGGACACCATAACCTATGCCAGCCTGATTCCGTGGAGAATTACAAAGGACCAGCCACCGCTGATTCATGTTTCGGTGGATTGTTACTGTGTACGCAGCGGCAGTCTGTATGAAGATCGTGCGGCGGAACTGCTTGAACGTCTTATTCCAGGCCGTGAAGCTTATTGTTCCAGGGATATCAGGCCTTTGATTTATAAATTTATTAATCCGAACAGGGTCGATGTTGAAGGGTTCAACAAGATGATTCTGAAGAAACTCGGGAAAAAATACTCCTGGAAACTGGTCACACAGGAGTATATCGACAGTCTATGGGACATCCACAAATATACCATTCCAACCATTGTCTCCGATGATTATCAAAATTTAAACAGCCACATCGACGAAGATCCAGAGGTTTTGTTCGGGAAACTTGTAAATGGGGAGATCACCGCCGCCAAATTTGCGGCAATATGGGATGAGATGAACGACTGGGCTGAATCTACCGATGCTCCTGAAGTAAATAAATGGGTGGTGGAAGAATGAAAAGAAGAATCTGCGTCTTGATGGCGGCAGTGATTGTGACACTTTCCCTGTCAATCTGTGCAGGTGTAAAAGCTGAGAAGAATGATTTCTACGCAGATGTGACGAGCCTGGCAGAGGCATTTGAGGAACTTGAGGTTGAGGATCCGGTCCGCTGGTACTGGGAGCACACGACCTTGTCCGGCTTACTTGAGAAAACCCGATCCGGACAGGTACCTGATCTGATCCGTGTGTTCAAGGAAATCGATGCATTCAAAAAGGCAGGTGCTATTGTTCCGTTTGCTCCGAGTGAGAAGCTGGTTAAGGATTTTGAAACGATGCCGCCCTTTGTCCGGGAAGCATTGAGGGAAGAACTGGTGACGGAAGATGGGCGGTTCTGGGGCTGCATAGAGGGCGGCCTGGATCTCAAAGCCATGCTTTTTTATGTGCCAGGTGCCTGGGCCGATTCCCCGTTCAGGGACAGAACGCCTCCGACATCTTTTGAAGAGTTCCTGGACTTTACGGAAGTCTATCTGGATACTCCGCATGAGGGGTTTTGTCTCCTGTATAACTGGAGCAATGAAAAACTGTGCGTCCAGGGAGAAATTCTGGGTATGCTTTTGCAAAGTTGGGTATGCCAGCGACAATATGCCGGGGAACCGTATCGGTTTACCAGCGAAGAATTTATCGGTCTCCTGGAACGGACGAAGAATCTGTTTGCCAGATTGGCGAAGGAGGAGCCGCTTACCCAGAAGAAGCAGAAAAAACTCCGGGAGCTGTTTGCCAACGCGGATTGCATATACGACGGCGGAAAAGCACAGGGCAGCCGGGAACTATACAACTGGGATCACATGATTCCTTACCGGGTTTATGCCAGCCAGCCACCGCTGATCAATATAGAAACAGGGTTTGTCTGTACCGGAAACAGCAATGCCGACCCGGCAGAAGTGAACAGATATATGGAGGAAATTGTCAGAAGGCGGGATTGGCACCGGGATACTGTGTACGCCACATACACCCATCCGGAGATGATGGATCCGGAAAAGGTTAACAAGACCTTTTTCAGCCGGGTCAAAGATGGATATATGGCGCAGCAGTGGCTTGACAGTGTTCAGCGAATCCAGGGAGTTCCCTGTATGTTGAATCCATATAGTATATATGACAAAGCTTATGATACGGACTGTGATTCCGTGGGCAGGGTGAACGGGCAGTTTATCACCAGCGGGAAGATGACACCGGAGAAATACGCGCAGCAACTGGCTGAATGGAGCGAATGAGCTGCTGGAACCCTGGATTGATTCACTGAAATAAAAACACCATATGATTCCGAAAAAGACTCGTACACTGAAGCATATAGGCGGGATGTGTTTTCTGTACCCTTCTTTCCGGAATCATAAGGATCAGATGCGAGGAGTATGGGTGAAGGAGAGAACAGAATGATCCGAAACAGATGGATGCAGCGGGTAACACTATGGCTAGTGGTCGTGATGATGACGATATCTGTGACGGGAACGTCCTGCGCGGAGGAAAAGGACAAACTGACAGGAGCACTGGATAAGATCTTTAAGAATCACCATACCGTCGGAGGGGCTGTGATTATCGCAAAGGACGGCGAAATTGTGTATGAACACTACTACGGATATGCTTCCAAAACCGGCAGGATCCCCGTGACGGAAGAAACCTATTTCAGGATTGCTTCCGTGACCAAGATGGTGACAGCGATCCGGGTGATGCAGCTGGTGGAGGAAGGCGTACTGGATCTGGATCGGGATATTTCCGAATACCTGGGATATCAGATTGGGAATGCCTATTATCCCCAGACACCGATTACCCTGCGTATGCTGATGACCCATACGTCTTCCCTGAATCAGCACGGAGGATACCAGCGATCAGACAGGACACTTTCAGAACTGATTACATATGATCCTTACCGGAAAAGCAACTGGTATGAGGAAACGCCGGGAACGGTATACCGGTATTCCAATTTCGGCGCAGGGGTTATCGGATCACTGCTTGAAACAGTAACGGGTCAAACAATCCAGGACACCGTGAGTGAGGGCGTATTCGAACCGATGGACATTACGGCGGCTTATGCAGCCTGTCTGCTGCCGGATCCCGAAAATATCCCGGTTCTGTACAACTCGGACGGCACGGTGGTGGATTCCCGGGACAAGAGCCTCGGAAAAGAGTGGGAGAGCGATCCCAATCCTGAAACACATTTCAAAATCAACATTGGCAGTCTCTGGATGCGCCCTGCGGATCTGTGCAGGCTGGGGATGATGCTCTGTGACGGAGGAACCTGGAACGGCTGTCAAATCTTGAAATCCGATACTGTAAATGAGATGCTGGCGGAACAGAAGGGGCGGGAAGGAATCCGGGCCGGAACACCTTACGGACTATGCGTCTGCAGGGATCAAAGCCTGCTTTCGGATCGTATAGTATACGGACACCAGGGCATCAGCGACGGCGTTCTGTGCAATGTATACTTTGAGCCTCAGACGAGACTGGTTGTTGTGATTTGCAGCAACGGCTGCCATAACATGCTGGATAACCGGATCGCGCATCTGACCAGAAAACTGTTTGCACAGGTATGGGGGAAGTACGGCAATCCGAATCTTCCAAGAATGATCGGGGAACAATAATCCGGCTGCCACGAATCAGCAATGCCGGGGAAAACTGCCGAAAGGCAGTTTTTCTTTTACCCCCTTGACGAAAAAGAAAAAACAATTTATCATATCGAACGAACGTTCGATTTAGTTTTCATACAGGAGGATACTATGCCGAAGGAAAACAAGAAGGAACTGATTATCCGGGAAGCACTGAAGCTGTTTTCCGAAAGGGGATTTGCGGCCGTCTCCATGCGGGACCTGGCGGAGTCCGTCGGCATCAGTGTAAGCACGATCTACCATTATTACCCGAGCAAACAAGACCTGGCCCAGGATATGATTGCCCGGGCAAACGAACTGACCGCGAAAGCTCGGGACTCCTTTTTCCGGATCCTGAGCGGCACGGAGAAGGTGGAATGCGAGCCTTTTGTGCGTGCGGGAGTCATGTATGTGACCGCCTACTTGCGGCATGAGCAGATCGATCCCCTGCTCCGGATGCTGGAGAGCGAGCGCTTTCATGAACCTGCCGCGGAGGAAGCCTGGCAGAAGATGATGTTTACCGATCCGATCGCGCATGAGGCCAAGGTATTTGAACTGCTGGCCGCCCGGGGAGAGATCCGGGAAACAGACGCGGACCGGCTGGCCGGGGAGTATCACGGGATTATCATGCTGGGTTACTTCACCGGAGATACGGACAGGATGGCTCGGGAACTGGCGGCGTTTTACAACAGAGTATTTAACAGATAAGGGAGACAGGACATGAAGAAGTACAGAAGTGAAAAGAGCGGACAGGCCATCCTGGAGACCTATGACCGGATCCTGTCCACCTGGCAGTGTGAGACAAAGGAAAGGGACGTGGAGACAGAATACGGAACCACCCACGTGATCGAATGCGGGGCGGAGGAAGGTCCGGCGCTGGTGCTTTTCCACGGAGTGGGGGACGACTCGGCACTGATGTGGATCTACAACGCGCCGGAGCTGGGAAAGCATTTCCACCTTTATGCCATCGACACGATGGGCGGCCCGGGAAAGAGCGTACCCAACGAAAACTACAACAAGGAGTTTGACGACGTGCGCTGGATCGACGGGGTGCTGGACGCGCTGGGCATCGGGAAGGCTTTTTTTGCCGGCGTGTCCATGGGCGGATACCTGGTGCAGATCTACACATTGATGCGTCCGGAACGGGTGATGAAAACCATCAGCATCTCCGGCACGGTACCGGTGGGCGGAAAGAAGAACTCCATGTCGGCGATGATGAAGATCTTCCTGCCGGAGGCGCTGTTCCCGACGGACAAAAACGTGACAAAACTGCTCCGGAAACTGAGCGGGGAAAACTATGCCGTCTTCACGGAAAACCGGGAGATCATGGCCCACTACAAAAGCCTGCTGAAGGGCTTCAACAACATGGCCATGGGATACCACAAGCTCCATGCGTTCACCCCGGAAGAGGTGGAACGGATCCGGGACAAGGTGACATATCTGGTCGGCACGGAGGATCCGTTTGAGAAGATCGGCGGAAGGGAAGTCCTGGAGCAGAATCACATGAACGCCGTGTTCTATGAAAAAGCCGGCCACGGGCTGAACCATGAACGGGCGGAGGAGATCAACCGGAAGATGATCAGTGTTTTCCAGGGAACGGAGGAAGCATAACCAGTTCGGCTTATCTATCAGCGGTACAATTATATACCTTCTGTCTTCGGAATAATCTGATCGTATTTTATATCTTGTAATAACACTTCAGGTATGTTATCATGTCGAAAAGCGACTGGGTAGTCGCAAAAGAGGTGCGGATATGGGATATAAAGGGAAAAACACTGAAGAGAGAATCAAAAAAGAGGCTATGAAGCTGTTCCTTGAAAGAGGATACAAAGACGTCTCCATGCAGGATATCTGTAACGCGACAGGACTCAGCAAGGGAGGATTATACCGCCACTTCAGTTCCAAGTCAGAAATCCTGCTCTCCCTTGTGGAAGATGAGCGGAAGGCAGAAGTTTCGGAGAGAATAGCCTGCCGGGAATCGGCAGTGCAGATTCTGACAGATTATCTGGATCTGTTCTACCGCAATATGCTGATGAGCGATCAATCGCTGGCTTACGCGCTGTTTGAGTATGCTTCAATGGAGAAAGATAATCCTCTTATGGAAAACAGCAGAACAGACAGCGTACTCTGGAAAGAACTGATTGAATACGGAGTGGAGACGGGAGTATTCAATATCATTGATTATCGTACGGTGATGAATACCCTGCTTTTTGCTTACAGGGGGATACGGCTGTGGAGCAGGGCGATTGATATCGGTGAAGAGATACCTGCATCCATTGTGGAAGCAGTAAAGCTGCTGGTGATTAAAGACTACAGAAGGGAGAAAGCCGAATGAACAGCCTGATTGTTCCGAAAAAGCTGAACCCGGGGGACACGGTTGCCTTTATTTCTGTGTCCGGCGGCCGGGCCGGAGACGAGGATATGCTGCCCCGGTATCTGACGGGTAAAAGGCGGTTTGAAAAAGCCTTCAGGGTTAAAGTTATCGAAACGCCCAACGCACTTAAGGGAAGCAGTTTCTTATATGAACATCCGGAAAAGCGGGCGGAAGACCTGATGTGGGCTTTGAAAAATGAAACTGTTCAGGGAATCATCTGCAATCAGGGCGGTGACGATTCTTACAGGGTTCTTCCGTTTATCGACACACAGGTTATACACGATTATCCCAAAGTCTTTATGGGCTTTTCGGATATTGCGACGTGGATGGCGGTTTTCGCGTACGCCGGAGTGCGTGCCTATTACGGCCCGACTGTTC
>Ga0310786_10011915_pt1 | contig 10811 bp, 18 predicted proteins | sample AusTroGonzalo_MG_FD_203881 | JGI IMG/M metagenome (GOLD analysis project Ga0310786, IMG submission 203881) | Bovine rumen microbial communities from tropical cattle in Woodstock, Queensland, Australia - Gonzalo_03 (v2) (version 2) | ecosystem: Host-associated > Mammals > Digestive system >...
AAGAGATACCCGCTGACTATTGGGTGTTTGGATTCGACACCATGCACTACGGAGACGGCAACAAAGACCGCGACTGGTGCATCAGAGAGACAAAGGATTTACTTAAACAATTACAGGAACTATGAGCAGAAAAAGAAGAGACAAGAAGCAGGACATCCATTTGTCGGAGTCTGCTGAGCGTGCCATGAATAAGTATGGCAAAGAGGTACACGATTCAGTACGAAACAATCTGCGTAGCCATGATAGTTCATGGGACATCATGCTACCAAATCTTTCAGCCCATCATGCACGAGAGGGATTCAAGAAAGGCTACGATGTCGGAAAGCGTGAGGAACGTCGCAAGTCATTCGATGTTATCAAGGTCATCAGAGCCTTCGAGAACGAGGTTAGCGACATCGCCAAGAAGTACGGAATGTTCTTCAGCGTGATTGGTTGGGAGAGAACATCAGGTACGATACCATGCGAAGGTGTGGAAGTAACGCTCAAGACGCATTGCATCGGAAAATCAACCATGATGGAGAACGCATACGTCAATCGTGACGAGTAAACCCCCCAACGCATTATTACCCTACATATAGAGGCAGAAAACATATACCTTTTGCCAAAGAAACATATACCTTTTGCCAAAGAAAGGTATAGGTTTCCTGAAAAAAGAGATATAGGTTGAACAATTAAAACGATACGACAATGAGTAAAGTGAAGTACAGAGTTCGCGAATACAACCCGACGAGTGCCCAGCAGGGCAGCCACAGCTTCTTTGCCGAAGCAGTGATTAACAACGAGATCACCAACGCCGAGTTGGCTGAAAAGATTGCCGCTCGTACTGGTGTAAAGGCTTACGAGGTGACAACGGTCATCGCAGCCATCGCCGACATTATCAGCGAGGAGGTGTTGGAGAGTAACCGCATCAGCCTTGCCGACCACACGGGCACGAAGATGGTCAGCATCTACCCGAAGGTGAACGGCAGCGTGAGCGATGCCGACATCGAGCGCGAGACCACAGCAGCCCACACAGCAGACGCAAGCGTTCCGGTCCGCACGCGTGCCGAGGAAAGCGACCTGACTACTGACCGCCTTAATTGGGTGCTTGGTGCCACAATCGGCGTGAAGTTCAGCAAGCAGTTTGCACTGAGCAAGCAGGCTCAAAAGGTTAAGATGGTGGCAACCGACACGGCCATCCCCAACGACGACGAACCCGCACAAGGTGGTAACTCTGGCGGTGGCAACGGCGGCAACCAGCAGGGCGGTGGCAGTCAGGACACGGGCGGGGGGCTGGAGCCGTAATCGGCAGACATCGCAATCGACATCGAGAGACATCCGACGAGGGTGCCTCTCGTTTTCTTTGAACACGAATTACGCGAATTGAACGAATATGGCAAAAAAGACGCAAATTCCTTCGCTTTTTCCTGAAAACGAGCAAAAAGTGGAGAAAACGGAAAGAAGTGCTTTGTCATCGTCACCGCTGCAAGCGCAGTTCAAGAAGACGCGACGAAAGACGGCTCTGACCACCATTTCGACGGAAGACGAAATGCGCAGGGTCTATGGCGTGGGCGAACTGAACAGGGTGATGACGGAAAAGCCGACGAAGGGCAGGAGCATCCACATCCTGACGGGCGGCAACGTGGATTTGCTATCGCACCTGATTTGGGTGATGCAATTCTGGCCGAAGTTGAAGCGGGTGTTCCTGTCAGCCTGGGCAATCAGTGGCGTTGACATCCTATGGTGCAAACGGCTGTTGGAAGAAAAGACGATCGGCACGCTGGAACTGCTGCTGGGCGACATCTTCCCGTCGAAGTACAAACAGGAGTGGGCAAAGCTGATGGAAATGTACGACGCTGGTTATATCACGAACATCTACAACTCGTCGATACACTCCAAGGTGATGCTGATTGAGGCAAAGGACGGCACGCACATAGTCATTGAGTCGAGTGCCAACTGTAACATGAATCCCCGTGTGGAGCAATCGTGCGTGACGGTCAGCGACGAGCTGTTTCAGTTCTACGACGTTTATCTGCACGGCATACTGGACGATGAGGAAGCCCGCTACGTGTGGCGCAAGACAGCCGAACAACTAATGCAAACGAAATATGGAACAGACAGCGACCTTAGTGATTCTGAAAGGACTGCCCTGCTCGGGGAAGACTGAGTGGGCAGAGCGTTGGGTGAAAGCCAGTCAGAAGCGAGTGCGGGTGTCGTGGACTGACATCCTGGCAACGATGGGACGCAAGACGCGCGACAAACGGCTGCTGGCTTTCGAGACCGCCACACACTTGATGGTGCAAGCCCTGAAACGAGGCTGCGACGTGGTGCTGGATGAAGAGAACCTGAACGGCTTCGAGGTCGGCATCTTCATGACGAGGGCAAGGATGCTGAAATGTCATGTGGAGTGGCACAACATGCGGCAGACGGTCGAGGAATGCAAACGACGGAATGCTGAAAGAGGGCATCCCGTCGATGACATGGAGATTGAGCGTTTGGCTCGTGAGTTTGCGGCGGCACTAAAACAATGACGGCTGCTGTGGCTTCGGTGGATTCATCGTGCCGGTCAGCGTCGGCTGCATGTTCTCACGGATGTAGCGGTCACGGGTGCCGTGCTTCGGCTGAATGCTCCAATACTCGCGCTTGGTCATGTGCCACGCCTTCGGGCAATCGCCTGGCATCGTGGTGAGCAACACCACCCACACCGTACCATCCACCATCAGGAAGTGGTCGAGTGCCACCTTGTGCCTTGGCTCGATGGTGAGCGACTGGCATTCCGTAGGGAGTTGAGAGAGAAATGCTTTCATACCAGAATGTCGATAAAGAGTGTGTAACGTGGAAGCTCATCACGGTCAAGATAAGCTGAATCAATCTTAACGATTGTTGTGATTTCGCTGACGTGCTTGCTGACACCTGCGATGATTTCCTCAATATCGGTGCTGAACATGTCGGAGCCGTCACGGGTATAACCGCCAAGGAATATCGGACAGCAATAACTTACCTTCACCTGCTCAGGCTGGCGTTGTGCAATCTCTTCGGTGAGAACTTTGCGGAACTGATCTATTGTGACTTGCTTTTTCATTTTGCTTCTTTGATTAAGTTGTCAATAAACTCGGACTTGTTAGTGGTTTTCTCATTGAGGATGTCCATAGCCTCCTGAGTGATGCGAACTGACAGGGCGATGCTTCTGTCATTGGCGGGCCGTCCGGCTCCCGAACGGCGACCGCCTCTGTTGTTAGTCTGTTCCATATTAACCGCGAATGTGAGTGATGAAGAATGTGTAAGGCATATCGTAATGCTCATGGCAAACGATGAAACCAAGAACCTCGTCACGCTCTACGTTGCAAGTGTCAGCGTATTGCATAATCTCGTCGAGAACTTCATTCTCGGTGTCGCCAAAGTTGGCAACGGGAACGTATTCGATGCTGTTAGTGTGAGGGCAATCGGTGTTGTCGCCTGTCACGGCAAAACGGATGTAAGCGTCTAACTGATCACCTTCTTTCAGGAAGTTCACACCTGCGCTGCCGCTTCCCTTGTCGTTGGTAGGAATCCACCAGCCTTCAACGTCGAGTTGACGCTTGGCATCCATGAGAGCGTCGAGTGCTGGGTTTGCTTCCATCGGAACCACGACTGCCTCGCCATTGTCATTGATAACGACCTTCTCAGTGTCATTGTGGCAAATGCCCCACTCGGTAGCGCAATCGCTAACCCAGCCGTTATCTTCAATCATGCGCTCCAGGGCGGCGGTGTCGAGAACGTCACACTCGTTGTAGTAGTCGGCGATGTCTTGCATGGTGTCGGCAACCTCTACCTCTACCTCGATGATGTCAGCCGAAGCCCACTCCAGGTTCTTCTCCTTGATGACCTGCTCGAAGTCAGCCTTGACTTCCTCGGCTTCCTCGCGTGTCATGTCGATGTTACCGTTACCGCCATTCAGCGACTCAGTGATCCAAGAGTAATCACCTTTGCCATAGATACCTGACTCGTGACCTAATACGTTGCAAGTGCTGTCACTGATCTCAACTGCGAAAAATTTCTTTGTCTTCATAATCTTGGTGCCCTTCCGGGACTTGGGGTTTAATTGTTATTTGTTTCTTTTTCTATTGCAAAGATACGACTTTTTTTTGAATTATGCAAGCATTTATCGAAATAAATGCAAGCATTTATCAAACTTTAACATTTGAATAATGCAAGAATAAATCAAGTTATCAAAAACATAATTTCGCAAGAGTACCCCCCCCATCGCATTATCACCCGACATATAGCGGTAGAAAACATATACCTTTTGCCAAAGAAACATATACCTTTTGCCAAAGAAAGGTATAGGTTTCCTGAAAAAAGAAATATAGGTTGAACAATTAAACGATACGACAATGAGTAAAGTTAAGTACAGGGTTCGCGAATACAACCCGACGAGTGCCCAGCAGGGCAGCCACAGCTTCTTTGCCGAAGCGGTGATTAACAACGAAATCACCAACAACGAGTTGGCAGAAAAGATTGCCGCTCGTACTGGCGTAAAGGCTTACGAGGTGACAACGGTCATCGCAGCCATCGCTGACATCGTGAGCGAGGAAGTGTTGGAGAGCAACCGCATTAGCCTTGCCGACCACACGGGCACAAAGATGGTTAGCATCTACCCGAAGGTAAACGGCAGCGTGAGCGATGCCGACATCGAGCGCGAGACGACAGCAGCCCACACAGCAGACCCAAGCGTTCCCGTCCGCACCCGTGCCGAGGAGAGCGACCTGACTACTGACCGCCTTAATTGGGTGCTTGGTGCCACAATCGGCGTGAAGTTGGCTTTCCCCTTCGGGCCGCCGAGCTAAACCTTCAGCAAGCAGTTTGCGCTGAGCAAGCAGGCACAGAAGGTTAAGATGGTGGCAACCGACACGGCCATCCCCAACGACGACGAACCCGCACAAGGTGGTAACACTGGCGACAACAACGGCGGCAACCAGCAGGGCGGTGGCAGTCAGGACACGGGCGGGGGTCTGGAACCGTAGGCCTTCGGATGTATGATGTAAGATGGAAGAGGGAAGATGTTGGGTCTTTCCTCTTCGTTTTATCAAGAATTTGAGAATTAGAGAATTTATAAGGAACTATGAGAAAGAGTGTACCATTTGAGAATCTTCGCGGCAAGGTGCTGACGAAGATTGAAGGACTGGAGAGAAACAACGACGCTGTGACGTTCTATGCTGACGACGGCAGCGTGTATGAAATGTACCACGAGCAGGACTGCTGCGAGAGTGTGAGCATTGAGGACGTTTGCGGCGACGTGGACGACCTGATTGGCTCGGAGATTCTGCTGGCAGAGTGCGTGGAGAGTGACGAATGGCCGGAGGGCGTGGAGAAGAGCGAATGGGTGGACTCGTTCACTTGGACGTTCTACAAGTTGGCGACGCGCAAGGGCTTTGTTGACATCCGCTGGTATGGCGAGAGCAACGGCTACTATTCGGAGAGTGTGGACTTCATTCAGACAAGGCCCTGTGTGCCGAAAAAACCAGAAGATCGCGTGAAGATATTCGCCACCACGCTGGAGGATGTGGCTCGCAAGCAGGTAGAGGATATGAGCCAGTGCGAGGCTTATAAGGATTGCACGGTGCGCATCATGCCCGACTGCCACGCTGGTAAGGGTTGCACCATCGGCACGGTGATTGAGGTGAAAGAGCGCATCGTGCCTAACACAGTGGGCGTTGACATCGGCTGCGGCATGTATGTGCGACAGATTCCAGCTAAAGAAATCGACCTTCAGCTGCTCGACAGCACAATCAATGAGTTCGTGCCCTCTGGTTTCAATATTCACGAGACGCCGATAAAGACACGGCACAACATAGCCTATTTGGTGAATAACATGAAATGTCGTGAGGCGCTCGACCTTGATATAGCATTGCGTTCAGTCGGTACGCTCGGAGGCGGTAATCACTTTATCGAGGTGAACCGGGGAACCGACGGAAAGCTGTGGCTGGTTATTCATTCAGGCAGCCGCAATCTTGGAAAGCGCGTCTGCGAGTATTGGCAGGAGGTGGCAGAAAAGAAGTGTATGAACGACAGCGAACAGCGCCGCCAGCTCATAGAGACGCTGAAAGCCGAGGGCCGCGAGCGTGAGATACAGGAGGCCATGAAACACCTTCAGCCGAAGGTGAAGAATAAGGATTTAGCCTATCTCGCTGGCCGCGACGCTGGGCAGTATCTCTGTGATATGAAGGATGCTCAATATTATGCTTCCATCAATCGAGAGACTATTGCCGACATTATCTTCTATCACATGAACTGGAAGACGTATGGCCCCCATGAGTTCCACACTATTCACAATTACATCGACATCGACCTGAAGATATTGCGCAAGGGTGCCGTTAGTGCTGAGTATGGCGATGAGCTAATCATCCCCATGAACATGCGCGACGGCTCGCTGCTTTGCGTAGGCAAGGGTAACGACGACTGGCTGTGCTCGGCGCCTCACAGTGCTGGACGCTTGATGAGTCGCAAGCAGGCCTTCGACACGCTGAAGATGGAAGAGTTCACGGCTCAGATGTCTGATGTATATTCTACGAGCGTCTGCCCTGCGACCATCGACGAAAGTCCGATGGCATACAAGCCTATGCAGGAGATTATCGACGCAATCGGCGACACGGTGAAAATCGTCGACATTATCAAACCAATCTACAATTTCAAGGCAAAAACGAATAACAAGGAACTATGAATAAACTGATATTAGTAGGTATCTATACACAGCAGAAGTATGACGCAGATGGAGAATGGGACGGGGCGGAAATCATTATATGCTGTGATATTGAAGGAGAATCTAATCTACCGCGGGTAGATGTGAGAATCGGCCTCAGTCCGAAGTATATTGAGGCCACAGAGGACTTCGGCTATAATCCTGTCACTGAAGACTTCCTGATGAAGCGCGTCGAGGCGGGGCTGACCACGATTCGGAAGAAGTGGCCCGGCTTAGACAAGGATGCCAACACCATCTATGAGGTGGCGCGGCTGAAGATGCCGCGCTTCATCGCCAAGGCGTGCGCCGGCGTCTCCTACATCTGGAACGCCCAGACTGGCGAAATAATGGAATCACAGAACTAAGAACAAGAAAACAATTACAAAATGATAGTGTATGGAAAACAAGAGTATTGAAGAGATGGTGGGGTTCGATGAAGAATCCCACTTGCGCGACTTCCGCGACGAGCTGGCGTCGCTGTGCAAGCGCTACGGCATCCGTCTGACGCCCGACCCCGCGTCATCCAGCGACACGTCCATCCCGCCGCGCATCGTCATCAACTGGGAGACCACCACCTGCCACTGGGAGATGCTGAAGGCCTTCGTGAAGCGATCGGCCGAGCGCATGCGCATCTATGCCGACTTCTGCCACCAGACGTTTGGCGACAATCCGTGGTATGAGCCGTGCTGCAAGGGCTGCCCCCTGCGCTACAACCATCCCATGCCCGGCGACATGTGCGCCGACATCGGCGAAGCCGACAAGAAGTGCAACATCGTGAAATGCTGGCAGGCCCGGCAGAACAGCCACCACGCCCAATAGTTCGGTGTATGATGATTTCCATGGCGGCGTATCACCGCCGCTATGGGCTCTAATAATGTGCGTATTCTCTTAAAACGTGTTAAATATTATACATTAGCGTAAGAAAAACGTGTAAATACTTGCACAATTCAAATAATTATCGTATCTTTGCAATGTAAACAAGAAACAATAACAATTTAAAACAGGGCGGCAACCTATAAGCGGCACAAGATTATGAAGACTTTGAAACAGTACACAGATGAAGTTCTCACCGTAGTAATGAACAATCTGAAGAACGGCGTATCAGGAAGCACAATCGCTGATATGATAGTTAGCAATTACGGATTCGAGCGCGAGGCAGCTTTGACAATTATCACAGGTACAATCCTGATGCTCAACAAAGCAAATCTTATCTAAGATAGAAAACGGGGAGGGCAACCTCCCCATAATATATAAAGTGCTGGTTGTTCTTGACCGTTACATATAAAAAGTCCAGCGAGGCGCGATAACTGGGTAATAAGGATGTAATGCCAGAGAAGTACATCAAAGAGTCTGTGCCATCGCCGCCAGCACTTTTAAAACAAAAACGAAATGAAAGTACCTATCGAAATCGCCGCAGCATACTCAGTTATGAGAAAACATGCTGAAGATAATGCCAAATTTGATTTGGTAGGATGGATTAGAAACAAAATAAAAAACAATAAGACAATGACACGAACATTCTGCCCATTTGTATGCTTGAACGACGCCGACGAAATGGAGGAGTATATCAGGCTGGGGACTGCCAACGAGCCGCTGAACATTCAGCGCATCTTCATCGGCTACCCTATCACAGAGGACGGAGAACAGAAAGAGTTCTTCCACAACGACGACAAACCCATCACCACCATGCGCGAACTGCTGACGGAGATAAACGCCATCGTCAGTCGCGAGGTGGAGCAGGGCAACAACTATGCGCCTCACTGCATCGAGGACTACTGCATCGAGTCGCTGAAAGTGACCGATGGCGTGTGCAGCGTAGATATTGGATCATGACAAAATATTAGGAATTATGACAGAAGAACAGAAACAGCAGGTGCGCTGCCGCATAGGAATGAGGGTGATGGCCATGCGAAAACTGAAAGGCTGGAGCCAGGAAGAGCTGGCGCTGCGGGCGGGACTGCAACGTACACATGTCAGCCGTATCGAGGCGGGCAAGTATGCCGTGACCCTCGAGACCATCCAAGCCATCGCCGAAGCACTCGGCATGACGGTCGACATCATCGACCCAGGCTTGCAAGACCTCGCACCGCTGGCGCGGCTTACTTGACACACGTTTGAACCTCACGAAGAGAGAGGCGCCCCGAATGTGTGGGGTGCCTCTCTTTTCTTTTGGTAAACCTGTTGCAGAGAAATAGGGTATATGTAGGGGCAGCGAAAAGCCCCACAGAAAACAAAACTAAAAACATGAAGATTATGGCAATAGATTTCAAATTATTGATGGCGTTAAAAAGAGCCAGAAACGTGCATGGTGATCGTGAGTTGATAGACCATGCCATAGAGGAGATGGGCGAACTGATTGTGGCAATCAATCATTATCGCCGTGGTCGTATTGAAGTGGGTGCCGTGCAGGAGGAAATTGCTGACGTGATGCTGGCGATGAAAGAACTCCAGCAGATATACGGCGCAGGTAAGACGGCAGATATATATCTGGCTAAATGTGAGAAGTTCAAGAGAAAAATAGAGGAATCATTCAAAAACCAAAAAGCAGAGCTATGAGCAAGAAAGTGATATACATCAGTGGCAAGATGGGCGAGAAGGTGTTGAGCGAGAAGACCATCGCCAAGTTCAACGCGGCACAGGCGCGGCTGGAGAAGGATGGCTGGGAGGTTGTGAACCCCGCAGATGGTCAGTTCCAGCGCGAGGCTGAGCGGGTGGTGACGATGGAGGAAGCACGCTGGCGGAATGAGAATATCGAGGGAGAGTTCGACTGGTACTCCTACATCCTGCTGTTCGACTTGCACATCGTGGCCCAGTGCGACGCCATCTACATGCTGAGCGACTGGCGGGACAGTCCTGGCGCCACGTCTGAGCATGCCTATGCACTGGCGTGCCATAAAGAAATCATCTACGAATCGAATGTGTAACCAATCAAGACAGAAAAATGAAAACAGGAACAAAGATATTGGTAGCGCTATTCATCGTGAGCGTGGCCATGAACGTGTGTCTGCTTCGTCGCGGGCCACAGACGGAGACGAAAATTGAGCGCGACACCGTGTGGCGAGACACCATCATCAACCATCCGGAGCCAGCAGAGGCGAAAGCGACGGGCGATACCATCTATGTGAGGGTGCCCTACGCGCTGCCGAGCGACACCATCCACGACTCTATCACTGTGATGCTGCCAGTAGAGCAGAAACGTTACGACGACAGCCTATACACGGCATGGGTCTCAGGATATCGACCAGCGCTCGACAGCATCCGTCTCAGTCTGCCCGAGATCACGACCACCATCACGAAGACCATCGTGAAGCCGTCGCCGCGCTTGTCGGTAGGAGTGCAGCTGGGCGCAGGTGTCGGCATCGTCAGCCGTCAGCCCGACATCTATGCGGGTGTCGGCGTCAGCTGGCGGCTGTTCGGCGACAAATGAGTAAACCCATAGCGCTGTTTTGGCGGGTTGGTAAAGAGACTAATTTTTTATCAATCAAACAAAACAAAGCAAATGGAAATAACTCTTGACACATTGATCAACTTACTCGGTATTCTGCTGGGAGGAGGATGTGGCGCATTCTTTACGTGGCGCTGGCAGCAGCGCAAGGCAGCAGCCGAGGCCAAGGAAAAAGAGGCGGAAGCCAAAAGCGCCGAAGTAGTAATAGCGCAGAAGGTGCAGGACACCTACCAGGAGATGCTTGAAGACAAGCAGAAGGAGGTGGCCGACAACCAGCGATTGATTGAGGAGCTGCGAAAAGACCGCGACCACTACAAGGAGAACTACACCGAGGTGCGCGACGAACTTGAGAAACTGAGTAAGGAGTTCAGAGACTTCAGAACACAGAGTGACGATGAGCGCGCAACTATGAAACGAGATATAGAGTTCAATCGAAAGCAAGTGAGCGCACTCACCCCCTTCATTTGCGCGAACCTCAACTGCGACGATCGAATACTTGTGCCAATCTCCGAGTGCGTGAAAGTCAATTGCGCCTCTGGCATCAGAAAACCGAAAACGAACAAACCCCAATAGCTTATGGAACTATACAAGAGAGGCAGCCGCGGCGAGATGGTTCGCCAGATTCAGAAGGCGCTGAATCTATACCCCGACGGCATCTACGGTGTGATA
>Ga0310786_10011916_pt1 | contig 10811 bp, 9 predicted proteins | sample AusTroGonzalo_MG_FD_203881 | JGI IMG/M metagenome (GOLD analysis project Ga0310786, IMG submission 203881) | Bovine rumen microbial communities from tropical cattle in Woodstock, Queensland, Australia - Gonzalo_03 (v2) (version 2) | ecosystem: Host-associated > Mammals > Digestive system >...
AGTTCAGCTGTGAGACGGAGGATGTGGAGTTTGTATCAGAAATTACGGATGCTGACATCAGGAAGAACTTCACGTCAGAGGTTGACCTGAGCGTCACCTATCACATCAGCGTCTATGCCACCAAGGCAGACTACACCAATTCTGAAACCGCTACAGCAACCTTGTGCTGGATAGACGTTGATCCGCAGAAGGAGGGAATCACGGATGATGCGGATGCGGTGACGGAGGTCAAAGCGATGCCGGTGCTGATACAGAGCGAGGGCAGCGGGCTGACGATCGAAGGAGCCGAGGCTGGCACGGCGATCAGGGTCTATGACCTCAGCGGCAAGCTCATCGGCAGCACCACAGCTGTCGAAGGCGCTACGAGGGTGAACGTGTCAGCAGCGTCGGATAAGGTGGTCATCGTGAAGGTGGGCGATCGGAGTGTGAAGGTGATGATTTCATGTTCCGTCTGACCAAGGACGAAGCACAGCAAGTAGATTTAAGGTCGCAAATTGCGACCATAGAAAAGAATGGCCGGGGACATCATTCAGAATATCTCCCCTACGCTTTCACCGAACTTGGCGTTGCTGGGCTCATCGCCCAACTTCGACACGCTTTTGATGACACTGTCGGCTGGAATCTCTGTTCTTGCCTTCTCATCAGTAGCTTAGGTTTGATTACTCGGAACATGTGCACATGCTGTCATTGCTACAGCGCAAAGTCCGCTGGCAGTTGTCTAAAAAATACTCTTTTTCATAACTTTGAGTTTTGGCATAATAGCTAATGTTTAATTGGGCAAGGCTATTCTCAAAATCTCTCCACCAATTATGTTCCCAGGCATTATTATACACCTGAGTTAATTTAAAGAAAAGGCTTGCATCGTTTTTCTTTATCCACTCCATAAAATTCAGAAAGCTACACTGAATGTCATGGTGTTGATCAAAGCCATTACCAACTATATATAGGTCCTTGTATATCATAAACAACAGTTTTGATGCTTACCTAATAATCTTACACTAAACATTATTACTTTTATGTGCCCTAAAAAGCCCTTGTAACGTCCTTATTCTCTTCATCATATCGGCAAAGGTAAGTGACTGACCGTATATGAAACTTTCTTTCATCTCGTTGTAGTCTGCCTCATAAGCAGACATCAGTTCATCACTTGGCAAAATCTGAATATTGGCAGGTAGCTCTTTGTCGTAATCCACATAACCAACATGATAGAACTTGCGTCTGTGTTCCACAATCTCATGATAGAGCACCAAATCATTAAAAGCCATTTCTGCGTATGGGGTTTGCATCAGTTTCTCCAAGTCGTAGAAGTGACGTGTCATTCTATGCGTTCTCGGTTCGTCCTTCTGGAACTCCTCGCATAAAAGGAAGGCCTTTTCCAAGAAAGTCCTTGCGGGACTGACAGTGCGGATTGTTTGAACAAGGTCGGAGTCCACATCTTCATCCTTATACGTTTGTTCTATCAGAGAAGAGATTCTTCTCATCTCGTAAGGCTCGGACATCGACAATACGCTGATTTCCACTTTTACCGTCGGGATAGCGTAAGCAGCTTGACTATCGTAGAGTGAAGGATATTGAACGTAAAGTACAGATGGGTCTTTATCGTGTGGTACCTTTCTTGGCTCGCCATTTTCATTGGTTATGTCATTATCTGTGAGAACAGTTACTTCAAGTCCCATGTCAGCCAGTTTTGTCGTCAACTCATCCTTAAACTCACCAAACAGAAAGTCTTGCCCTTTCTCTCGAAGATTATGGATTTGTGTATTACTTGTACAACTCGCACAAGAGAGTTGCTTGACATTCAAGAAATAGTCGCGGCTCAACGCCAAGTCTATATCTTCACTGAATCGGTTGATGATATCCCAGCCCTTACTCAGGCTTGTGCCACCTTTGAACAACAGATACTCGGACACGCTGGTGTGAAACAGCGCATACAATACTGCTGTTACCCACCAGTCCTTCTCGGCAGCAGCTTCATCAATTTGCCGTGCCTCAACTACACCTTGTATCATCGCCTTTCGCTCATCAAGCGAGAAATCAATCCATTTGCTCATTGCCTTATTCCTTTCTTTATTATATGTCGCATCCATACGGGAGCCAACAATAAATCGTGCTCTATTGTCTCAGTTTCCGGCGTTTCTGCGAATAATTGTCCTATCCTTGCTTCATCCTCATGAGTTACGTTATTTTCGCCAATGCTGCGTAATGCTTGCACCAATTCTGACATCAGTCGCCCACGGAAAGCAAAATTCTTTGGTGCACCATGCTTCAAGGTAACTGTTCGGTTGCCCAACTTCAGTTTTCTACCAGACCCTGTAGTCAGGAAAATGGTGTTCATGGGTACTTGTGTCGAAAACCCTAAACGATTAGCAGCTGTGGCACCTGTCGGTATAACCTTTGCCTTGTCACGCTTGGCAATCTCAATCACCAATTCGTAAGCCGAAGGATATAGAATACCAAAACGTGTCTTGCGTGGCTTGACATACACTCCTTTGGCTATGCGCGTTATTATTCCTTCTTTCTCGAATATGGCGAGTAACTTTGTGACATACTCAACATCATACTGAGGAAAAGAAGACACAAAGAATATCTCACCGAATTTACTGCGAGTGATCTTCTTCCTAATCTGCTGTACTACTGCATTCTCCATCGAATAATTATATAAATTATGGTCGGAATGATTACAAATATTTCCGACCGCGAAGATACTTCTTTTCTTTCAATTAACAAAGCCTTATCAAACAAAATTAAGTTTTCTTTGCTAAAAATTTGTGTTTTCTTGTATTTAGAATAGCATTTCTATGAGTTTTAGGGGCGTTGCAGCATTCTAGAATATAATAACATTGTTAGTTGTCCTAAGAATAGTTGCCAAGACATATTTTGCAAAATTTTTGCACACTTATACACTTTTTGTGGTTTACAAAAGTTAAATCCGTTAAATTTTCAACTTTTCTAATCTAAGTAGAATCTACATCATCACTTTTCTACCGTTTAATACGTAAATCGCTGATATAAAACGATTTGTAAATACTATAAATGCAGCGGCCTGACCTCCGTCACCATCGGTAGCGATGTGACCAGCATCGGCGGCTCTGCCTTCTTTAAATGCAGTGCTCTGACCTCAATAATATGTAATGCAGTTGAACCGCCATCCTGTGGCAGGAGTGTTTTTTACGGAGTCGACAAGGAAAAGTGTAACATTCTGGTTCCCGCAGGCAGTGAAGAAGCATACAGAACAGCAGACCCGTGGAGAGACTTCTATAATATCATTGACATAGAGACCGCTGTAAATTCACTGGCAGAGGATAAGCATACTGGCACCATCTATGACCTGAACGGCAGGAAGCTGCCAGAGCGGCAAAAGGGGCTGAACATTATCCGTATGAATGACGGAACAATGAAAAAGGTACTGCTGAAATAGCCAGAAAAAATCATCATAGAATAGCGAGGGGGGAGTGAACAGTTGTTTATTCCCCCCTCGTGTTATTCTTTTGGCATCCTTGAGGAAATCTCCCCCTTACTTTAGGAAAACTTTCCGGAAGGAATGGGAGATTTCATTTCTGTACCCCGAAGAATGGCCCTACCTTTGCCATTGAAATCAAGAAACAAATGCTTGGTTTGAGAAAAGAAGTTGAACCATTTAAAATTAAAGGTTATGAAAAAGATGATGAACAAAATGATGGCAGCCATGATGATGGCAATCATATTCGCAATGCCTGCAATGGCAAACAACAAGAAGAACGTGGAAAGCGGCAGAAGAGATCATGCTGCCCTTGTAGATAATCACAAGAAGGATGCTCACTTTGACAAGAAGGACCATAAGCCGGGCCATATAGACATGAAGCACGCTTACCGTCCCGATATGAAGACTTGCAGCATCAAGGTAGGTCATCGTGACAATCCCAAAAGGATAGAAGCCAAGGCCCGTCGCATCAGCGGGGTAAAGGATGCACACTGGAATGCACGTACCCGTGAAGTGATTGTCAGCTACGATGCCAATAGGACTTCTGCACGCTACATCAAGCACGTGGTAGCATAAGTTGTTTGTTAGTGTTAATATAAAAGTTGAATCTCCGCTCCGGGATAGTAGTGATGAAGGATATCCTGGTAGGAGTAGCCTAGGTGCCCCATTACGGCGGCACCTATTTGGCACATGCCTACGCCGTGCCCCCAGCCCCGGCCGTGCAGGATGATGGTTTGCGGAACATCGTCCTGCATGTTTTTCAAACTGACGGTAAAGGCGCTGCTGAGCAGGTGCGAGGTGCTGAGCGTCCGCCGTATCAGCAGTTCCTTACCTATAATATATGTGCGTTCGGAACCTACTATGCGCAGACGGCTGATATGGCCGGCAGGACCTGTTTCTAACGGCTCCAGACGTAGGATGTCACCGAACTTCATGCCCAGATTGCGTTCTATCAGCTGCCTGAGTTGCTGCTGGGTGAAACGAACCTCCCAGCGGTAGAAGTTATTGGTCTCCAGATCATAATCGTTCAGTACCTGTGAGAGTATCTCTTTGTCGGAAGTGTTGCAGAAAGGATCGGTAACACTGGTGAGGTACGACTTGCGGATATTCTGCCAGCAGTACTGGAACTCGTTGGTCTGACCTCCACAGCATTTGCCAAAGCGGGCATCGCAAATCTCTCCATCGCCCATCAGTATCTGTCCATGCGTCTCGCTGACTGCCTGACGGACATTAGGATTACTGGCCTGGGTGATTCCCTGATAGCGCTGGCAATGGTCATCGGCACAGACATCAAAGAGGTCGTGGTCCTCGCGGTCCCACCAGCGGATAAGTTCTTGGTCGGTTTGAGTGAACGAGGGTGTTTTGTCTTTCTTCTGCCTGAGCTGGGCCAGGAGCCAGCTACGACTGATAACAGCTGATGCTTTCAGGAATTGCAGTGAGCAGGTGCTCTTCATCTCGCTACTGATAACGCTGACCAGATAATCTTCAAGTGGGAGTTCATTGATGACAACAATCTGTCCTCCCTGCTGTATGAGGTGCAGTGTTCCGGTAAAGACCTGAATCTGCTGGCGTTCCCAATGGAATTGCTTACCTATGGTTACACCATATAAACAAAAAACCCCCTCTCCGCTCCCCGAGGGGAGTACTGTTTTTTCTGTTGGGGAGAGGCTTATTTTCTTATACAACTTTCCTTGCCATAGGATGCCGTCGGGTTGGGAAACAGCTGTTTGTTCGCCTTCCACAGGCACACCATCTATATAATATGGTGTATTCAAACGGAAGCGAACCTCTGGGGCTGAAAGGATTCCTACGGTTATTGTTGGCTCGGTTGGCATAGTTGAGAATTGGCCCCCACTCTGACCCTCCCGAGGGAGGGGTTTTAAGAGCGAGGATTAGCGTATTTTTTTTCTTTTCTCTTTTAATTTTTATCTTCCCTCTTTCTCTCCCCCTCGAGGGAGGCGGAGAGCGGGCTGATGTCCTCGACATTAAGCGAAACTTCCCGCAATATATCTGCCGCCTGTTCTGGAGTAATCTTTTTGTAATCTTGCTCTCTGGGAGTAATAAGCAAGCCGCACATATCCAGTGCTCCAGGGCTTATCATCAGCTGATCCTCTCCCTGGGCTGTATAGCAGGCAGGACGGTGCTTGGCACGTGGGAAGACAAGGGTTATAACCTCTCCGTCTTGTTGCCAACAGACAATATTCATACGGGGTTCAGCCTCACCTTCATGCAAGGGCAGGGCATTATAGATACGTTGGAAACGTTCTTCGGCCTCTGCTGCTTCTGATGTACGTATCACCAGAACAGGACAGGGATAGTTGGTCAGCAGGGAAATACCTTCGGCAAAAGGCTTTAGGTTGGGTTCGTAAAGACGTTTCCAGTCGCGTTCCAAAGGAGCAATGCCACGAGTCCCTGCTTGCAGATGCATGTGATCGGGACAGGAAGCGCCGCACAGAGGGCCGTTGTAGAATACCATATAGTCAGGCATCTGCTGGGCTATCTTGAATAAGTCCTGAAAGCGCCCTTTTATTAGTTGTGGGGTATGCTTACGTGAAGGGATAGTGAAATGTTTGGGCAGGATGGGGAAGGGATTTACCAGCAGTTGGTATTGTCCCAGTATGGGTAAAGCATGCTGCTCGGCAGGACGGTTGCTGTAGCACAGGAAGCAAGGGCGTTTCTCTATTGCCTGTTTGCTGATATTGGCGCCTGTGCTGACCATGCGGGCGGGATTCCATTGAACTGCCCCCTTCCAAACCTCCCCCCGAGGAGGGAGGCTTTCTTTACGCAGTGTTTTCCCCTCCTCCTCGGGGGAGGGATTGAGGGAGGGGGCTAGGGGTTTTGTCTGTACACCACTTAAGGCCTCGTAACGAGCTGCGGCGTCAGTCCAGTTTTTTTTTTCGCTTTGGAAGAATTCTTCCACCTCTGTGGGCTGTGGTATTTGATTTCTGCTTTTGTTCAACTGTTGGCGAGCCAGAATCTCCAAGGTGCGCAAGTGATCCTTGTAGGTATTGTTCTTGTTTATTTTGTCCTGACTCAGAGCGGCATCGCTATTGCCTTCCCACCGACGGCAGAGATAGACCTCGTGGTAGATGCGGCCAATATGGTAACGTCGACTTATCATAAGTCCCAATGCATAGTCTTCGCCATAGCTGGTGTTGGGAATCTGCAGTTCCCTTAACACTGGGGTATAGAAGGCACGTGGTGCGCCCAATCCGTTGATGCGAAGGGCATTGTTGCGCCCGTTGTCGGGCGTCCATTCTTTATGGTCGATGAGGCCCGGTGGCAAGGTGTTCAACTGGAAGTCGCACATGCGGTAAGAACCAATGACCATTGCTGCCTGTTGTTCACGGAAGGCATCCACCATCTCTTGTAAGGTGTTGGGTGAACTGTATAGGTCGTCGCTGTCCAGCTGTACCACAAAGCGTCCCACTTGTGGGTGATGCACGGCGGTGTTCCAACAGCCGCCAATACCTAAGTCGTTGCGTTCGGGTATGATGTGGATGAGACCCCCACCCAACTTCCCCGTGGGGAGGCTTCCTGATTCTCCTCGGGCTATCTGGTTTATCTTTTCAGTTGTTCCGTCGGTGGAGTGGTTGTCGATGACGATGACATTAAAGGGGAACGATGTCTTTTGCGTGAGGGCTGAGCGTATGGCATCTTCTATGGTGCGTTCGCGGTTGCGGACAGGGATGATGACAGATGCCTCTACGGCAAACTTGCCCTCAGAAAAATCTATATCCTGAAAGGCTTCGGGGGCCAGATAGGCACCAATGGCTTTCAGATGATTGGTACAAGCCTGTTCCATTTCTATTTGACGATCACGGTTGCGAGGATCAACATAATCGAACTGCTTCTGTCCGCTCAGACGGGTATCTTGTTCCACCTCGGTATACAGAAACTCATCGGCATGAACGGGCAGCATAGTACGGCTGGCAAACAGACGGAAGTCGTATAAGGCTGCGAAGCGGTATGTCAATTCTTTTGCCAGAGCAATATAATCCTTGAGGGCTGATGTGCGAATTAGCAGCAGGGAACCCATCTGGAAATCATCGCGTACAGAACCTAATTGGTAGTCAATTAAAATCCCCTCCCCGCTCCCCGAGGGGAGTGCTATGTGGTGATCTGCATACAGCATCAGGGCATTACTGTCCTCGGCTATCGTAACCATACGCGTCAAGGCATGGTAGCCTAGTTGCAGGGTGTCGTATTTGGTGTAAAGCAACAGATAGGGGGCTGTACACTTACTGGCTATCCACCGTAAGGTGTTTATGTTCCCGGGGCCTTCTTCGCGTAGGAAGTGAATAGCACTGACCTGTTCTTCTTTTTGTAATTGTTGCAGGGTGGCGGCCACTTGCTCGTCGCTCTGCCAAGGTATAAAGCAATCTATCTTCATCATAGGCACAAAAGTAGAGTTTTTTTTTCGTTCTACAAAATAAAAGGTGTATCTTCGCATCATGAAAGTTTATATTTTCAATCCCGAGAACGATATGGCCCTTGCTGATGGCAATCCAGGCTATACGGCTCCAGCCATCATCCGGCAGATGAGAGACGAACTCTATTGGCTCCCCAATTGGTGGGCAGAGGAGGATGATTTAGTATGGAACGGAATAGATAAGTTGCAGTTGAAGCCAGGTGATGAGATATGTCCCTGGGGGTGGAGTCCTGCACTCGTACACCAATTGCGTCAGGCTGGTGTGACTGATGATTTTCTGCCCTCTGACGAGGAAATGGAACGACTCCGCTGGCTCTCGCACCGTCAGACGGCTGTAGAGGCTTTGGCTGCCTGTAGAAAGAATGGCCTGATTGGCGACGCCTTGATGGGGGAGTCACATCTCTGTAAGTCGGAGGAAGAAATAAAGGCCCTTCTCTCTGCTGCCAAAGAGGGTGAGGAGTTTATACTTAAGGCTCCTTGGAGCAGTAGCGGCAGAGGGTTGATGCTATGTGGCAGTCCTAATGCCAAGGGATGGATAAAGAATACGCTAAAAGCACAAGGCTCTGTGGTGGTGGAGAGGTTGTTGCAGAAAGTGTCTGATTTTGCCTTGGAATTTTGGTGCAACGGAAGGGGTGGAGTAGAGTATCGTGGCCTAAGTCTTTTCTATACTAACGAAAGTGGTGCTTACCTGGGTAACTGGGTAGCTCCTGAAGGCCAGAAACTGCAGTGGCTGATGCAGTATGCTGATCCGCAGCTATTGGTGGATATTCGCCAATGGTGGGAGAAGTATCTACAGAAGTTCCAGTATCGTGGCCCCGTGGGTGTTGACATGATGCTTTGTCAAGGCGGTATTTGTCCCTGTATAGAGATAAACTGGCGTATGACAATGGGTTATATATCCACTCTACTTCCTGCTCAAGGTAAGTATGGCCGTATGGTAGTGGAGTATATATATGGCCATTATTCGGCTGAGGTGGAAGCGTTTAGTTAGGGGTTAGTGGTTAGCGGTTAGTGGTTAGTGAAAATTATGAATTAAAAAAAGAGCATCACACTTGTGACGCTCTTTTTTGTGTTGGGCTACCCGGACTCGAACCAGGAAAGGCAGGACCAGAATCTGCAGTGTTACCATTACACCATAGCCCAATGAACGAGGGAAGTGCCTCTTTTGCGCTGCAAAGGTATGGACTTTTTCCGAACTGGCAAAACTTTCTGCCAAAAAAATATAAAAAATTTGCATTATCCCCTAAGTCTCTGTACCTTTGTGGCCAATATAAAATCATAAGGTTATTTGATGAAAAAAAAGAATCCCCTGGTTGAAGCAATTGTACAGGGAATGCAAGATAAAAAAGGTAGAAATATTGTTGTAGTGGATCTCTCGGAGATACCTGATACCATCTGTAGATATTTCGTTATAGCTACGGGTGGTTCACCTTCACATATACAGGCTTTGATACGTAGCGTAGGCGATAAGGCATTGGAACAGGCACAGCAAAAGCCCCTTGCCATAGATGGTTTACAGCATGCCCAGTGGGTGGCTATGGACTATGCCGATGTTATTGTTCATGTCCTGTTACCTGAGGAGCGTTCCTTCTATGATATAGAGCATCTGTGGGCCGACGCAGCGTTGACTCAGGTGCCTGATTTGGATTAATGTAATACAAGAACTATGAGCAAACAGAAACCCAAACGTCCCCAGTTCAGCCTTACTTGGCTTTACCTTATTATAGCTGTGGTACTTGGATTCCTCGTCCTTAATGGTGGCAACGGTTCGTTAATGGACGGTGGCTCCAAGGAGGTAACATACAGTCAGTTCAAGGAATACGTCAGGAGCGGCTATGCCAGCAAGATTGTAGTAAACAAAAAGGAGGGAACACTGGTGATGTATGTGCAACCTCAGCATTTGCGTGATGTGTTCCCCACTACTAAGGTCAAACCAGGTGCAACAAGTGTTGTGCAGTCCCAGTTCCCCTCTGCAGATAAGCTCGAGGACTTTGTGGAACAGGAGCATGATGCCGGTCATTTTACGGGTGATGTAAAATATGAAAACAGTAGCGATACTATTTCCAACTTTTTGTGGAGCTTTGGTCCTCTTATCCTTATAGCCCTTTTCTGGATATTCATCATGCGACGCATGAGTGGTGGTAGTGGTAGCGGCAGTGGTGGAGGTCCCATGGGAATCTTCAATGTGGGCCGAAGTCGTGCACAATTGGTAGATAAGGAAGAGGCTGGAAAAGTTACTTTTAAGGATGTCGCTGGACAGGCGGGAGCCAAGCAGGAAGTACAGGAGATTGTGGAGTTCCTGAAGAATCCAGACAAATATACCGAATTGGGTGGTAAGATTCCCAAGGGCGCTTTGTTGGTGGGTCCTCCGGGAACGGGTAAGACCCTTTTGGCTAAGGCTGTGGCAGGCGAGGCCGATGTTCCGTTCTTCTCTATGTCAGGTAGCGATTTTGTGGAAATGTTCGTAGGCGTTGGTGCCAGTCGTGTGCGTGACCTCTTCCGTCAGGCTAAGGAGAAAGCCCCCTGTATTATCTTCATTGACGAGATAGATGCAGTGGGACGTGCCCGAAGCCGTGGTATGCAGATGGGAGCCAACGATGAACGCGAGAGTACGCTGAACCAGTTACTTACCGAAATGGATGGTTTTGGTACTAACAGTGGTGTTATCATCCTGGCCGCTACCAACCGTGCCGATATTCTAGACAAGGCATTGTTACGTGCAGGTCGTTTTGACCGTCAGATACACGTTGACCTGCCTGATGTAAATGAACGTAAGGAAATCTTCCAGGTGCATCTGCGTCCTGTGAAGACTGATGATACGGTGGACATTGATTTTCTGGCTCGTCAGACCCCCGGGTTCAGCGGTGCCGATATTGCCAATGTTTGCAACGAGGCTGCCCTGATAGCTGCCCGTAACAG
>Ga0310786_10011917_pt1 | contig 10810 bp, 8 predicted proteins | sample AusTroGonzalo_MG_FD_203881 | JGI IMG/M metagenome (GOLD analysis project Ga0310786, IMG submission 203881) | Bovine rumen microbial communities from tropical cattle in Woodstock, Queensland, Australia - Gonzalo_03 (v2) (version 2) | ecosystem: Host-associated > Mammals > Digestive system >...
GAGCGGGCCATCTGCGTGATACCGCGCAGCGGCCTGCCCGTCCTCGCTGGAGCGCCAGAAGGCGAAAGTTACGCCCGCGAAATGTCCGTCTGGGCCGACTACTGCAACGTCAAGGAGTTCGCTTGCGTAAGCGTTCCCGAGGAGATTGACTATCCGCTCAGCACCTTCCGCAAACTGTCTGACGTCGTGCAAGAGGCACTCAAAGGCGGACGCCGTCTGGGCCTGGTCGGGATGTGGGACATTCCCGCGCCCATCTTCGAGCGCGTCAAGGCCGCGGCGGGCGGCGCGGAGATCATCGACGCGGCTCCCGTCATCAACAAACTGCGCCTGGTCAAATCCGCAGCCGAAATCGCCTGCCTTGCCGAGGCGGGGCGTCAGGCCTGCGAAGGATACAAAAAACTCCTCGAATACGCCGTGGACGGCAATCCCGAGACCATGGCCGCTGGCGCCGCAGAGGGGGCGGCCCGCATGGCTGGCGCCGAGGACATCAATTTCATGGTTTTCGGCTCAGGCGAGCGCACCAACACCGTCATCGGGCGCGCCACCAACAAGATCATGCGCAACGGCGAAATGCTGATGGCCGCCATGGCCGTGCAATATCAGGGGTATGTCGCCACGGTCGAATATCCCTTCGTCATTGGCAAGGCCAGCGACGACCAGCGCCATTTCCTCAATGTGCTCTTCGAGGCCGCGAATGTGCAGCAGAGCTACCTGAAGGCAGGCGTCGTCTCCGGGGAAATGGTCCGCGCTGTCCGCGCTGTCTTTGCCAAGCATAAGATGTCTCAGTACGACCTCTATCCACCGATGCACGGCATCGGGCTCGCCGAGGCCGAGTCGCCGTATCCCGACGAGAACGCGACCTACGAGTTCCAAGCGGGAATGTGCGTCAACAGCGATATTTCGCTCTGGGGCTATCCCGCTGGCTCCAACCGCATTGAGGAAGGCTTCGTCATCACCGCCGATGGCCCGAAATCCCTGACTCCTTTCATCCGTGAACTCATAGCCAAAGGAATCTGACCATGCCTGGCAAGAAAAACTGGTACTTCGCTGACGGCTACCTCCCCGAGAAGGTCCCCAACGGCCCGATGGAGGCGCACGAGGCTCTGATGTTCTTCAACCCCTCCAAGGCTGACGCGACCGCCACTGTCACGGTCTATTTCAGCGACCGCTCCCCCATGCCTCCCATCACCGTCCAGGTGCCAGCCGAGCGCGTCATTACCATTCGCCTTGACCATGCCGACGAAACAGGCGGACAGGCGATTCCCCCGCTGACGCAGTACGCACTGGGCATCAACTCCACCGAACCGATCATCTGCCAGTTCGGACGGGTGGACACCACACAGAGCGCCAACGCCTACTATGTGGGCGTCGGCTGGGCGGAGTGACACGACCATGGGCAAGAAAGTCCTGATACTTTCGGCGCATCCCGACGACGCCGTGACCTGCATGGGCGGAACCATCTGCAAACTCCAGGCGGAGGGCCATTCCGTCTCCGTGTTTGCCTTTGGAAATGGTGACGAGGACTATGCGGAGCCTGGCGGCAGCGCCGAGGCGGTTCGCCGTTACCGCGAGAACACGGAGAAGGCATACGCCATCCTCGGCTGCCAGCTGGAGTGCCTCTGGCTGCCTGACTTCGCGGATTTCCAGACTCGCGAACTCTACCGCGAGTGCATCCGCGCCATCCGCAAATACCAGCCTGACATCGTCTTCGCCCACTGGTGGGCGGAATACTTCCAGCACACTACAATGGCCACCATCTCTCGCGATGCCTGGAACCAGGCGCGCTGGCTCTGCTCTGGAGACTTGGGAGCCCCCTGGAACCCCGCCAAATACTACCATTTCAGCGGTGCCGACGGCGTGGGCCAAATCACCCACATCGTCGACATCTCGCCATACATCGAACGCAAGCTCGACGCCCACCGCGCCTTCGCCTTCCGCTTCTTCGACAAGGACAACGATGACGCAGAAAACGTCCGCAAACGCAACGCCTACGAAGGCAGCCTCATCGGAGTCGACTACGCCGAGACCTTCCAGCGCTCCTTCTACTTCCCAGAACCTGTCACCGACACCACAGCGCTCTTTTGAGCACTTTTTCATCTTTGGTTTTGCTTTCAATTTCATTTTTTCATTTTTCATAACCATTGTTTTTCCAAACATCCCCAACCTGGAGAAGAACCGTGAAAAGAAGAAACTTCACCCTCATCGAACTGCTCGTGGTCATCGCCATCATCGCCATTCTGGCCTCGATGCTGCTACCCGCCCTCTCCAAAGCGCGTGCGAAGGCCAAGGCCATCTCCTGCGTCAACAACCTGAAGAACCTGTCCCTTCAACTGACCATGTACGTCGACGAAAGTGATGGCGTCTTCGTGCCCTTCCGCTCGCACAAGAACACTCCCTACACCTTCTGGCATGAGGCACTGATCAAGTACACCGATCCGTCAACTGACAAGACATATTACGACTTCCCGATCTGGTTCTGCCCCAATACCAGAAATCCGAAGGGCGAGCCGTCGATTTTCGGCAACTACCACCAGCAGTACCCCGGCTACGGCGCCTGTATCGCCGGACCGATGTTTGACCAGTCCAAGGGATACGTCAACAATCGCATTGTGCCTTTCGCGCTGTCCCAAATCAACAAACCCAGCATCACCATCACCATCGCCGACAACACCAGCAAGGATTATCCCCTGTACGGCTTCTGCCAAATCAATAACGCCTCTGGCAACCACACGTCAACTTCCATCAACCCTGGCAAACACAACGGCTTCGAGAACTTCGCCTTCGTCGATGGACACGTAGAGCCTATCTCCTACTCTAGAATCTGGGCCTGGCGCGACACCTCGTACCAGAACAACCCCGATATCCTCCTCGGCGAGTTCTTCAAGTGAGTTAAATGACCACCAGACTGCATATTATCCTGATATTCTGCCTCATTCTGGGGACGCTTGCCTTCGCAATGCCTCCAGGCCAGGCGCAACTCCAGGCGCTCCAGTCTCCAGAGCAATGCCGTCAGGCACTCGTGGACAGGGAGCAGCCAGCCGCCGTGCGTCGGCATGCCTTCCGCAAGTTGCTGTACTCTCCCGACACAGCGTCTGAGGCCATTGAGCGCGGTTTGACCGACGGCGACGCCGGCATCCGCGCCCTTGCCGCCTTCGAACTCTACCGCCGCGACGGAGCAGAGGCTCTGCCGAGGCTGACGGCGCTGCTCCAGGACAAGTCAACGGAGGTCGGAATTGTTCTGACTGAGGTCGGGCGAACATTGCCTGACCGTCAGGCTGGACTGGATTTCCTCCAGCGGCTGAAGGCTTCGAACACGTCGGCTGAGGTCAGACGCAGGATTTCTCAGGCAGTCGGCTTCAAGTTTCACCGCGAGAATCGTCCGCTCTCGCAGAATCCTGCCAATGACCACGAAGTCATCCTAATCAAGTCAATCCCATTGCCTTTGAGCGGCTGGATCTTCCGAACTGATCCCGAGAACTCTGGTCATCTTGTCCAGCCGCCATATTATTTGGAGAACCTGCCTGACAGCGAATGGTCGACCATCGCCGTTGGCCAGGCCTGGGAAAGCCAAGGGTTCAAGGACTACGACGGCTACGCCTGGTACCGCCTCAAGTTCTCCATGCCAGAGAAAATCGACAGCGAGGCGCTGGAACTCTGTTTCGGAGCCGTAGACGAATGCGCCTGGGTTTGGCTCAACGGTGTCTACATCGGCCAGCACGACGAAGGTCCGAAAGGCTGGAGCAAGCCCTTCCGACTGGACGTCACCAAGGAAATCCGCTGGGGCGCCGAAAACACTCTAGTCGTGCGCGTCGAAGACACGGAGCAGGCTGGCGGCATCTGGAAACCAGTCACCCTGGAGGTGCTGAAATGCGGAAACTGATTTCACTGTTTCTAGCTGTCCTCTCGCTAGCCACGTTCCAGGTTCTGGGGCAGGAGACGCAACAGCCCGCCCAGACGACGTTCACCGTGGAGTTTCCTGGACGCCATGCCTTCCGCCGTGGAGAGGCAGATGCCTCGCTCCAAGTCCAGGTCAAGGCCGACAAGCCTGACATCCAGGGTGCAAAGTTGTCCTTCTCGGGACAGGACGGACTCGCCGACTTCAACGGCGAACTGACTTTCGCCAACGGCGTGGCCAAACTGGCAATCCCCTTGCGCACAAATCTGCTGCCAGGCGCCTATCCTTGCTCTTGCACCGTCACTGCCGAAACGCAGGGCGCCGCTATCTCCGAGACCTCAAAACTGGAACTGCACATCGGCCCGCAACTGGACGGAGCCGGTCTGATCCGCTTCTTCTGGATGCTGGGCTTCTACTATTATGACGAAGTGCGCGACGCTGGATTCTCGCACATTCTGCGGAAGATTGGCGACTACAACGACAAGAGCAACGATCTCTTTGCCTCCGCCATTGCCCGCCGCCTGGCTGCCATGGACCAAATGCTCACCGACGGCGTGACCTTCCTGGAGAGTTTTCAGTTCTCCCGAAGCCCAGGCCTGACCGCACGCTTTCCGCGCCTCAAGCGCGACGGAACCAAGGTCACGGACAACATGGACACAGGACATCCAGAACTGCGCCCCCTCATCAGCGAGGCTGCACGCAGAAACGCCGCGCAGGTCGGCGACCACCCCGCCTTCGGCGGTCTCCTCACTGCCTCGGAGGTGCGCGACGCCTCCTGCCCGTCCTTCACCGACTACAACGCCCGCGCTTTCAAGCAAGCCACAGGCCTGGACGTCCCTCAAGAGGCCACTGGCCGCACCGCGCCGCACTATTCCCGCCTCGATAACTTCCCCTACGGGCTAATCATTCCACTAGACTACCCGCTCCTTCAGTTCTACACCTGGTTCTGGAAGACAGGCGATGGCTGGAACGATTTCCAAAGCCTCGTCTCAGATGCCTTCCACCAGACGCTCAAACAGCCGATATTCACCTTCTACGACCCGTCCGTGCGCGTCCCGCCGCTCTATGGCTCTGGCGGTAGTGTCGACTACCTGAACCAATGGACATACGTCTATCCCGAACCGTTCAACATCTCCTACGTCATTTCCGAACAGCAGGCGATGGCGCGTGGACGCGAAGGGCAGGGCGTCATCACCATGCTCCAGGGCATCAGCTACCGTAGCGTCCTCGCCCCGAAGGAGCAGAAGGTCGCCAATCCGCCGGCCTGGCTTGAGGAACGCCCCAACACCGTCTATATGACAACCCCGCCCGATCTACTGCGCGAAGGGCTCTGGGCGACTTTCTCACGCCAACTGGACGGCATCGGCGTCTTTGCCTGGCGCGCGTTCTTCGATGCCGCCCCCTACGGCGTCGATCCCAAGGCCGCCGACTACCAGTTCACCAATCCCGAGGCCATTAAGGTCGTCTCCGACCTTTTTCACAGCATCGCCATTCCCTTCGGCCCACTGTTCAGGACCGTCCCCGAGCGCGCCCCCGAAATCGCAGTTCTCGAGTCCTACGCCTCAACCTTCTTCGCTGGACGCGGGACCTGGGGCTGGCAGGGGCAGGTCTACGACCTTGGCACGATGCTGGTCGGCGCTGGCTTCTCCCCGTATGTACTCTATGAAGAGGAAGCGGCGAAGGGGATTCCCGAAACCATCCAAGTCATCGTTGCGCCGCATTGCGATGTCCTGACCGCGCCGACCTACGAAGCCCTCAAGCAATTCCAGCTCCGTGGTGGCATCCTCGTTGCCGATGATTTTCTGACGCCAGCCCTGCTTCCAGACCTAACCCTCCCCACCTTTGCCCGCAAACAGCAGGGAATGGCGGACAAGCAGGCCATGCAGGACGCCGCCAGACGGCTCAAGGCCGCTCTGGCTACCTACTATCGGCAATACGCCGACACGGACAATCAGGACATCTTCGCCCATGTCCGCACCTACAAAGACGCAGATTATCTTTTCGTCATTAATGACAAACGCGAGTTCGGGGATTATATTGGACAATGGGGCAGAGTTCTGGAGCGCGGCGTCCCGAACCAGGGCCTCGTTACCGTCAGTCGCAGTGTCGGTGCCGTCTACGACCTCGTGCAGCACTGCGCCGTGCCCTTCGAGCTGGCAGACGGTAAGACCAGCCTCAAGACCGCCTTCGACACCAACGACGGCAAAATCTTCCTGCTGACTTCCCGTCCGCTTAGTCCCTTGGCCGCCGAAACGCCAAAGACCATCGCGCACGGCGAAGCCTTCGACCTGCTCGTGACCTCCCCTGACACGGAGGTCATCGTCCCAATTAGCCTCGAAATCATCTTGGCTGACGGACTCAGGCTGGACAACTCTGGCGCTGGCATCGTCAAGGACGGTGAATTTACTCGACGCATCCTCATCCCCGCCAACGCTCGGCTAGGCGCAATGACCATCCGCATCCTCAACCTCGCAGACGGCACTGTCCTGGAACGGCGCGCGGAAATCAAATAGGCCGTCGCCCGCCTTGCTCCGTCCGACGGCATCCGCAGTTGGAAAGCATCCCGATGGACAACTGGATTTGGACAGAACTGCTCGCCTTTGACATCGATTCCCCCGACTTGGGGGTGGCTGATTATTTCGCAAAACTGAAGACCGCCCCCCAGGGCATCACCCTGCTGCTCACCGCCGTTGATTTCGTGCTTCAGCACGAGAACTGGTCCGAGCCGCACCATTTCCCCGCCGATGTCTGCGCCCGCCTGGGGCACAGCGGTAACGGCGTACGGCATCGGCAGGCATGGGACAGCGAACAACTACGCCGCCTGGTTGGCTTGCTCCATGACCGCGGCTGCAAGGTTGTATTCTCGCTTTTCTGCTATTATTTGGAGGACAGGTTCCACCGCGAATGGGCGAGTGAACACAAGGAATGTCTGACTGGCTGGGACGACGGTGCGGTCAATCTTCTTGCGCGGCTCAAAGACGGCACTCTGCTGGAGGACATCTTTGTGCGCAAGCTGATGGAGGTCGAGGATTACTATGGCTTCGACGGCTGGCACGCCTCAGACACCTGCGGGCCAGGCTGGCCCATCTTCAACAGTTACTTCGGCAACGCCTTTATCGCCATGTTTCGGGACTGGCTCGGCTCCGAAAGGCTCCCTGCGCAGTACCGCCAGGACCTCACCGACAAGGAACAGGGCAAGGAGCGCATGCGCTGGATCTGGGAGAACCTGCGCGAAGAGTGGATCGACTTCCTGAACAGCCACTGGTTCACTTTCTGGGACAAGGTCATCTCTGCCCTCCACGCCACAGGACGTCTCGCCATCGTCAATTCTCCTGACACCAAATGCCTGTTCGGCAGTCTGTACTATCTGGGACAGGATTATCGGACTCTGGCCACCCTCGGCGTGGACATGATTGTCATGGAGACCACCTCCCCAGGCTTCTCCCTGACGCGTGGCTGGCGCGACTACCTGACGGAGTTCGCCGCCGTCATGCAGGAGATGGCCGTCTCCATGCCAGGCGTCAGCATCTGCATGATGCCCTCCATCAAGGATACAGTGGAAAGCTACGACGCCCTGGCGCATTGCCACTCGATGTACGAGCGCGACTTCCATTTTCTGGCCTCGCGGCAAATCCGCAAGAACGGGAAACTGCGCAGGACGGCGGACGCTTTTCTGGTCTGTCTAGGCGACGCCATCACCGAGGCGGAATGGGAATGGTTGGACAAGTTGGAGATGTCAGCCTGCTCCTTCCAGCCGACGCGCGCTGGCGACTTGACCTGGCTGCACGACTCCCGAGTCTACGAGACCATGCGCGCGGAATACCGCGCCAAGGGAACGACCGAGGCTTGCTACCAGATCGCGCGTCTGGAGGAGCTTGGCTGCCTCGACATCCCAGTCATCGCCTCGCCCTGGGAACTCGACTCGCTTGACGAACCCCTGATCGTCCCAAATTTCCACCTGCTGGACGAAGACCTGAAGCAACGTGTCCTTGCCAAGCGGCAGTTGCTTGTGCTCCTGGGCGATTTGCGACGCGATGCGGGCTATCCCGCAGACGCCATCGTCATTCGGACACAGCAGGAAACAGGCTGGCTGCTTTCCTGCGCCATCCTGAACTCTGGCCTGCCCTCTGAGACGATCGATGTCGCCCCTTCCGTCGAGACGACTTTTGAAACCGCTCCCTCGTCCTGGAACCCGTATGCCGATTTGCCACCATCCACGGCAATTCCCGTTGCCTTCTGGCTGGTCTGCGCCAAGAAAATACGTCGCGCCCTGGGGGACTATCCCCTGGAAAACGGTCCGCAGAAGACTGGCATTTTCGGCTCCGTTACCTCCACTGGCAACGAAGTGTCCCTCTATCGGCAATGGGACAAACAGGGCACGCAGCGTGTCGGTCTTTACTCCCGCGTAAATACCTATCGCGCCCCGCGATTGCATCTGGACGAAGGCACGGTCATCACGGTCCGTTCTGAATTTCCCCGCGGCAAACTCTGCGTGAGGGAAGGCCTTGTCAAAAGTTCCGATCCGCTCGGCAAACCCACGAACCTCCCGCCCTGCGGGATTATCGTGCTCGACGCCGAATTGCCGCCAAATCGGCTGTAGGACGCACGGAAGCGCGTCCCTCTCTTTCGTTATCCAACCATCTCACAAACAAGATTTTGCCGCCGACGCTCCGCGTCGGCAAATTACCACCAACCAATCAACGGCGCGCACGGAGGCGCGCCCTCCCGTCTCACTAACCATGGCAATATCATTTGACAATTGGCGCGTTTTCTTCCATGACAATGTTACTCCCGACGATGCCCGCGCTTTCAGCCAGGCCAGCAAAAGCAAACTCGCCGATGACATTGAACCGATACCTTTTGCGCTGACGAACAACACCTTCGACCTGAACACCATCCGCCCGTCCTATCCAGCGTGCGGCGAAGAGGGCTACTGCCTCGCCGTGGCCAATATCCAATCTGACAGCGCGCGCACCGTCAATTTCGGCATCTCGACCGAATGGTGGCTGGAAGTCTATCTCAACGGGCAGCTAGTCGGCACCACCCGCGAGGCTGGCAATGGTACGCCTGACTTCACGCCGCTGGCGCACATTTACGCCCTGCCTCTGGACGCTGGCGACAACACGCTCGCCGTCTGGCTGCACCACAGTCCTTGGTACAACCACTGGCCGTTGAGCGCCATCATCCTGCCTGAGCCCCCAGCCATCGTCGATCCCCTGATGCCGATTTCGCGCCTCCGCCAGTTGTTCTGGCCCACCCACGAGCGGATTGTCACGGGGCCGTTCCTCAAAGCCGCCGACGGACGCCTGCAGATACAGGTCGAACTCTTCCAGCCCTACGCGGCCATCCTCCAATTGCGCCGTCAAGGCGAAGACGAATGGACCGAACTTCGCAATTACGTGCTGGGGCAACTCCCGACATACAGCCAGCATGTCTTCGATTTACCAGAACTTTCACCAGGAACCGTCTACGAATACCGTCTGATGACTGCCGACACCAGCCTCTTCGACGAGGAGTTCACGCCTGTATACTCATTTCGCACTCCAGATGCCGAGTCCCCTGTGCACACAATGTTCTGCACCGCCGACCTTCAGATGCCTCCCCAGGAGCGCCAAGCCATCATCCGGCAGTTCTTGGAAGGCGACCTGCCCAAGGCCGACCTTTTCTGCACCCTGGGCGACATGCTAAACACCTCAGAGAACATCTTCAACGACTATTTCCTGGACATCATAGCCCCCGCCCTGAAGGCCTCCAACCACCGTCAGATCTACCTGCCAGTCCGCGGCAACCACGAACTCCGAGGCAACCGCTCAACCGACTGGCCATTGCTCTTCGGCTGCTCCTACTACCTCTTCCGCTACGCCGACACGGCCTACATCGTCCTGGACTCTGGCGAGGACAAGGACCACAAGAAGCCGCCGCACGTTTATGTTCGCCGAACCGACTACCAAGTCCTGTTCCAAGCGGAGCGCGAATGGCTTCTCCAGGCCGTCCAGACTCCTGACTTCCTGACCGCACGCCACCGCATCATCCTTTGCCATGCCACGCCCTTCGACCAAGACGCCGACTTCGAGGAGTTCCACGTCCAGTTCATCGCCCGCAACCTGCAGCGCCTCCTCGGAGACCTTTTCTACGGCCCCAACCCGCGCTTCAAAATCGACCTCTGGCTGGCTGGACACACCCACCGCTCCGCCAGATACACCCCGCACGACCAGAAAATCGTCAGTTTCAGCCCTCCTGGCGCCCATTACCTCACTGAACGCGAAAAGGGACTATACCCCTTCCCCGTAGTCGTGCTGGACGGCCCGGGTTCCGTCGGCCCCTGCTTGGCTGCGGGAACGACGCTCACCGTCGCTCCTGATTACCTCGAAGTCATCACCCGCCAGGACAACGGCACTCTCATCGACCACATCCGCATCCGCGACGACTTGTCTGTAGAAGTCATCGAGACGGCATTGCAGTGAGTTTACTCATACTATTTGAAAACTCCTGTAGTTGCGTTATATTCTCCTTGATAAAATAAAGGAGGTCCTATGTCCAGTAAGAATCTACAGATACGCAACAGTACGGTTGATTTTCTCGTTTTCACGCGGGAGGCAGGGGAGGAAGGCATTGAAGTCCGTGTGCAGTATGGGGACGTATGGCTGACGCAGATGGCCATCTCCCAACTATTTGAAATCGATAGAAGCGTTGTTACCAAGCACTTGCAGAATATATTCGCAGAAGGAGAATTGTCTTTGGATGCAGTTTGTGCAAAATTTGCACAAGTTGCCGATAACGGCAAGACCTATCAACCGTAACTTTTAGCCATTAGGGTATGTACAAGCATTTTTGAGCACAAATCAAGGGATTCATGCTTTCACTAATTTAGGGTATGTATTTTCCTTTTTCCAAGTTACCACATTCCCTAAACAC
>Ga0310786_10011919_pt1 | contig 10808 bp, 9 predicted proteins | sample AusTroGonzalo_MG_FD_203881 | JGI IMG/M metagenome (GOLD analysis project Ga0310786, IMG submission 203881) | Bovine rumen microbial communities from tropical cattle in Woodstock, Queensland, Australia - Gonzalo_03 (v2) (version 2) | ecosystem: Host-associated > Mammals > Digestive system >...
TGCGTGTGATGCGAAATGCAGAACTTATTGCCCAAAGCGAAGGTGGCGATATGGTCACTATTCAGGCAGCAGCTTTGCTCCACGATGTTTCTGATGAAAAATTCAGCAATGGTAACACCGTCATCGGTCTAAAATTGACAGAAAACATTCTCAAAAAAGCAAAATTCAAATCCGCCGAAATCGCAAAAATCATCGACATTATAAAAAATATTTCCTATAAAGGCGGCTTCAATGTGAATGGCATTCCCTCAATAGAATGCGCCATAGTGCAGGATGCCGACCGACTTGATGCCATTGGTGCAATCGGCATCGCCCGCGCGTTCCATTACGGTGGCTACAAAAATCGAGAATTATACAATCCAGAAATTGAACCACAGGATTTCGAAAATGCTGAGGAATACAGAAATTCAAATGGTCCGACCATCAACCATTTCCACGAAAAACTCCTAAAACTAAAGTACTTAATGAACACCCCAACAGCAAAAGTCTTGGCTGAACCTCGTCATAGATTCTTGGAGCAGTTTCTCGATGAGTTTATGAAAGAATGGGGAAATGAATAAAAAAATCTATGTTACCCCCCGCATTATAATTAGGAAAGTAACATAGAAAATATTTGTACTCTTCAACTATTAGAACGCGTAACTTACGCCCAATGAGAACGATTTGTTTGTGCGGTCGAACGATTCCGTGTGAGAAACATTGTTGAATGTTGATGTTTTTTCAACATCATCGTAAGCAACGTACATAAAACCAAAATCAACTTTCAGTTTTTCAGAAAGATTCAATCTTCCACCCATACCAAACGCATTCGAGCTCAACGCATAATCCATATCTGTCTGGAAATCAGCACTTGTTCCCGACATACTACGAGAATACCCTGCGCTCAATGTCAACAATGGAATCACATCATATTCAAGGTTTCCAGCAACATCCATTGTGTTTTTGTCCAAATAATCTTCACGGCCGCCCCAGTCAGCATTCTTATCAAAATAGTAGGTATAAGAAGTTGAAATTCTGAATTTTTCTGTAAGATTTGCGCCTATACCCAGCGAAAGAATTGCAGGAATGTCTTTGCGGAATGTGGAATCATCGGTAAACATACCTGTGTCGTCCTTCTTCGTATCGTTAGTCAATTCCATCTTGGTTCTGCCTTCATATTTCACACCGATATTCAATTTGTCATCTGGTTTGAAACTAAAACCAATAATCGGAGCTAAACCAAAACCTGTCTGCACGGCATCAACTTCCTTGTCGGCAACAGCATTGGCATATGCGCCCGCGGTTGCTGCCATTGTTGGATTCGCAGCAGACAACGCAGTTGCCACTTGCGAGAAGAATGCCGTAGCTGGAATCATATCGCCATTCATTCCCAATGCGGCACACGTAGGATTCAAACGAATGTCTTTTATAGAACCGTTGTACGCATTTTTCTGATAAATAGCAGCAACGCCCAAACTTACAGCCAATTTGTCGTCGAGGAACGAATACGAACCTCCTACGCGACCGCCATACAAAATCGACGATCCCGTGAAATTAATATTCACATCGTAAGCCGTAGCCGACAAACCCATTGATTGTCCCATTTGCGAAACCATAGCTGGCATCATTGAAATCTGGCGTTCGAACGAAGCCAAACCTTTTTCGTATTCCGCACTACCGCCGCCGCCAACTGGTCCGAAACCAAAGAACAACGCAAGATTGTTTTTCTTCCACGTTGCATATAAATTAGGAAACGCTGGCACAAACACATTGCCTTCGTATTCGTGGTTGTTCAATGTTGGAAAATCATCGGTTGTCACACGTTTTTGAATACAAACCTGATGACTGTACGACAGATGCAAGCCATCGGAAAAATGTGCAGTTGCGGCAGGATTGAAATACACCGCATCGTCGTCGGTTGACGCACTGCGCGAAACTGTTCTTACAAACTGTGTACTTTGATTTGTGTTAGTGATAACACCACCTGCAAATGCCGAAGCACTTGCCATTACGATTGTCGAAACTAAAATTACAATCTTCTTCATTTTTTAGATTTTTAGTTAAACTTGCGGGAATGCATTGGCACGCCCTTTATTTGTCGGCACAAAATTCAAGGTATTCCCACAGCCCAACAAAAAAAAGGCTTTTACTCGACGGTTTTAGGGGAAAAATGCGATTTTACGGGAGATTTGCGCCAATTTAGGGGTGAAATTCACACGAACGAATCCGTTCACCCCTGATTTTTGGGGTTGTTTCCTCGAAAATACTTGAAAAAACAACGATGATTTTGCTGTTCGACTACGAAAAACGAACAGTTTCCTGAATCATAGAATCAAAACGTGATTGCCCGTTATATAAAAATTGGGGCATAATGGGAATGACAAACAATGGCGTGTGCGGCAATATTTCCGCCAATTTATACACATCTTTCTCTGTTGTCACCAAAGTATATTGTTCAGCAAGTTGCGACAATTCCGCCACATCAGTCTGGGAATAATTATAATGGTCGGGATAGGTTTTCACACGCACAGTTCCGCCAAACGAACGGACAAAGTCTATCAACGGTTGCGGTTGCGCAATGCCCGTTACAAGACACACGTTGTGGTCGGCAAAGAATTGCGACGGTTCGCACGTATGTTTGTCAGCATTTTCATAAACTGCGCCATATTCCATAGTCGAAAAGAATAATTTCTGATGCTGTATCTTCAACTTGTTCCGCCACAAGTCAATTTCCGATTCATCCATAGTTGCTGGACATTTGGTAACAACAACCGCATCGGCACGGGAAAGCGCATACGAACCTTCACGCAAATATCCCACTGGGAAAACCGCATCGCGCCAAAGTGGACGATTGTAATCAACCAACACAATCTGCAATTTCGGCTTTACATATCTATGTTGAAACGCATCGTCAAGAATTACCGCCCGAAGATTCGGAAACTGCTCCTGCAATCTGGAAACACCAACAACACGTTTCTCGCACACGGCAACGTGCAACGAAGGGAACCGTTTTTGTAACAAATATGGCTCATCGCCTAACTCATCAACCGAAGTTGACGCATCGGCAAGCACGTAGCCCGTTGATTTCCGTTTATATCCTCGGCTCAACGAAGCGATTTCGTTGTCTTTTAAAAGATTCACAATATACTGAACGTGAGGCGTTTTGCCCGTTCCTCCAACAGTAATGTTTCCCACCGAAATTAGTGGAACCGAAAATGATTGCTGATGCAGAATATTCCAATCGAAACATTTATTGCGACAATACGTAAACGTCCAATACACACACGAAAATGGAAATAATATGTATTTCAGCGAGTTCACTATTCCACAATCAAACTATACGGCAATTGGGCATAAATCCCCGATTTGGTTGGAATTGTCTCCATAAGATGTTTTACCTCAGGTAGTTCCGACAATTTATCCATCAACGACGAACGTGCATTGAAACGTCCGTACAACAGTTCTGGTAATGATTTTGATTTTGGAAATACTCGCACCGAATACGATTCTTCGTCAGTCAGTCCAGCTTTTTCAGCGGCTATGCGTAAAGCATCAGCCAAACCACCAAGCGAATCAACCAAACCATTTTTTCGTGCATCGTTTCCGCACCACACACGTCCTTGCGCTATTTGTTCCACGTAATCCACAGGCAATCCTCTACCCTCGGAAACACGCAGTTTAAAAGTTGCATACGTTTTGTCGATAGCTTTTTCGATGGCGCGCACCTCAACAGGGTCCATATCACGCGTAACGTTTCCGAAATCGGAATGCGCGTGCGTGTTTACCTTATCGTAGCTAATGCCAATTTTTTTCATCAATTGTTCTGCAGTCATCGACATACCAAACACCCCGATAGAGCCCGTCAACGTTGATGGCGTGGCAAGTATTTTAGTTGCCGGAGCCGCGATGTAATAACCGCCCGAAGCAGCCATATCGCCCATCGAGACAATCACAGGTTTTTCGTTGGCGGTAAGTGCGACCTCACGCCAAATCAACTCCGAAGCCAATGCCGAGCCACCGCCAGAATTTATGCGGAACACGACCGACCGAATGGTTGAATCCTCACGTACTTTTTGAAATAATTTCACATAGGAATCACTGCCAATCGCATCATCGTCGGCTTTTCCCATTTCTATGCTTCCCTGTGCAATAACCAACGCAATAGATTGATTTCCAGTGGTATCGGCCTGTGTCTTCACTAAATAATCCTCCAAATACGTACGGAATGAAATTTTTGAAACTGATTCAGAATGCTCAATGCCCATTTTGTCTTTCACCGAATTCCAAAACACATCGCCATAGCAAATCGTGTCAATCATACCAACAGCCAGCAATTCACTCGGAGAGCAAACCAACGCGCTGTCAGCCAACGAATTGAGCGTATTATTGCTCACCTGTTTGTTTGCAAGCAACGACGCCGCATACGAATTCCAAATAGCATCGATATAGGCTTTTTTCTGTTCTCGGTTTTCTGCGCTCATTTTGTCAGAAGTGACCGATTCCACGTAGCTTTTATATTTGCCACACCGAATCACAACAGGTTTTACACCAACTTTTTCCAACAAATCCTTGTAATGCATCGATGCCGACGAAATGCCGTGAAACTCTGCCATTCCTTCGGAACTCATTGAAATTTCATCGCACACGGAAGCCAACAAATACGATTTCTGCGACAACGCATTAAAATGTCCCACCACGAATTTTCCCGAAGCCTTAAATTGCATCAACGCCTCAGAAAGTTCCTGCACTGTTGCATAGCCCGCATCAAGCACCACGTCTTCCAACACAATACCGTTGATTTTATCATCCGTAGCCGCTTGTTTCAGCACAGTAAGCATATCGTACAAACCAAATTTTGTCTCGTTTTCCATACCTGCAAACACCGCTGGCATCGACGGAGTGGTCACTTCACCTATCGACACGGTATTTTTAAGAACGAGCACATTTTTACTTTTGTAGTCGGTAGCAGGAATTTTCGTACTTAACAAGATAATCCCTACAAACAAACCGACTAAAATTATCACGCCAAACACAGTTCCAAACAGTGTGGCAAAAAAACATCTGAAAAACTTTCCCATAATTTTTATTTTTTCATTGCAAAGGTAATGGTTTTGTTTGGGATTCCCAACAGACTTGCACATACACGAAAACAAAAATTTGATGAAATAGTTCACAAAAGAAAAAAGTACACTAAGAAAATCCCCAAAAACAAATCACTTATCGAAACTATATTTTTTTCAAAACAAATTCAATTTTTCCTATTTTTGCAAAAATGAGTTGTTGTTAAAAAAAAATACTGATATGAAAACACTTTTCAAAACACTTACGATTGTGCTGTGCGCAACAATGCCAATCTTTTCGTATGCACAGAATCTGAAAGAGAAAATCTCTCAAAAAAAGGAAATAGTAGAACTTGAACCAGGTGAGAATAACGAACACGTTCCGCTTGAAATATTTGCGATGAAATCTCCTGACTCCACGCAATTTTATCTTTCTGTAGGTCCACTTGGCGTTGGCGACAACGTGTTGCAAGTTCAATTCGACCCTCTCTTTGAATTGTTCCTTGAAATAGGACAAACGCTGACGGAAGCGGAACAAACTCTTTATAAAATACAGGATATGTACAATCAGGAAGAAGGAACTTTCATGCAACTAAATGGTTGTCTTAACGTTGGATTCCCGAATAAAGACATTGAACCTGTTACCATTACCAGAAAAAGTTTTATGTTGACCAAATATCTTGAATTTAGTGTGGTTCGTGACGGTTACATTCGTGCAACGTCTGTTTCAAAATCGGATTTCAATTCTTTGATGCTTACGTATAAAATGAATCGTAAAAGAACACTCAAAGAATTTAAGGAATAACTGATACGGAATTAGGCAAATAATCAATGAAACGAATTCTGCTTATTTCCGATACACACAACTACATGGATGCAACAATTTTGTCGCATGCGGAAAAAGTTGATGAAATCTGGCATGCAGGCGATATTGGTTCATTGGAGTTATTGGAAAAACTACAAAACATTAAGCCCGTGCACGCGGTTTGGGGCAATATTGACGGGCAGGATGTACGGATTCGTGTGCCGAAAATTGCACAATTCGAATGCGAAGGTTTGAAAATTATGATGACGCACATCGGAGGTTATCCCGGGAAATACGAGCCATCTATTCAGGTGCAATTACTTGAGTATAAGCCAAATATATTCATCAGCGGACATTCGCATATTCTAAAAGTCATGAACGATCCAAAATTGGGATTGTTACACATGAATCCAGGCGCAATAGGAAAAACAGGATTCCATCAAAAACGGACTATGATTGAATTTGAGATAAATAATGGCATACCCCAAAATCTTGCCGTTGTGGAATGTAATCGGTGGTAACAATGCAAATACGTGAGTTTCATACAGTTTTCGAAGATTTATTGCACGTGTTTTCAAACAAAACATTGTTGCACTACACCGACCTCGACTGGTGCGGTTCCATCGACACTCAATCACTCATTCAATGGGTGGAAGCTCCAGATAGACGTTCGTGGGCGGCATATGAAAATGAAACATTTCTTGGATTTGTGTCGGCGCATTTGGTCAGAAAACACAAAACCGCATCAATCACAATTGTTGTGTTGGAACAATTCCAGCATCGAGGAATTGCCAAAAAACTATTACAATTTGCAGTAAATCAATTATTTGAAAACGATTTTGCACGAATTGAAGCTCAAATCTGCACAGAAAATAAATTTTCACTGCAACTATTTGAAGCAGTTGGTTTTACATGCGAAGGTCGACTGCGGAAAAACTTTTTGATTGACGGATTTTTATTTGATTCATTTATGTACGCAAAATTTGCAGGCACAATTGAAAATAAATCCTAGAAATTATGTTACTTTGCAAAAAATAAGGGATATTTTATGATTGACAGAAAACGATGAAGAACACGTATTTTGATTTGATAGAACAAAGTTTCTACTTCCCGCAGGAGGGCTTCGACCTTCGCGATGGTTTCCTTACTTTTCAAGGAGTTTCTCTCAAATATCTAATTGACAAATACGGTACGCCGTTTCGGTTTATTTACCTTCCGAAAATTGGCGAACAGATTCGTAAAGCCCGAAATCTCTTTAACAAGGCGATAAAATACTATAACTACAAAGGTAGTTACGAATATTGCTATTGTACGAAGTGCAATCACTTTTACCACGTGATTAACGAGGCATTGAAGCACAATGTGAATCTTGAAACATCGTCGTCGTTCGACATCGACCTTATTATAAAATTGTATCAGGCAAAGAAAGTTGACAAACATTTGACTGTGGTTCACAATGGCTACAAAACCGACGAATATCTTCGTAAAATAGTGTTGTTGCGTGACTTAGGATTTCATAACACCATTACTATTCTTGACAGCACCGAAGAATTGGACCGTCTTGAAAAAGTGATGGGACGCAAAAAAATGAAAGTCGGCATTCGTATGGCAATCAACGAGGAATCGCAGTCGGCATATTATACTTCGCGACTGGGAATTAGCCCAAATGAAATCATTCATTTTTATAAGCGCATAAAAACCAAAAAGAATTTGGAGTTGAAAATGCTTCATTTCTTTGTGGATTCAGGCATAAAAGACAGTCTTTACTATTGGGGCGAGTTCCAAAAAGCATTGAAAGTTTACATAGAATTGAAGAAACAATGCGACACGTTGGACAGTCTTGATTTGGGTGGTGGTTTGCCAATCCGAAACCATTTGGGATTCGAATATGATTACGATTATATCATTGGCGAAATCATTAAAAACATAAAAGAATCGTGTGCCAAGGAAAAGATTGAAGAGCCAAACATTTATACGGAATTCGGGAAATATACGGTAGGCGAGAGTGGCGCGATTATTTTCCAAGTGCTTGAACAAAAACAGCAAAACGACACCGAGTGTTGGTATATCATTAACAACAGTTTGATGAACACCATTCCCGACGCATGGGGTATTCACGAAAAATTCATCTTGTTGCCGATAAACAAGTGGAAAAATGAATACAAGCGTGTGAACATTGGCGGTATCAGCTGCGACCATTCCGACTACTACAATTCCGAAGACTTGAATCAGGAAGTAATGTTACCATCGTATTCCGAAAAGGAAAAAGAACCGTTGTATATAGGTTTTTTCCACACTGGTGCATATCAGGATTCCATCAGCGGTTACGGTGGCATAAAGCACTGCTTGATTCCGTCGCCGAAATATATTGTAATCGACCGCGACGAAACAGGTAATTTTAAGGATTACGTGTATCGCGAGGAACAAACCGCGGAAGATATGTTCAATATTTTGGGCTACAACGAGGCTGATAGACAAAAATAGTCACGACATTTTTTAGATTTCTGCACCCGTGAATGCGGAATTTTTCTGAAAAATTTTTATCTTTGTTGATGTGGTGTTGTCGAAAGATGAAAATTTTTAGCACACCCCTATTTTGTTTTATATAAACGAAACTATATGAACTTGTTACAAAATAAAACTGCGCTGATTACTGGAGCCAATCGTGGCATTGGCAAAGCTATCGCTTTGATGTTTGCTTCGGAAGGATGCAATGTCGCATTTACGGATTTGGAGCGTAACGACGCAATGGAATCGCTGGAAAAAGAACTTTCGGCGCTGTCGGTTACGGCAAAAGGCTACGCATCGAACGCTGCAAATTTTAACGATGCGCAAGAACTTGTGAATCAGATTGTTGCCGATTTTGGAAGAATTGATATTTTGGTGAACAACGCAGGCATCACAAAAGATTCCGCTTTGAAAAGAATGACTGAGGAACAATGGGACGCAGTCATCAACGTGAACCTGAAATCAGTGTTCAGTATGACAAAAGCTGTTCAACCAGTAATGTGGAAACAAGGCGAAGGAAGCATAATCAGCTTGAGTTCGATTGTCGGAATTGCGGGCAATGCAAATCAAGCAAATTATTCTGCTTCGAAAGCTGGTATTATTGGTTTTACGAAATCAATTGCGAAAGAATTGGGAATCAGAAATATACGTTGCAACGCAGTCGCTCCGGGATTTATAATGACGGATATGACGGCTCAATTGCCAGAAACGTTGTTAGAAGAATGGAAAAAACGCATTCCAATGCACCGCGCAGGTACAGTTGACGAGGTCGCAAAAGTATGCGTGTTCTTAGCTTCGGATTTGGCAAGTTACGTTACGGGACAGGTTATTCCAATTTGTGGAGGTTTACAAATTTAAATTATAAAGGTATGAGAGAACAGACTGAAGAAATTGCAGAAAGAATTATTGCTGCACGCGAAGCAAGTGGATACACAGCCGAAGAAGCTGCTAAAGTGTTGGGTATCAACAAATATGAATATCAAGATTTTGAATCAGGACAAATCGATATTCCTGTGAGTTCAATCCTGAAAATCGCATCGTTGTATAATGTCGATGTGAAACTATTGCTGACTGGCGAAGGTCCAACGGAACAAAACTACACCGTTACCCGTAAAGGCGAAGGCGTAAGCGTGGAACGCCACAAACGCTATAAATACCAAGCATTGGCTTCGGATTTTATTGGTAAAAAAGCAAATTTCTTTATCGTAACCGCCGACGCAAGCGACGAAAATGTACAATTCAGTTCGCACGAAGGACAAGAATTTTTGTACGTAATTGATGGATCTATGGAAGTTCATTTCAGAAACGAAAAAGTTGAATTGCGTGAAGGCGACAGCGTATTTTTCAACTCATCGATTTCGCACGCAGTACGAACCAAAAACGGCGCACGCGCACGATTTTTGTCAGTTTTGATGTAGAAAGTTCATTCTATTTTGTTGATAGGAAAGAGATGTCGCCGCAAGGAGGCATCTCTTTTTTTCAATCAATATTGGAACGTTCCAAATTCGCTTTCAATAACCAATTCTTTTGTATCGGATGCTTCAACACGTCCAACTATTTGAGCATCAATACCGAATGATTTTGAAATGTCTATAACTTGTTGAGCATATTCAGGAGCAATATACACTTCCAATCGATGTCCCATATTGAAAACCTTGTACATTTCCTTCCAATCAGTGCCAGATTGCTCTTTGATTGTTTTGAATAGCGGTGGTACAGGAAATAGATTGTCTTTTACAACTTTCAGATTATCAACAAAATGCAATATTTTTGTTTGCGCTCCGCCAGAACAGTGAACCATTCCGTGGATTTGTGGACGCAGTGCGTCCAGAATCTTTTTCACCACTGGTGCGTATGTACGTGTTGGCGAAAGAACCAATTTTCCAGCATCTATCGGTGAACCTTCAACGGCATCGGTGAGCTTGAGATTGCCCGAATACACTAATTCTTCGGGAACGGCAGCATCATAACTTTCAGGATATTTTTTTGCAAGATATTTTCCAAACACATCGTGGCGTGCCGAAGTAAGACCATTACTACCCATACCGCCGTTGTAGTCTTTTTCGTATGTAGCTTTTCCATACGATGCAAGTCCCACAATCACATCGCCAGGCGCAATGTTGGCATTGTTGATTACATCGGAGCGTTTCATACGGCATGTTACGGTGCTATCCACAATGATGGTACGCACCAAATCGCCAACATCGGCGGTTTCGCCACCTGTGGCATACACGCCAACACCAAGTTCACGCAGTTCGGCAAGCAATTCGTCGGTTCCGTTGATGATTGCTGAAATCACTTCGCCTGGAATCAACAATTTGTTTCTACCAATAGTTGACGAAACCAAAATATTGTCCACCGCGCCCACGCAAAGCAAATCATCAATGTTCATAATCAACGCATCCTGCGCAATGCCTTTCCACACAGAAACATCGCCCGTTTCTTTCCAATACAAA
>Ga0310786_10011921_pt1 | contig 10807 bp, 5 predicted proteins | sample AusTroGonzalo_MG_FD_203881 | JGI IMG/M metagenome (GOLD analysis project Ga0310786, IMG submission 203881) | Bovine rumen microbial communities from tropical cattle in Woodstock, Queensland, Australia - Gonzalo_03 (v2) (version 2) | ecosystem: Host-associated > Mammals > Digestive system >...
CATAGCAGGTTTTCAGGTAGCCTCGTCCGGCGAGATTCTGCTGAAAGGCGAGGATGTAACCAAGACACCGCCCTACAAGCGCCCTGTGAACACCGTATTCCAGAAATATGCGCTGTTCCCCCATCTGAACGTATTCAACAACGTAGCCTTCGGCCTGAAGCTGAAGCACGAGGCCACCGATGTGATCAAGAAAAAAGTGCGTCGGGCATTGAAGATGGCCAACCTGACCGGCTACGAAGAACGCAAAGTGGACACCCTGAGCGGTGGTCAGCAACAACGCGTGGCCATAGCCCGCGCCATAGTGAACGAACCGGAAGTGCTGCTGCTGGACGAACCGCTGTCGGCACTCGACTTGAAGATGCGTCATGACATGCAGATCGAATTGAAAGAGCTGCATGAGAAACTCGGAATAACCTTTATCTACGTGACCCACGACCAGGAGGAAGCGCTCACGCTGAGCGACCGCGTGGTGGTGATGAACGAAGGAAAAATCCAACAAATAGGCACGCCCACCGACATCTACAACGAACCGCAGAACTGCTTCGTGGCGGATTTCATCGGCGAGAGCAACATCCTGAGCGGCACCATGGTTCGCGACAAGCGCGTGTCGTTCTGCGGCCAGGAGTTCGACTGTATCGACACCGGCTTCGGCGAGAACAACCCCGTGGATGTAGTGATCCGCCCCGAAGACATCTATGTATGGCGCAAGGAAGATGAGAAACGCGGCAAGATAGTAGGCCAGGAGGACGAGGATGCCGAAGACCGCGTACCGAAAGGCAAGTTCACCAAGTGGTACGGCGAAGTGCAGAGTTGTATCTTCAAGGGAGTGCACTACGAGATGCGTGTGCTCACCCCCGACAACTACGAGTTCCTTATCCAGGACTACCACGAGTATCTGCCCGGCACGGAAATAGGCATGCTGGTCAAGCCCGAGGATATCCAGATCATGAAGAAAGAGCACTATATCTACAACTATTTCGACGGTGAGGTGACGAAGAACGGCAAAGTGCGTTTCCTCGAGGCCGAGTGGGAAGTGCTGGCGAAACAGCTGGAAGGCTTTAATGCCGGCGACAAAGTGCAGGTGATGGTGCCATTCCGCTCCATCGACCTGCAGGACTACGAAGAGGAAGGTACGCTCTCGGGAGAGGTACATTTCATCCTGTTCAAAGGCAACCATTTCCATCTCACCATCCGCACGGATGAGGGCTATGACCTATATGTCAACACCAATGACGTGTGGGACGACGGCGACCGTGTAGGTATCGTAATCCCCAAGAAGGAGATACTGATCAGACCGCTGACGCTGCAAGAGTAAAGACCGCTGACGCTGAAAGAACAAAGACAACAATGAGTAAGATTCTTCAAATAGCATCTTCGCGTCGGGCATGGGCATGGCCATATGTGCTATTCATGCTGCTCTTCGTCGTGCTGCCGCTGATCCTGGTGGGCTACTATGCCCTGACCGACATCAACGGGACATTCACGCTCCACAACTTCGCGAAGTTCTTTACCCATAGCGAAGCCATCTCCACGTTCCTCTACTCGGTGATGATAGCCGTGCTGAACACGCTGATTTGCCTGCTGCTGGGCTATCCCGCAGCATATATCATGGCGATGGCGGATTTCAAGACGCCGAAAGTGATGGCCATGCTGTTCATCCTGCCGATGTGGATCAATTTTCTGCTGCGCACGGTAGCTACGGTGGAGCTGTTCAACATGCTCGGTCTGCCGTTGGGCGAAGGTGCGTTGCTGTTCGGCCTTTGCTACGACTACCTGCCGTTTATGATCTACCCCATCTACAACACCCTGCAGAAGATGGACACCTCGCTCATCGAGGCGGCGCAAGACCTGGGAGCCAACCGCCGGACGTGTTTCTGGAAAGTGGTGGTGCCCCTGTCGATGCCGGGTGTGTATAGCGGAATAGTGATGGTATTCATGCCGACAGTGAGCACGTTCGCCATCGCCGAGCTGCTGACCCACAACAACATCAAACTGTTCGGTAGCCTCATTCAGGACTATATCACCACAACCGACCTGCTCAACTACGGAGCCGTACTGAGTCTGGTATTGCTGGTTATCATCGGTCTGACCTCATTCTTTGGCGACCACGACAGCGCCGGCGGCGAGAAAGGAGGGTTGGTATGATGACAAAGGTGAAAGGTGAAAGATTAAAGATGAAAGGGTTGTTAGGATGGTTTGTCCTTTCCATTTTCATTTTTCAATTTTCTGTTTGCAAGGCTCAGTCGAACATCACCTATACGCTGCGTGTGGGTGCGGCGGACGAGGTGGCGCTGCTCAACGACTTCCCGGAGGTATATGCCGGCGAGAAAGTGAATATCAAAGTTGAGAGTTTAGCGTTGAGGGTTGAGTGTTTAGACTCGCTCGACTTCGTCTTCGCAAAAGAAGGCACAGAGGCATTGCGGGCATGGGGCGACAGTGTATATAGTTTCACCAATGAGGCTAGCGGCGAATGGACGCTATGGCGCAATCACAAGGAAATCAAGAACCGTGCACAGCGTGTGCTGGTGCAGAACGCCTACGGGACGTTTGAGCAGTACGTGCGTGAGCAGACGGTCGTCGAGTCGCATGTAGTAGCGTGGCTCGGTTGGATACTGGCGGGCCTGCTGCTGGCAGCCGGCATCGTGTATGCCATCGTGACGGTAGTACGCCGCAGGGCGGAACGGGAGCTGCCTGCCGTGGAGCAGGAGACGCTGCGTCGCCGCCGCATGGGCAACCGTCGTCACTACGGTTCGCAACTCTATCTATGGCTGCTGCTCCTGGTGCTGTACGCGCCTATTGCGCTGATAGCCGTCTTCTCGTTCACCGAGAGCAAGGTGCTCGGCAACTGGACCGGTTTCTCGATGCACCTATACGGCAACCTCTTCACCGGCAACGCCGGTGCGGGCCTCAACAGCGCCATCATCTATACAGTGGTGATTGCCCTGATAGCAGCCGTGTGCTCCACTATCCTGGGTACGCTGGCGGCCATCGGTATCTACAACATGCGGGCACGGCAGCGTCAGATGGTCAGTTTCCTCAACTCGGTGCCGATGATCAACCCCGACATCATCACCGGTATCTCGCTTTTCCTGCTCTTCGTAGCACTGGGCGTGAGTCAGGGACTGGCAACCGTGTGCATCGCCCATGTGGTGTTCTGTACGCCGTACGTGGTACTGAGCGTGCTGCCGCGACTGAGCCGCATGAACCCGAACACCTACGAAGCGGCCCTCGACCTCGGTGCCACGCCGGCGCAGGCATTGCGCATGGTGATGCTGCCGGAACTGTGGCCGGGTATGCTGTCCGGCTTTGTGCTGGCACTCACGCTGTCGGTGGACGACTTCGGCGTGACGTTCTTCACCAAGGGCTCGGGCGGACTGGAGACACTGAGCACGTTCATCTATTCGGACGCCCGCAAAGGAGGTCTGACGCCTGAGTTGAGACCGCTGTTCACCATCATCCTGCTGGTCATGCTGACCGTGCTGGTAGTAATCAACATCCGCGCAAGCCGCGAGAAAAAAGACTAAACAACCAAAAAACAATCATAATCCTTACAACAATGAGAAAATCCATTTTTTCCATCCTGGCTATCGCAGCCATCGTGTTCACTTCCTGCGGCGGTGCCGACCGCGCCCATCAACTCAAAGTGCTCAACTGGGCCGATTACATTGACGAGGACGTGAAGGAAAATTTCGAAGATTGGTATTTCGCCCAGACGGGTGAGAAAGTGCAACTCGTATACGAGACCTTCGACATCAACGAGACCGCGCTGACGAAGATTGAGATCGGTCATGAGGACTACGACGTGTTCTGTCCGTCGGAGTATATCATCGAGCGCATGCTCAAGAAAGGGCTGGTGCAACCGATCCGCAAGGACCTGGTGCCGGACAGTATCTACTATTTCGACAACATCGCTCCGTTCGTGACCGAGAAATTCCAACAGATGGCCCCCACTCCCGAGGTGCAGGTGAAAGACTACACCGCCGGCTATATGTGGGGCACTACCGGCTTCATCTACAATCCGCAGCATGTGGACCGCGCTGACCTGCAGTCGTGGGCAGCCGTACTCAATCCCAAATTTGAGAACCGTATTCTGATGAAAGACGCTTTCCGTGACGTCTATTCGGTGCTGGTGCTCTACGCCTATGCAGATGCCATCGAGCGTGGCGAGGTGACCCGCGAGGAACTGGTGCGCGACATCACCTCCGAGCGCGTGAACGCAGTGAAACAGATCCTGCTCCAGGCCAAGAAACAGATCTGCGGCTGGGAAGTGGACTTCGGCAAAGAGGAGATGACCAAAGGCAAGGCTTGGCTCAACCTCAGCTGGTCCGGCGACGCACAGTTCGCCATCGAAGAGGCTGCCGAGATGGGCGTGATGCTGGATTACATCGTTCCCCAAGAGGGTTCGAACGTATGGTTTGACGGATGGGTGATCCCGAAGTATGCCAAGAACATCAAGGCCGCTACCTATTTTATCGACTACATGTGCCGCGCGGACAATGCGCTGGCCAACATGAGCGAGATAGGCTATGTGTCGTGTGCCGGTGGCGCGAACGCCGCTGCCACTATCCTGGATGAGCAGAACGACGAGGAGGAATGGCCGGAGACCGTGGATGCCAGCTATTTCTTCGGCGAGAAGCCGATCAAAGTGGGCGACGAGGTGCTTGACCCGCACGCGCTGCACCTCAACCCCGTCTATTATGCCGACCGCAGCATCATCGAGCGTTGCGCACTCATGCACGACGCAGGCGAATCGCAGGAGATGCTGCTGGAGATGTGGAACGAGATCAAGTTAGCTCGCTAACTTAGTTGAAAGTTGAAAGTTGAAAGTTAAAAGTTTAAAGCATTTCGTCATGACGTCATTACGTTATTACGTTTTTACACTGTTAGCGGTCGTCAACCTGACTGTCTCGGCGCAGACCTCCAAGATGGAGACGCGCTACAACGCCCTGGCCGCACGCTTTGACGGACGCGACAAGCTGTTGCAACGCGACCTGAAGGCGTACCTGCAGGAGTTTCCTTACACCACGTTTGCGGATGAGGTGAACTTCATGCAGGGTGTGATTCAGGTGGAGCGCGGCCATTACAAACAGGCGGTGAAGATACTGGAGCAGGTGGAATTAAGCGCGCTGAGCCAATCGCACCAGGCGGACTACTCGTTCTATCGCGGTTATGCCTACCTGATGCTGCAGGACTATGAGCGTGCCGCCCTCTATTTCAGTTATCTGGGCAAATATGAGAACCGTCATACCACGCGCGCCAATTACTACTACGCCTACTGTATGTACAAACTGGAGCAGTATGACAAGGCCCTGCCTGCACTGGAGGCCCTGGAGCAGACGCCCGAGTTCGCCAAGACCGTTCCGTTCTTCGTAGCACAGATCCATTACGCCCAAGGCAACTACGACGAGGCGGAGAGCCGTGCGCTGATGCTCCTGCGTACCCAGCCGGAGAGCGAGCATAGCGGTGAGCTCCACCGTATGCTGGGCGGTATCCGTTATCGCAACGGCCAGTATGACGAGGCAGCCGACCAGCTGACGCAGTATGAGATCATCACCCGCGAACTCGGTCAGGAGCCGGCACGCGAAGACCTCTATATGCTCGGTCAGGCGGAATACAAACTCAGCCGCTATGAGGACGCTATCCGTCATCTCAAGCTTGTCAAACAGCAGCGCGACACGGTGAGCGAGTCGGCATGTCTGACATTAGGTCACTCGTATATCCGTCTCAACCAGCCGGACCAGGCGCTCGTATGGTATCAAGCCGCAGCCAACTACACCCTCACTCCTGCCATCACGGAGGAGGCGGCGTACAACTACACGCTCTGCGCCTACCGCGCCTCATCGGCATTGGGCGAGTCGCTGCATGCGTTCAACGATTTCCTGCGTGCTTTCCCCCACTCGAAATACGAGAGCCGCATCTACAGCCTGCTGACGAATGCGCTCATGGAGAGCAAGAACTACGCAGCGGCTATCTCCACGCTGGATTCGATTGCCAACCCGACACCCAAGATGCTGGAAATCAAGCAGTATCTGCGCTATCAGCTGGCAGCCGACTGCTTCCTGCAAAACAAGATGCAGGAGGCGGTGAACTGGTCGGGCGAGGTGCTCAATCACCGCAGCGAGAGCGATATATACACCACCGAGGCGCTGTATTTACGCGCAGAGGCGGAATACCGTCTTGGCGCCTATGAGTCGTGCGAGCAGGACCTAAAGCAGTTCTTCGCCCGCACAGATGCACGCAGTTCGGCCAACTACAGTCTGGCACAATACCTGCAGGGCTACTGTGCTTTCTCGCGTAGCCAGTATGACCAGGCGCGGACGGCTTTCCTCGCGTTCATCGACGGTGCGGACACCACCAAGCCGATGTACGCGGATGCACTCAACCGCATCGGTGACTGCTATTTCAACGCACGTGATTTCAAACAGGCTATCAGCTACTACAACCAGGTGAGCAACCTGCAGGCTTCGGGAGCCGACTACGCGCTCTTCCAGCGCGGCTACGCACTCGGACTGCTGCGTCAGTACAAAGACAAGATCTCGGTGCTCCGCAGCCTCGTCAGCCGCTATCCCAAGTCGGACTACGCGGACGACGGCGTATATGAGATAGCGCGTGCGCAGCTTCAACAGAACGACGAGCACGGGGCAGTCGTGACCTACGAGCAGTTGCTCAAATCGTATCCCCACTCGCCTCTGGCACGCCGTGCTTCGCTGGAGCGCGCGATGCTGTACCGCAATCTGCAGCAGACCGACAACGCCATCGCCGCCTACAAGCGTACGATAGAGAAGTATCCTGCTACAGAGGAGGCCTACACCGCCCTGGATGCACTCCAGACAATATATGTGGAGCAAGGTCATGTGGACGAGTTCGTGGCCTACACCAAGGGGCTGAAGAAGATGAACATGACCGTCACCACACGCGAAGACTCGCTGCTGTTCGCTTCGGCGGAGATGCGCTATATGCAGGCAGCCTACGCCAAGGCGGCGGAAGAGCTCACCACGTATATCTCGCAGTACTGCGCCGGCGGACGTTATTGCACCACGGCCCTCTATTATCTGGGCGACTCATATTACCGTCTGGGCAAGTCGGATGAGGCATTGGCGCAATACAGCCAACTGGCGGACATAGAGGCTAACCCGTATCAGGAAGAGGCTGTCATACGTATGGCGGAGATCAACTACGACCACCGCGACTACGAGGCGGCACTCGAGGCGTTCTACCGCATGGAGGCGATGGCTTCCACACGCGAGAACACCGTGGTGGCGCGTCTGGGTATCCTGCGTTGCGCATCTATGCTGAACCGGCACACGCTCAGCGTAGATATAGCCTCGCAGCTGATCAACGACCCGCTGGTATCTGACGACATCCGCAACGAAGCGCTCTCCACCCGCGCGAAAGCCTATATGGCGCAGCATGCATGGAATGATGCACAGGCCGATTTGCGCACCCTCTCTACCGAAGTGCGTACAGCCCAAGGTGCGGAAGCCAAGTATCTGCTGGCACAAAGCATGTTCGAGCAAGGCAGGATGGACGAGGCGGAAGCCGAGGTAATGAACTTCACCCGCATGAGCACCAGTCAGCACTATTGGCTGGCACGCGCGCTCATCCTCTTGAGCGACATCTATGCGCAACGCGGCGAGACCTTCCAGGCGCGTCAGTACCTCCTGGCACTCCAGCAGAACTACACCCTCTCGGGTGACGACATACCCACGTTGATTGCCGGACGTATGGCTACGCTCGACAAAATAGAACAACCCGTAGTAACCAACGACAATGAAGAAGATGAAGAATTATAAGGACCGCTACGCTCAAGGAATAAAGACCGCTGCGCTCAAAGAACAAAGACTTGTCAGCATCGGCCGGTACATGATGGCCTTTTGTCTCCTGTCCTTTGTCTTTTGTCCTGTAATGGCACAAAGCGACACGGCATTGAACCGCAGCGTGACGGTGGAGCGCGATTTCCAGCCAGTGATCAAAGCGGCAGGCAAAGTGTCCACACGACCGGAGGTGTTGGAGACCAAAGTGGAACCTATAGAGGTGACCTATTCCGACTACACGGTAGAGGTGCAACCCGACGTCACGGTGCAACCGCTGCTCTCGCAGCCTACCCGTTTTGTAGCAAGAGAGCCGTACAACGGCTATATCCGCGGCGGTATAGGTCATCCGAACTCGCTCTTCGATTTCAGCTACCATCTGGATGACGGCAAGCAGTCGATACTCGATGTCTATGCCCACCATCGCGGTCAATGGGGACTGCGTACACTCAGCAACACCAAAATAGGATTGGATTTCATGCATCCGTTCTCGGCATGCACGGTCTATTTCGGCGTGAACGGCGGTAATATCTACTACACCAAGTACGGTCATTTCTACGACTATTCGCAGACGAGCCCTAGTGCATGGGACCGTACCCGTACGCTCTATCCGGGACCTGTGACCATGGGTCCCAAAGACCTGACCTCGCTATGGTCAATGGAGGCGTTTATCGGCGTGAAGGCGAATGCCAAAGCGGATGTGCAATACCGCGTGCAGACGGGCTATCAGCTGTTCGCCAAACCGAATGCCGTGAGCGAGCACCAGATTCGCACGCATGCGTCGTTTGACTGGCATCGGGATGCCCACCACGTGGGGGCCAAACTCTACGTGCAGAACAATTTCCTGGACCTGAGAGGCAACCTCGCCGCCGAGATTCCGGCGAACTTCTACACCAGCCGCCACAACATCCGTCTGGAGCCGTACTATGCCTACAAAGGCAGCCGCGTGCAACTGCACCTGGGTGTGAATATCGACATGAATGTAGGCCGCGGCAAATGGCTCACCACCATTGACAACCTCGCGTTTGCTCCGTCGCCGCACGTACACCTGGAGGCACAGATAGCCAAGAAATGGCTGACGCTGTATGCGGACGCTACGGGCAGTCTCGGTACGGGTACGGTGCAGAGTTTCATGGAAAGCAACCGCTACCGCCTCATCCATGCGGCTATCATCTCTTCGCATCCGGCAGCACATACGCCGGTGGATGCAGAAGTGGGATTCCACATCCGTCCGCATAGGGACCTGCTCATCGAACTGCACGGAGGCTACGCCCTCTATCTGAATACCACCACGCTGATTGCGTCCACCGACAGCATCCGCTACCAGCCCAAGACGCTGAATATCGGCATGCAGGCAGGCGATCTCTCCTACACCTATTGCGACTACAGCCGTGCCAAGATAGGCGGTCAGGTCAACTACCACTACCGCGACGTGGTGCGCGTCAACCTCTACGGCGACTACTATTTCTGGTATGCGCTGCGCTATGAGAGCAACGGCTATCAGTACAAGAATCCGTGCGCAGAACTGACCAGCATGCTCAACGACAGCAGCCGCACGGTGTACGACCGTGCCAAATGGCAACTCGGTCTGCGTGTGGACGGCAAGATAGACAAGCACTGGACCATCTACTCCGACAACCGTTTTGCCGGCAGCCGTCTGGCGCTGGCCATCGATGGCGAGCACATGCTCAAACCGACCATCGAGATGGACCTGGGTGTGGAATACAACATGTGGGTAGGCAAGGCAGCCCGTTCGCAATCGACAGGCGAAAGCAGTGCCACGCTGCCCCTGAAACCGGCACCTAAGCCGAACCTGACGTTATTCGCGCAGGTGAACAACATCCTGCACTATAAGAACGACATCTACTACGGCTACACCACGCCGGGTATCAACTGCCTGATGGGTGTAACGTTCAGGTTCTAGGCGTCTAGTATTCCAGTTGACTGGCAGACTAATAAAAAACAGAAAGGATGGTCACTTGACCATCCTTTCGTACTCTATAGCCGCCATCAGAAAGGCGCCTAACACTTTTCCTTCGGTGTTATCCTGGATCGGCACATCCTTGCCTATCAGATAGTAGGCGGCAGTGCCGTTGCGGTCGTGGCTCAAGCCGGCGGACTGACAACTGGATGTGATTGTGAGTTCGGCTCCTTTGCCGCGTACGAACTGACGCACGATACCTTCATAGCCCCGCTTGCCGGCTTCGGCATGATCGAGGAAGCCCAGGCGTGTCGCCTTGAGCAGCGCGGCGGTGATGAGGCACGAACCCGATGACTCGAGGTAGTTGCATTGCGTACCGCCTTCGGCTACGTTGGTGTATTTCTTCGAGCCGGTATCATCCACGCCTTGCGTGGCGCATTGCGTACCGTCGTATTGCAACAGCTGATACCAGCATCCTGTCTCGGGGTCCTGACGCGCCACCAGACCGTCCGCCAGTTTGACGAGATAGTCCTGCATCGTCTCGAAGTCCGCACCGGGATATTCCCCTTCGCACAGATTGAGCACATAGGCCTCCATGGCATCCACGAGCGCAAGGATATACCATCCTGCCGCGCGGCACCAGCTCTCTTCGGAGTGGAACACGCGCGCCTGCTCGTGGCGCATGATCTCGCCGTTGCACAGATAGGCGTGCCCGCGCTCGTATATAGCGCGCGCGTTCCTATTGGTAGTAACATCGGTGAAAAGCACGTGGTAGAGCAAATGCTGGTCTTCGTCCCACAAGTAAGGCCACGAGGCTGTAAACTGTTTCACTACATCATTCCATCCCAGCCCCGTGCCTTCCGTAGTTTGATACAACAATAATTGTGCCAAAAGTGCCTGCCCCATATACGCGCCGTCGCACCACATCTGGCCCCAGTAACTTTTTTCCGGATTATCCGTAGCCTTGTGCATCCATCCTCCGTTCACTGCCGGCTCATACTCATCCGCCGGATAATCCAGATGAATCGAGTATTTCTCCTTATGCTCCGCCAATGCGACAGCTGCCCGGTGCATC
>Ga0310786_10011922_pt1 | contig 10807 bp, 4 predicted proteins | sample AusTroGonzalo_MG_FD_203881 | JGI IMG/M metagenome (GOLD analysis project Ga0310786, IMG submission 203881) | Bovine rumen microbial communities from tropical cattle in Woodstock, Queensland, Australia - Gonzalo_03 (v2) (version 2) | ecosystem: Host-associated > Mammals > Digestive system >...
CTAATTTGCCAATTTTTCTCGCCACGCAGGTCACTTTCTTGCCTTTTTGATCATAAATGCAATACTTATTGCCATCATCTTGTATGGTGGAGATAGTTCTTATTTCATCTATAGGTTCCTTCATGGTTCCACAACTCAGAAATAACACGACTGTGAAAATCGTTGCGAGCACTCTCTTGATGGTATAATTTTTCATAACGGTAAAAATATTTGCAAAAATAGTCAAAATTCGAATATTTGTGATGGTTTTATGGCAATGGCTTCATGCAGAATGCCCCAAACAAGCCGAAACCATTCTCAATGTTCGTGTAGGTATGCTCCGGCTCTAACAACAGAAAATTCATATCGAAGTCGTTTCCGTGCAACGTGCGCTCATACAAATAACAGTTCCTGTCGAGGAAAAGGAAATAGTATTCCTTCTTAGTGTCTTCATCCTCATCATCCCAATATTCTTCCCCTTCTTCAGGCAGACCTTCTTCCACCATAAATCGCATGATTGCCCCGTCATAGCCCTCGTCGGAAACGTATTGATAGTCTTGGTTGTTCAAATACATCCAAACCGTATAAAAAATCCAGTAACGATAGGTGGTTATAGGTCCGTAACCATTACCATAAACATCGTAGGTTTGAAGCGCTTTTTCCATCAGCGCGTAGTAGTTTTCTTCGCCCGCCACATCGCGCCACTCCGCATACACATCCCTATGCGGCCAGTTGTAGATTTCGCCCAAATGCACATCTCCGATGGCCGATACAGTATCTAAACGGAAACCCACATCATGCGAATAAGGAACTGTGCATGAGGAAGATACATCCTCATAGCCAGGATAGGAAGCGCGAATGTAATAGGTAGCACCTTCTTGAATGGGAAATTCCTCTTTTGTAAGGAAAAAATGCTCTTTCTCAGGCAAATAGGTGGCCCGCACCCAGTTTTCACCATCCGAAGAAAGTTCCACCACACCGTCATTGAGAATCAACATTGACTGATTCGTATTGGTATATAACAACTTACTGTTGGTCAACAAGATATAAGTTGTATCCAACTGCGGACACAAACGACTGTAAAGCACTAACTTCTGCGTTTCATTGAATTCCTGGTCAATGGACACATCATCCACACAAGCGGTAAAAAGAAATGAGAAAGCTGTGGTAAAAATCACCACAAACATTCGGGATATCTTGATTGTATTCATTTCTATCATTTTTCGTCCGTAATATTCTTATACCAATTGCCTATTCCCTTCCCTACTCCCTTTTTCCCTTTTCCTTACTCCCTATTCCCTACTAAAACTTAAAATGATAAGTAAAGGTAGGAATAATCGGGAAAATACTGATTTGCTTAAGTTTATAAACATCTACGAGTTGGCCGTTAACATATTCGAGATCCTGCTCAGTATAGTAGAAGAATGGGTTATGATGGTTGTAAACATTATAAATACTGACCTCGAAAATGCTTTGTCCGTTGTTTTTCTTGTGCGGCTTGATAAATTGCACACCAATATCCAAATGGTGGAACGGTTTCATACGGAAATCGTTTTTCTTACCATAATTTTCAATATAACCCGTATAATAAACATTGTTTTCGTTCACAGGAAGCGACAAATTGAGATATTGTTGAAGAGTTTCGTCCGTATAAATGGAAGTCGGCAACGTTACAGCATTACCAGTAGCGAACACCCACGACAGCGAAATGTTAATCTTCTTGGTCGGACTGTACATCAACACAATGGAAACATCGTGACGACGGTCGTAGCGGGCGAAGAAAGGCTCTCCAAAGTTCAGCTCTTCGAATTGCTGTTTGGTCCATGACAAGGTGTAGCCAATCCAACCCGTAAACTTTCCAACTTCCTTACGCACAAGAAATTCCACACCGTAAGACCAACCTTTTCCAGAGGTCACATTATCCTCCCATCGGTTCTGCGTTTGTTCTCCCAAACTCTCATCCATAATCTGCTCCATTAGACCCATAAAATAGGAAGAGCCCTCTTTATAGGCCAAAATGTTGTCCATTTTCTTGAAATAACCCTCTACGGAGAAGAAAAGACGCGGTTTTTTCAAATCATAATGCAGACCTAAGGCCACCTGCTGTGAGCGTTGTGGACGAATTTTCTCCGTAACGGGCACCCATAAATCCGTTGGAAGACCTATCGTACTGGTACTCAGCAGAATCATACTCTGACTCATCATAGCGTATGAAGCCTTGATGGCTAAATTAGGCAGGAAATTGTAGCTCATCGCCAAACGCGGCTCAGGCGAGAACCAAGTCTTGTGCGGCACGGAAAATGCTACTAACCGGACGCCTGGATTAATACGGAACTTGTTGCGGATATTAATCTCATCTTCCACATACACAGCGTATTCCAGTCCCAATTCCTTGTTCACCTGCCGCATAGAAAACGTATCGGCCTTCACAGTCATAGCGTTGGGGCGCGCTTCGTGGTAGGTGACCGCCGCACCCGCAAGAATATGATGGGTAGCATTGGGTTGGAAAGAAACATCGTACTTCAACGTATAATCGCGAATGCCAGAATTGAAGTCGGAGCTGAACGATTCATTGTCGGGATCGTTCGGAGCACTAAAGTACTTGTATTTCATGTAAGTGTTCATCGTATAATCGCTGAACACAAACGACATATTGGAGAATATCTTATTGGTAAACAAATGGTTCCATCGCGCAGTAGCCGTAGCATTCTGCCAGAAAAGGCCCATCTTATATTTATCGGTGATGCCCATTTCGTCATCGCTATTGGCTACATGGAATTTGTCCCGTCCGAAATAAGCACTGAGGTAAAGTTTGTCTTTTTTGCCAAGGTCGAAGTTGAATTTACCGTTCAAATCGAAAAAATAGTAGCCTGCAGAGGTGCCGTCAGCCACGAGTTTCATAATCGGAACCATAAAAAGATCCATGTAAGTGGTGCGCCCCGACAGCATGAAGGAGGCCTTGTCTTTGATGATGGGACCTTCCACCACCAGGTTGGAAGAAATCACCCCGATTCCCCCTTCTACATGATAGCCCTCCTTGTTACCATCCTTCATGTTGATGTCAATAACGGAAGAGAGACGACCGCCATAACGCGCTGGAAATCCGCCTTTTATCAGCTCCACAGACTTGATGGCATCACCGTTGAAAATAGAAAAAAAGCCCAAAAGGTGGCTGGCGTTGTAAATGGTGGCTTCGTCTAAGATGACGAGATTCTGGTCTGGACCGCCGCCGCGCACATAAATGCCGGATGTGCCCTCCGACGCCGACTGTACGCCTGGCAACAACAGCAAAGTTTTGAATACATCCTTCTCGCCTAACAACATAGGAATTTGCTGTATCTCTTTGGTTGACAGCTTGATGGAGCTCATCTGCACCTGCTCGGTGTTGGTCTTCTCCGACGTAATAGTTACCGTTTCCAAGGTGGTAATTTTCGACAGCCGCGCATCATATTCAAGATTTTCGGCACTGCGAATCCAAAGCGTGTCGTTAATAAAACCAAAAGCATTGAAAACGAGAAACATACCCTCACGATACGGCAATGTCAGCGTATAGAAACCGTAGGTGTTTGTCGTGGTGGCCGTCTGCGAAACAGGCTCATAAATCAATCCGCCGGGCAGCGATTCCAAACTCCCTCGCTCATATAAATGCCCGCTCACGGTAATATTTTGCGCGAAGAGAGTTCCCGCTGCTACGCAGAAGCACATTATCAGGAAAACTCTGATTTTACTCATAATGTTCTTGCTTAATTTAAGGGTCGAGGGGTAAGAGGTTAATGGGTTAGGAGGTTATTAGTTTAGGGTTTAGGGTTTAAGGTTTAGAGGTTAAAAGGGAATAGCCAAGGTTTCAAGTTTCAAGTTTCAGGTTTCAAGCTAACAGCCAAGAGCTAAAAGCTAACTACGTTTACCCTCTTTTATCAATTTCCTCCTGAATTTTCGCGGCCAGCTCGTAATTCTCCTCATCAATGGCATTTTGCAACATGTCTTTCAACTCAGACATGGAAAATGTTTCCCATTCGGTTTGTGCTTTGGGCGTTTCTGGGGTGCGACGAGCAGCGTTGGACGGGAAAATAATGGCATTCTCATCATACTCCGTCGAACGGGTGGTAAGTTGTAACTGTTCCTCGAACAATGTTTTTTTGAAGTATAAGGGCACGTTAGCACACAGCGCGATGGCCACTGCGTCGGAAGGACGCGCATCCACCTCAAAATAGCTGTCGGTCGGGGTTTGGATGACGATAGAAGCATAATAAATGCCCTGACTGTACTCGTTAATGGAAATAAATTCGAGATTGTAATCAGGAATGTGATTCATTAGCAGGTCTGCAAATAGCGCATGCGTGAGCGGACGTTGCGGCAATCGACCATGCAGCTCGCCCAAAATCGCCCGCGCCTCGTTCAACCCGATGATGATGGGGACATAGCGCTGCTTGTTGAACTTGTCCACCAAAATCATCGAAAACGCTTCCGTGGCCTGCGACGACGACCGCACGTCGAAAACCTCTACTTCTATGTATTCTATGTCGTTAATTCGCATGTTTTTAGATTTATGACGTCTAACGTCGAAAATACGACACCGCATTCGCAAAGATATCCTGCACCTTGTTTCCTTCAATGTTCTTGTACAAGTTGCGGCCTTTACGTTCGCTATGACCCATCTTGCCGAGAATCAGACCGTTATCGGAAACAATACCCTCGATGGCGTAGAAAGAGCCGTTGGGGTTGTCCTCAGGATTCATGCTCACGGTGCCGTTCTCATCGCAGTACTGGAACGCCACTTGACCGTTCTCAAAGAACTGTTTAGCAAGCTTTTCGGAGACCACGAACTTACCCTCGCCATGGCTGACGGCAATATTGTGAACATCGCCTTCGTGGAACGATGCGAGCCACGGGGAGTTAGTGCTGCCCACGCGGGTACGCACGAGACGCGAAATGTGACGATTGATGTTGTTACGGTACAATGTCGGGGAGTCGGGCGTGACATCTCCTAACTTACCAAACGGCAGCAGACCGGACTTGATGAGCGCCTGGAAACCATTGCAGATACCGAGTACCAAGCACTTACGGTCGAGCAGGTCTTCCACGGCAGCTTTGATCTTCGGATGGTTCAGCACGTTAGCGATGAATTTACCGCTACCATCGGGCTCGTCACCCAAGCTGAAACCGCCAGACAATGCGAGGATTTGCGACTCGCGAATAGCCGCAGCCAACTCGTCGATGGAGTGTTCAATAGCTGCTTCGTCTAAATTCTTGAAGACCAAGATGCGCGTTTCGGCACCCGCATCCTCGAAAGCCTTCGCTGTGTCGTAATCGCAGTTGGTACCAGGGAAGACGGGCAGAATCACCTTCGGAGTAGCCACCTTCTCTGCCGGTTTTGCATTGAAAGTCTTGGCGTTACGAGCGAATTCCGCACCCACGGAAACCGTTTCATTCGGAGCAGTCTGCGGGTAGAGCTTACCGTAGAAACCGCGCCAAGCAGCCAGCAACGCCGCCTTGTCGAGTTTTTCGCCGTTGACGATAAAATCGTCCGCCACCTTACCCAATTCAATAGCAAACGGTGCGTTCAGTTTCTCGGTCGTCTCCACGATGAAACTACCGTAACCGTATGCAAATAAATCCTTATTTGTCTGAATATCAAAGCCTAAATCGTTACCAAAGCTCATCTTGGCCAAAGCCTCAGCAATGCCACCGAACTGTAACGTAAATGCGGAAACAATCTTCTTGTCCAAAATATTCTTCCGCATGAAATCAAAGATTTCGCAAGTATGCTTGATATTCGGAATATTGTTCTCTAACTTATTTTCAATGAGGTAGATATGGTTGCCTTTTTGCTTGAATTCCGGTGAAATAATATGGTCGGAATTCTCCGTAGTGATGGCGAAGGAGACGATGGTGGGCGGTACGTGCATGTCCTTGAAAGTACCGCTCATGGAGTCCTTACCGCCCAAAGAGGCGAGTCCGAACTCTTTCTGCATCCAGAAGGCACCTAACAGCGCGGAAAGCGGTTTGCCCCAACGGTTTGCATCCTTGCCTAATTTCTCGAAGTATTCTTGGAAGGTGAAACGAATCTTGTTGTAGTCGCCACCCGCTGCCACGATTTTCGACATAGCTTCCAAAACCGCCATCACACCAGCATGGTACGGAGAACGGATGGCGATAAACGGGTTGTAACCGAATGACATGATGGAGGCAAGATTCGTATGTCCGTGACGCACAGGCAATTTCTGCGCACTCACCTGCGCTTCCGTCAGCTGGTTTTTACCGCCAAATGGCATCAGTACTGTAGAAGCACCGATGGTCGCATCGAACATCTCGATAAGACCCTTTTGGGAAGCGACGTTCGGATTGGTGAGGCAGCTTTGCCACTTCTCCTGCATGTTATTTCCTTGAATGTCAGCAGATTTCAACACATCTTCTGCTACGGGAGCAATCTTGGCGGTCACGCTTTGACGCACGCCGTTGGTGTTGATGAAGTCACGGCTGAGATCCACGATGGTTTTGCCGCGCCAGGTCATGGTGAGACGGTTGTCGTCGGTCACCTTGGCGATGATGTTGGCCTCCAAGTTCTCCTCGCGACAGTATTGGAAGAAGGTTTCCACATCTTCAGGGGCCACCACCACACTCATACGCTCCTGCGATTCGCTGATGGCTACTTCCGTGCCGTTCAGACCTTTATACTTCGTACGAACCGTATCCAAATCGATGGTAAGACCATCGGCCAGCTCGCCAATAGCCACGCTGACGCCGCCCGCGCCGAAGTCGTTGGACTTCTTGATGAGCTTCGTCACTTCAGGGCGGCGGAACAGGTGCTGGATCTTGCGCTCTTCAGGGGCATTACCCTTCTGCACCTCAGCGGCACAGGTGTCAAGCGACTTTTCCGTATGCTCTTTCGAGGAACCGGTGGCACCTCCGATGCCGTCGCGACCGGTGCGACCGCCAAACATGATGATGATATCGCCGGGCTGCGGACGCTCGCGACGCACCTGATTCTCGGGAACAGCACCCACCACGGCACCAATTTCCAAACGTTTTGCTTGATAGTCAGGGTGATAGATTTCGCGCACACATGTAGTGGCCAATCCAATTTGGTTACCGTATGAGGAATAACCAGCAGCGGCGGTTTTGGAAATCACCGACTGCGGAAGCTTGCCAGGCAGCGTAGCGGAAATCGGGGCATTGATGTCGCCCGCGCCCGTAACACGCAGTGCCTGATACACATAGCTACGTCCGCTCAGCGGGTCACGGATAGCGCCGCCCACGCAGGTAGCTGCACCGCCAAACGGCTCGATCTCCGTTGGGTGGTTGTGCGTCTCATTCTTGTACATCAGCAACCAATCCTCCTCTTTACCATCGACATCCACCTTCACGCGGATGCTGCAGGCGTTGTTCTCTTCGGAAATCTCCTTGTCAGGAAGGTTGCCACGTTTATATTCGTATTTGCCGTTGATGGAAGCCAAGTCCATCAGCGTGACAGGGCGTTTCGTGTCCTTGCCGTACATCTCGTCGCGCACAGCCAAATATTCACGTAACGCATTCTCAATCTGTTCTTTATAAATGTTATTGCCTTCGGTTTCAATGTTCGTGATGGCCGTCTCGAAGGTCGTGTGACGGCAGTGGTCGCTCCAGTAGGTGTCCAGAAGCTTAACCTCCGTATCAGACGGGTCGCGCTTCTCGTCGTTAGCGAAATATTGCTGGATGAACTTCAAATCCTCCAACGACATGGCCAATCCCATTTTACCATGGAAGTCGCGCAGTTGCTCTTCCGTCCAGGTTCTGAAACCGTCGTAAATCGGAACATCTTGAACCTCAGGATTTTCAGTCAGTTCCAAGCGAGCCATATCCTTCTCGCGGGCTTCCACCTCGTTAATGCAATACTTCTTCACCTTCTGCCATTGGTCAGCAGTCAAATCGCCGTCAATCACAAACAAGTTCGCGCTCTTGATGACTGCTTCCGTCTTGGGATTCAGGAGTTTAAGGCACTGCATGGCGCTGTCGGCACGCTGGTCGAACTGTCCGGGCAGAAACTCCACGGCGAAATACTTCAATCCGTCCAATGAAAATTCGTGGAAAACCTCATCGGTCACAGGTTCGGAAAAAACCACGTTCTCCGCCTTCGCGAGCAGGTCCTCTTCTATGTTAAAAATGTCATAGACCTTCAAATGACGAAGGCTTCTGATATTAAGGTTAAAGTTCTGATTCAAAGTGGCTTTCAGGCTGTCGGCCTCGACTTGAAAACCGGGTTTCTTTTCTACAAAGATACGAGCATCACGCATATTCTTGAATTTCTAAAAAACGGCGCAAAGATACACTTTTTAACCCAAAATTTGTGCACCTTTACGCCTGAAAAGTTGTAGGACTGCCGCACTGCGAAAGCCTCGGTGTTCATCACAAACCAGCCGTCTTCTCATCCCCGTAGAGACGTTGCGCGCAACGTCTCTACAGCACCTCCGGAAATTTTCAGAAGGATTGGTAATCATGTGGATCAGTTCGCGTCGCGCACCAGACGAGCGGAGTGGCTATTCCCATTACGGTTGATAGGTATATGGGCTTGTGCTGATGGCGCCTACATTGTTGCCGATGGTAACGGTAAATGGTACAGGGGTAAAATGCGAACCGTCATTTCCTCTTCCGATGCTATGCTGGGCCGAACTATCTTTTGTTGCTTTAACTTGTGTAACCCCGCTGGTAATGGTGACATTGCCGCAATTGCCAACCAGTCCTGTGCCGATGCCAGCACCCTTGTATCCCCCTGTGGCATCGACTGTTCCACCGGATATGGTAATGGTACCGCATGTGGTGGGTTTAGCATCATACGTAGACCCTCCATCAGAGCCAGGTCCGGTTCCTATTCCTGCGCCATTACTGCCTCCCGTGGCTGTAACTGTACCTCCTTGTATTTCAATATTGCCGCAGGAGCTATTGTAATAACCGGATCCTATTCCTGCACCCCAAGAGCCACCATAGGCCGTTACTGTGCCGCCGTGAATAATTATATTGCCGCAAGAACCACCATAACCGGATCCAATACCTGCGCCATTACTGCCACCAGTGGCTGTGACTATACCTCCTTGTATTTCAATATCGCCGCAGGAAGCATCTTGGCTACCTCCTATACCTGCACCATAACCGTTGCTGGAGGCATTAATGATTCCGCTTTTAATCAGTATATTACCACATGCAAGACTATATCCACCGCCGATGCCCGCACCTCGACCACCACTTGCGTTGAGTGTGCCAGTGCCTTGGATGGTGAGCGTATAGCCATCAGGGATATGAATGCCAGGATAATATGTGGGACCACCAATGGTATTTGTTGTACCATCGGCTAAGATGATGGTGGCATTGCCTAAACAATTGAGACCAGCATAATTTACATATCCCGTGATATTGGCTGTGGCATTGCTCAGTGTTACTGTAGCGCCAGCAGCTACGGAAATAGTGTAGTTGCCACCCAGCGTGCCTGTGACAGTCCAACCATTTGATACCGTTGTGTTGCTTGTGACCTTTGAAAGGTCAAGGATTTTTGTCCAGCCAGAAGGAATGCCGCTCACACTCGTTGGCCAGTTAGTCAATGCAGCTGTGAAAGTGCCAGACGCAGCCACGCCCGAGATCCAATCTGTTGTACAATACGATGCGGATATGTTGGTGGCGAGGCAGGTAACGCTGTTCAAGTTAGAGCAGTTCCGGAACATAAATCTATAACAAAAATCATACAATGTTGCCGCCGGTAGTAAAGGAGACGAAGTAATGCCTGTGCACCCTTCGAACATGCTTTCGTAGCAATAATTGGCCAGTGTCGTTGCTGGTAATTCTGGCGCCGCGGTCAAGTTGGTACAACCAGAGAACATATATGAGTAGCACGAGCCTGCCATTGTTGTCGCTAGCAACGCTGGCGCCGTGGTTAAGCTGCTGCACCCGTTGAACATACTAGCATAGCATGAACCAGTTACTGTTGTCGCTGGCAACGCTGGCGCCGTAATCAAGCTCGTACAACCCTTGAACATCGATTGGTAGCACGAACTAGCCAATGTCGTTGCCGGCAACGCAGGTGCTGGAGTCAATCTCGTGCAGCCCCAGAACATACTTCCATAACAACCTTCGGCTAATACTTCTGCTGGTAATTCGGGTGCTGTTTTCAAACTCGAGCAGTTCTTAAACATTTGTTTATAGCAATTGTTGGCTAACGTCCCAGCTGGTAATTCTGGTGCTTTTGTCAAATTCGTGCATTCATAGAACATGCTGAAGTAACAGCCTGCCGACAGGGTTGTTGCCGGCAGAACTAACGTTTTGGATGCATGGTTATAAATACTTGAATTTGAACGAAACAACCATGCGAAAGCTTGATCTTCAGTCAAAGTTGTGGCCGTTGCGTAACCTTCACTACTAACAAGACTCATAATATTGCCGTAGATATAACAATCACCAGAGCATGAGAACTGGTTGCCAGGGTAATACTTTGCAGTATCACCCCGGAAAGACACCTTATCACCGACGTTGGATAGGGTAATGGGACCATTGTATGAAGTCCATGCACCACCGTTCTTGCTATACTCTATCTCAACTGTAGGAGGATCAACGCCCCAAGGAGTATTGTTCCCAAAGGACACTTCAGCCCCAGCCGTCTTTGCTTCAAAGGTAAGCGGCGTCTGCTGCGGTGTCGCTTCAGTCACCGTCAGCGTGTAGCTGGCAGTGGTGGTAGTGTAGGTGTAGAAGCCTGGTGTCACCGTAGCGGTGATGGTGCAGGTGCCGGCGGTGCCGTTTAAGGTCACCAATCCGGTGTTGGGATTTACCGTACAGATGTTGTCACCGGCCGAGCGGGCATAGCTCACCG
>Ga0310786_10011924_pt1 | contig 10806 bp, 6 predicted proteins | sample AusTroGonzalo_MG_FD_203881 | JGI IMG/M metagenome (GOLD analysis project Ga0310786, IMG submission 203881) | Bovine rumen microbial communities from tropical cattle in Woodstock, Queensland, Australia - Gonzalo_03 (v2) (version 2) | ecosystem: Host-associated > Mammals > Digestive system >...
GGATTCTTGCTGCGGAAATCGTGCTTGATGGCATTGGCGAAGGTCACCACACGTCCGTCGCTGCCCAGGAACTGTTGGGCGCCCAGGAGCACCGTCTCCGAACCGTTGGTTTTATTGATGCGATCGATGACGGCATCCAGACGTCGCATCTTCTGGAACTGCTCGGCTTGGGTGTCGAAGAGATCCTGCTGCACGGGCGAATCGGGACCGATACCCATCACAATGACTCCCGCTTTCTTATAGTGATAGCCCGGACGGTAGAGCTGCGCCAGCAACTCATTTGCTTTCCGAACGATATCCGAGGTGCTGTTGGTGGGCGTGAGCAGACGCAGTTCCTGGTAGCTCTCGTACTGCGGCAAGTCCTCGCGAAAGGCGTTGGTATACAGGAATACACTGACGATGGATGCCACCGTACCCTGGCGCCGCAGCTTCTCGGCACACCTTGCGGCATAGTTCGAGACATGTGTACGCAGGCCGTCGAGATCCGTAATCATTCCCGGGAAAGAACGGCTGGTGCAGATGGACTTCTTCTTCGTCATCTCCTCATTCGGCACGCAGTCCTCGCCGTTCAGCTCCTTCCAGGTGCGGAGGATGACCACGTTGTTGAACGTGGCGCGCACCCACGACTCGGGATGCAGTGCAAAGTCATAGGCGGTATGAATCCCCATCGCTTCGAGCCGGGCGGCATAGCGGCGCCCTATCCCCCACACATCTCCTATAGGAAAGAGGCGCAGCGCCTTCAGCCGCTTCACATCGGTATCGATGATGCAGCAATGGCGGTAGCCAGGATATTTCTTGGCATAATGACTTGCCATCTTCGCCAGCGTCTTGGTCGGAGCCAGGCCGATACTGACGGGGATGCCTACACTGCGCCGGATGCGCTTGTGCAGCTGTTCGCCCCAGCGTTTGAGCTCCGTCGGGGCTTCGGTGGAGGGGAGATAGACAAAGCACTCGTCAATGCTGTAGCGAAAGAACGCAGGAGCCTCCTGACGAATAATTTCCACCACACGCCCGGTCAGCTCGCCGTAGAGCTCGTAGTTGCTGCTGAACACAGCAATCTTGGCATCAGGGAACTGCTCAGCCAACTGGTAATAAGGCGTTCCGGCCTTAATGCCCATCGCCTTGGCCTCTTGTGAGCGTGCGACCACACAGCCGTCGTTGTTCGAGAGGACCACGACGGGCTTGTCCTTCAGGTCGGGCCGAAAGACGCGCTCGCAGGAGACGTAGCAGTTGTCGCAATCGATGATACCGTACATTAAATTGAAAATTGAAAATTAAAAATTGAAAATTTGGCTCGTGCACAGCGGGGAATTGAAAATTGAAAATTTGGCTGCGCTGGGGGGGATTATTGAAAATTGAAATATTGAAGGGGGGGTGCTGCTTTACATTTTCCTCCAGTTCTTGATGGTCCACACCACCACTCCCCACACCTCGAACTCATCATTGGTATCCACTCGGAAGGTGGGATACTGGCTGTTGGCGGGTCGCAGTTCGATATAGCCCTCGTACTTGTGGGTAAGGTCCAGGTACTTGATGGTGAACTCATTATTGACGTAGGCTACCACGATGTCGCCGTTGTGGGGCTCCAGGCTGCGGTCGATGACGGCGAAATCACCGTCGCTGATGCCAGCCTCTACCATCGAGTCGCCGAACACACGCCCGTAGAACGTGGCTTCGGGATGACGGATCAGGTCGCGATTGAAGTCCAGGCTGTCCATCCTATAGTCATCTGCTGGCGAGGGAAAGCCCGCCTTGATACCCGGGGACAGCTGCAGCTCCAGTCCCTGCTCGAAATTGCCTTGTATAATCTTTATCATAACAATACTATCAGTCGTAGTTGGCACTCATCTGTTCGTAGAAGTAATTGAAGCCTGCCTTTAGGAGACCATAGTAGACAGAAAAACAGCGACAGAGAGAAGAAATGCTCTTGTTCGAAAAGTTCTGGATAGTTCTTCATAATCGCTGGTCTTTCACCGATTTATTGAATGACTCTGTAGTTCCCGCTCAGATGCATGAAGGCGAACAGCCGAAGCAGCCCGTCGTAGTAGGCATCGAAGTAGCCATCCTCAAAAGGCTCATGCTTTGCATTCCACAGCGCATCCACAAACTCCTTGCTCTTCGAATGGGAACACATCACCGAGGCGGCAGCCGTTGTGGCGACCAACCCTATGCTATGACGCAGCTTGCGAAACCCGCCTGCCTGCAGGATCTCATTGCCCTCGGGCAGTGAGCCGTCAGTGCGGTACTGGTCCACGAAGGTATTGATGCCCTGCGAGTAGAAGAAGTTCTGAATCTTCTCGCCGTACTGCCGCTGCCACTCGCCGTCGGCGCAGCTCCACTCATAGTCCATCGCTATATTCATCGGCACGCGCCACGAATCGTAGCGGAAGTTGTTGTTGCCATTGCGGCGAGGAGCCTCGCCCTGCGGACGCTGAGACATTCCAGGGAACCGGGGCATCTGCATCTCGCTGCCGTCGAACTGACACTGGTCGCCATTCAGGCCCGTCTGCTCGTTGATGCACTTATGAAGGAATTCACGGCTCTTGCGGGCACATTCCATCCATAGCTCCGAACGTCCGTCGTCGCCCCATTTTGCCCACACCTCATAGAAGGCAGGAATATGATACGAGGGGTCGGTGAAACGCTGTCCAAAGCCGTCGGGAGTGAAGGTAATCAGCTTCGTCTCCGGGTCGATGAGATACATCTTCTGAGGGCCCTGCTGCTGTCTGCCAAAGGCTCCGAAACCTCCCATGCCTGCTGGACGCGGCTCAGGAGTATATTCGCGCGGCTGGATGCAGTTCAATATTCGCTGTGCCTCGGCCTTATAGTTGATGCCCGTGTCGTTGCCCCAGCGGTTCGAGGCAAAAAGCAGCGCAGTGATGAAGTACAGCTCACCGTCAGACGCCGCACCGTCGGAATTATGCGTGCCGTCGGTCTTGCAGCTCCATGCGAAGTAACCCTCACGGATGCCACTCTGATGCTGCATGTACTTACGGCTCCAGCGCCACAGCCGGTCGAAGATATCCTTCTCGCCGAACTGCACCGCAATCATCAGGCCATAGGACATGCCCTCCGTGCGCGCATCGTGGTTCTTGATGTCGCTGACGTAGGCCATCGTGTCGCCCACCTCGAAGTACACCTTGTTCGGCCCGCGGAACACGTCGTCGAACACTTCCCGCAGCTTCGCGTCCACCGCTTCAGGGCTGTAGCCCATGTCCACGAACACGTTCCTATACTGCCCCGTCTCGAAGGCGCCCTTCGTCCAGGGAACATAGCTCTGTGCCTGCATCGGCAATGCCGTAGCCATAGCTACAACCATCGTCGCAGCCATAGCCGCAGTCTTCGCCGCTGCCATCATAAACAGCCTCACAATACTTTTTCTCATAGCTCAATTCTACTAAGTTTTGCCGCAAAGTTACAAACAATTTCCGAAACTCCCCGCACGAGCAGCGAAAAATACACATTATTTAACTATACGCGCGCATAATAAAATTCCCCGCTGCGTCAAAAACCATAACGGGCAGGGGGCATGCGCTCGTATAACTCTTCCGCCGAGAAGTGGCCTACAAGCTGGATTTTGGCATACGCCTTCATCGGATTACCCTCATGATTCCCTATTAATATCACTACTTTCGTCGCTTTTTTCGAGTTCACCAATACACTTTTTCATCTGAAAATTTGGCCACTCACCATATTATGTTTATCTTTGCGGCGGAAATCGTTAAATTCATATAATAAAAAGCCTTATGAAACTATTCAGATGCTTCGCAACAAGCCTGCTGATATCCATGTTTTCGGCAGCATTCTTACCCGCCTCGGCAGAGGACATCGCCATCGACCAAACAAACTTTCCCGATGATAACTTCCGGGCCTATCTGTTGAGCCAACCCTATGGCGAGGACAACGTACTGACCGATGAGGAACTGTCTGGCATCACGGAACTGATACTCAGCGAAAAGAAAATCAAAAGCCTGCAAGGCATAGAATTCTTCACGAGCCTAACCCGTCTGGAATGTGGGCAGAACAAGCTGACCGCCCTTGACGTCTCGAAGAACACTGCCCTGAAATTCCTCGACTGCAGCGAGAACAAGCTGACTGCCCTCGACGTCACCGCCAATACCGCCCTGTACGCCTTCTACTGCTACGGCAACCAACTGACGGAGCTCGACGTTTCTAAGAACACCAACCTCTATTGGTTCGAATGCGGACAGAACCAGCTGACAGCGCTCGATGTTTCGAAGAACATCACACTCGCAGGACTGCAATGCTACACGAATAAAATCACCTCCATCGACGTCTCGCAGAACACCGCACTCTACTGGCTTGACGTGGACTACAACCAATTGACGACCATTGACGTAACAAAGAATACGGGGCTGGAACGTCTCTACTGCTACGGCAACCAGCTGACGGAGCTCAACATCGCGCAGAACACCGCCCTCCAATACCTCGGATGCGGCCAGAATCCCCTGGGCACCCTCGACCTCTCGCAGAACACCGCCCTCCAATGGGTGGACTGCTACCTCAGCCAGCTGACAGCCCTCGACCTCACCGCCAACACCGCCCTGCGCGAACTCGACATCAACCGCAATCAGATCAAGAAGGCGGAGATGGACGCACTCATCGCCAGCCTGCCCACAGTCGAAGAAGGCATGCTCTATGTCAACTACTTCCAGGACGAAGGCAACATCTTCCTCGCAGACAACATAGCCGCCGCCAAGCAGAAAGGATGGAATCCCCTCTTCATGAAAAGAGGCATGAGCAGCTGGACCGTCATGGAAGACTACGAAACACCGCAGGAACTCCTGCGCACAGCCGACGTCGAAGGCACCACCTATAACCTCTACCGACAACTCGCCGACCTCTACGACCGCCGCTATGACAGCGACAACGGCTTCACCTGCCGCTACATCCTCACCCTCGATGTGGAGCGTGAAGGTACCACTCAGACCTACCAGATCGACGAACCATACCTCTGCATTGGCGACAGCCCCAAAGAGCCGCCCTGTATGATGTTCGATATGGACGAACGCCAGCTCTACATCTTCACCCACTCCAAGGACACATACATCGACTACGGCTTCGACGGCTACTGCTATATCACCCCACTCGACGACATCAGTTTCAAGCGTGAAACCGTCTTCACCCGTAACAACGGAGGCTGGTTCCCCGCCTTCATGGGCAAGCGCAATAACCATCCCGTCATCAGCGCATTCAGCTACGGCGGATACTACGACTGGACCTACACCCGCACCGCCGAAGGACGATGGACAGAAGCCTCAAACATGAACGCGCGAGATAGTGAATACTACGTACTCTGGCTTAACCAGAAAACCACCCTCATCTACGGCGAAGACTACGGACCCACCGAATCCCAGTATCAGGCAGCCCTTGAGAGCATCAAAGCGAAAACGAAATACCGCATCTCCACCACCTTTGAGACTTCCGAAGGCCCCCAGAAATACTACCTCACACGCAGAGGAGTCCTCACCCCCGACATCAACGAAGGAGGCCTCTTCACCTTCACACAGACCAAAGGCAGTGGCCTCTACGTCAGCCCCGGTTGGAAACTCAACGTCAGCTTCTCCAACCCCGTGCTGAGCCCAGAAAGAGGCGGCAACATGGTCATCCAGGGCCACCTGCACACCTACACCGAAATACGCAATGATTGGGAAGGAAAAGTCCTCTACCGACGAGGAGACAACTACGCCGTACGCTCCACCAACACCCCAAGCATCCTCTATGGAGCCGACGCATATTGGGCCGTACGCGATGACGACTACGACGGCATCCCTGAAGCCGGCTATGCATGGGAACCCACTTATGTTTGGCAGCTCGAAGACACCACCAACGACGGCATCAACAGCCCCGCCGTCACCGATGCCTCCACTCTACACTCCACCGCCTCCTACACTCTCTCCGGCCAGCGCATCAGCGGCACCCTGCTGAAAAAAGGCATTTACATCGTTGGCGGAAAGAAGGTAGTAAGGTAATCACCCTTATCAATAAGCAAATAGCTCGCCTCCTACCAAGGCGAGCTATTTCATGTATATACGTGAGCGCTCTTATGAATATACGTAAAGTGATTTATGTATATACGTAAAGGGGATGATGTATTACTGCATCTCGAACTCCAAAGTGCCGCCGGCCATCAGCTGCTGATGGGTGATGGTGAAGCCATCGAGGGGCTGACCGTTGAGGAGAACGGACTTTACATGAATGCGATCGGGAGTTTTGTTGGGGGCGGAGATGGTGAAATCCTTGCCGCCAGCAAGGTGGAGGGTAGCCTTCGTAAACAACGGCGTGCCCAGAACATACTCTGCACTGCCGGCGTGGAAGGGATAGAAGCCGAGTGCAGAGAAGATGTACCAAGCCGACATCTGCCCACAGTCGTCATTGCCCGCATAGCCACAGGGAGTGGCACGGTAGAACTCGCTACGCACCTGCTCCACCAGCTCTTGCGTGCGCTCTGGTTTGCCTGCGAAGTTATAGAGGTAAACGGTGTGATGGCTGGGCTCGTTGCCGTGGGCATACTGTCCGATGAAGCCGCTGGCATTGCCGTTGATTTCTCCGCTAGTGGCTGTGAGGCTGAAGTTCTCGTCGAGTTTCTGGAGGAAGGCCTCCTTGCTACCGAAGAGGTCGATGAGTCCCTGAGGATCGTGGGGTACGAACCACATATACTGCCAGGCATTGCCTTCAACGAAGCAGGGCTGCTCGTAGCTCAGCGGGTCGAAGCCCTCTATCCATGCGCCGTTCTCATCCTTTGGACGGAAGAATCCTGTTTCCGGATCGAAGAGATTCTTGTAAAACATGCTGCGGCGATAGAAGCGTTCGTAGTCTTCCGTGCGTCCCAGCTTCTTGGCGACAGCCGCCACACAAGCATCGTCGAAACATTGTTCGAGAGTGATGCTAACGCTGGTACCCTGCAATGTCTGTGGCAGATAGCCATACTGCTCCCACACCTCGAAGGGCGAATTGGGATGACTGCGCGTGCTGCTCTCTACCATGGCCTGATACGCCGCCTCCACATCAATGCCAGGCAGCTCAGCGAGGATGGCATCAGCCACTACGGGGATGGCATGGTTGCCTATCATACAATAGTTGTCCTGCCCCCAGAGATCCCAGATGGGCAAGTAGCCATAGGTCTGGTGGTGCAGAATCATATCGCGGACGAACTGTGCCGCCACATCAGGAGCGATGAGCGTGTATAACGGATGAGCCGCACGGAAGGTGTCCCAGAGACTGAAGGTACTGTGATACGTCTGACCCGCAGGCATCTGCTTGATTTCGAAGTTGGTATCCATGTAGCGACCATCGACATCGCTCATCGTATTCGGCTGCATCAGCACGTGGTAGAGGCCAGTATAGAAGATGGTCTTCTGCTCGTCGGTACCTTCGATATCTATGCGGCTGAGCTCCTGCTGCCAGGCATCATGAGCCGCCTGAACATAGTTGTCGAAATCCCACCCAGTGGCCTCCGCTGCCAGGTTCTTGCGGGCGCCGTCGTTATCTACCGGCGAGATCGCCACCTTCACCGTCAGTTCCTTTCCCTCGGCAGGATCAAAGCTGAGCGCAGTACGCAGGCAACGACCGTTAATCACATCGCTACCACCTGCATTGCGGCCACCATCCATCAGGAGATGCTGGTTGAAAGAACGCGAGAACTCGGCACGGAAGTAAACCTTACGCAGCTTCGCCCAACCCGTGATGACGCGGTAGCCCTCCACCGTGTGGTCATCAACAAGACGGAGCTGGCTCTGAATGATGTCATAGGTGCGACGACCCGTGTAGTAAGCCTCGCCACGATAGGTACCGCGGTCAAGATCCAGCACCACTGTCTGTGGCTGCCCCTCAGGGAAGGTGTAGCGATGAATGCCGGTGCGGGTGGTGGCCGATAGTTCCACCTTCACGCCACTCTCCTGCAAGTCAACCATATAGTAACCTGGGCGTGCTGCTTCTGCCTGATGGGTGAAATGCTGGCTGAAGTCGGCAGCTCGCAGCTGGTCGGGAGTCACCTCACCACCCACGGGCATCAGGCTGACATCAATGAGATCCGTGCAGCCCGTACCGCTCAGATGCGTATGGGTGAAGCCATAAATCTTATCCTTATTGTAGTCATAACCACAACAGGGATCCCACGTCACCATCTGTTCGGTTTCAGGACAGAGCTGTACCATTCCCTGAGGCATCGTGGCTCCTGGGAAGGTGCTGCCGCTGAGTGCTCCCGTCTCATCGGTTTGTGTGCCGATGAAGGGATTGACATACACCGTGTAGTCAGGAGTCTCCGACACATTGGTTTTTTTATCGGATGTGCAAGCTACCATCAGCAGAGGCAGCATCAGCAGTGTGGTTTTCAATGTCTTATTCATTAGTCTATATCTTTTCATCCTTTCTATTTTTAGCTTTGCTGACTTTTGTTTCGGCTTGGCCATTTGAAGGCACTCGCTGCTTCAAAATATCAATTATCAATATCTCCGCTCGGCGCCTTGCGAGTTTCTTGAAGTATCAAGCGACAAGGTCGAGCGCACGCTTGAAGAATTTTCAATTTTCATACCTCTTTCCCCACAGCTGCACCATCCGCGCCTTGAGTTTGTCCTCCTGGGCGTTGGATTGAGCATGCCAGAAGCGTTGGGTTATGCCGTCGGGCAGGAACTGCTGTTCCACGAAATTACCTTCGTAGTCATGCGCATACTTGTATCCCTCAGAGTAGCCCAGCTCTTGCATCAGCTGTGTGGGAGCATTGCGCAAGTGTAGGGGCACAGGTTGGTTGCCCGTCTGGCGCACGAAACCCATCGCATCGTTGATGGCCATATATGCCGAATTGCTCTTCGGCGAGGTGGCGAGATACACGGTGGCCTCTGCCAACGGTATACGTCCCTCGGGCCATCCGATCTTCTGCACTACATCGAAGGCGGCATTGGCCAGCAGCAGGGCATTGGGATTGGCCAATCCTATATCCTCTGACGCAGAGATGACCAGTCGTCGTGCTATGAAGGCAGGGTCTTCCCCACCCTCTATCATGCGTGCCAACCAGTAGATGGCTCCGTCGGGATCGCTGCCACGAATGCTCTTGATAAAGGCAGAGATGATATCGTAGTGCATCTCGCCGTCTTTGTCGTAAGCCAAAGGATTCTGCTGCAGGCGTTCGCTGACGAGCTGGTCGGTGATGACGATTTCTTCGTCTGCGGAATCTGTATCGGTGACGAGTTCCAAGATGTTCAGGAGCTTGCGGGCATCGCCTCCGCTGTAGCGCAGTATTGCCCCCGTCTCCTTCACCTCTATCTTCTTCTCCCTAAGTACGATATCTTCCTTCAGCGCACGGTTCATGAGCTGCAGGAGGTCGTCCTTGCCTAAGGATTTCAGGACATAGACCGCACAGCGCGAGAGCAGCGGACGGATGACTTCGAAGGAAGGATTCTCTGTGGTGGCACCGATGAGCGTCACCACGCCCTGCTCAACGGCCCCCAGCAACGAATCCTGCTGAGACTTGGAGAAACGGTGGATTTCATCGATGAAGAGGATGGGACTCACCTGCGAGAAGAAACGTCCGCTCTTGGCGCGGTCGATGACCTCACGCACTTCTTTCACGCCCGAAGTCACTGCCGAAAGCGTATAGAACGGCGTCTCCAACGTGTGGGCAATGATCTGTGCCAACGTCGTCTTCCCCACTCCTGGAGGCCCCCAGAGGATGAACGAAGCCACACGCCCCGATTCTATCATCCGTCGCAAGACAGCTCCCTCTCCTACGAGGTGCTGCTGACCGATGTAGCCATCGAGTGTTGTGGGGCGCATGCGTTCTGCTAAGGGCTTCATGTGTATCTTCTATGAGGGTTGGAGGAATGTTCTATGTACTGCGAAAAGAGAGTTTTCTGAGGAAGTTATCGGAGCCAGAGATCCACGAGGAAATACACTCCGAGGCCCAGGAGCCAGCCCACCAACACCTTAGGCATGATGTGGCGCACATACCAGCTGATGCTGACTTCCTCAGCCTTCATCAGCGAGTAGCCGCAGACGTTGCCGATAGGCAGCAGGCAACCAGCCACGCAACCACTGTAGATGATGAGGTGCCAGTATTGTCCGTTCTGCAGGAAAGCCTGTGCATACTCTGGATCGAGGGTTGGCGAGAGAGCCGAAATATCCTCGGCCACTGGATAGATATTGATAGCCGTCAGCACCACCGCGATGTTATCGAGGAAGGCACTGATGGCACCCATGGCGATGCTCATGATATAGATGTTGTGAATCCACTCGTCGCACCACGTCTGGATGCTGGCCATGATGCCCGTCTCGATACATGCACTGACACAGAGGAAGATACCCACGAAGTACATGATGGTCTGCAGAGCTGCAAACTGGAACTGGCGGTCGGTACGGTCGGTCAGCGGCTGGTCGGTCATGATGCGCCGATGGTTCATAATCTCATGCAGCACCCACAGCACTCCCAGCACACACAGCGCTCCCAGGAACGGAGGCAAGAGGGTGATACGGTGGAACGTAGGGATGAACCACAATCCGCCCAAGCCCACCACGAGCAACACCACCTGCTGCCACACTTTCAACGTCGACTGGTCGCCGCGATAAAGCACCGTAGGACGAACAATCTCAATATGTTCGGGCAGGACACGGGCGATGAGTGCCGTAGGAACGACGGTGGCCACGAGGGCAGGCAGGATGAGGGCAGCCGTGAAATCTGTAGGGGTGATGGCTCCCTTCGTCCATACGAAGAGCGAGGTGATGTCTCCGATGACGGTGACGGCACCGCCGCAGTTGGCAGCAATGACAATGGCCGAGCCTATCCACATCCGC
>Ga0310786_10011925_pt1 | contig 10805 bp, 10 predicted proteins | sample AusTroGonzalo_MG_FD_203881 | JGI IMG/M metagenome (GOLD analysis project Ga0310786, IMG submission 203881) | Bovine rumen microbial communities from tropical cattle in Woodstock, Queensland, Australia - Gonzalo_03 (v2) (version 2) | ecosystem: Host-associated > Mammals > Digestive system >...
GCCAGCAGGGTCAGCAGAACCTGCAGGGTCAGCAGAACCAGCAGGGTCAGCGTCGCCGAGGTCAGTAGACCGGGTAGCGCGCCCTGTTTAAGTAGAACAAAATTCCCCAAAAGGCTCAATGCCCTTCGGGGAATTCTTTATTTTATTGGATAAAATGTGCGTTATTACTAGAGGAAATCGTCTGGATTATTTCATTCCTGACCGGCTACTGAAGTTGATACGGACACCTTTGTCATCAACCATCATGTCATTGCCTCCGTTGTTACCATTGCTTATTGTCGGTTTGCGTTCACCGTCGAGTATTTCACGGCACATGTTCTTGATGTCGCTAACACGTTGGAGCGTCTCCAGATTGTCACCGCTGTAATGACCAGGAAAAAGGAAATGGATGTCATTCTTCTTCATATAGTTCTCAATTCTCTCGGCTGTGTACATCTCGGTTGAAAGGTTGGTGAATACTAGCAGATTGGTCGATCCGAAAGCATCACCGCTGAATCCGTAATGTTTGGCCTTGTCAAAGAACGTTGCGCTTCCGGCTGTATGACCAGGCGTAAAAATGACCTCTATCTCACGACCGCCAAGATCAATCACTTCGCCGTCGTTTAGATACTTAATCTGCCCCTTGTAGTTACGCATATTATTTGGGACGATAGGCATGTCACCTGCATTCAGATAGACCTCAGGGAATGGCCCTACGCCGCCCACATGGTCGCCGTGAGCATGGGTCAGCATCATGGTGACAGGCTTGGAGGTAATCTTCGCCACAATCTTGTCCAGTTCAGGTATGCGTGTCCCTGCATCAATCAGAATTGCGCGATCATTACCCTCAACAAGGTAGAGCGACTCGTTATAGACGCGGTGTCCGTTGCCTATCCATGTATGTTCGTCGAGCTGGCGGAACACCACCTCATCGTCCTGGTAAACCACTTTGCCGCGAAGGTCACGACTGTTGATATCTGTTCCCTGTGCCTTCATCGTAAACGGCATCAGGCAAAGCAGCATGGCTGCAAGAAAAAATTTAGTTTTCATATTGTTAAATGATTATTATTTCTCTTCAATAGTCAAGTGTTCGATGTCAAAGTTATAATTTCAGCAATCTCCTTTCGGGCTTGTTTTCCCTCTGGACAAGGCCAGAGGGGATAGACGTGTCCCATCTTTTCCTTCACATGCAAGCGGACATCCACACCTGCAGTTTTCATCTTATTATAAGTTTTGACAATATCCGTATAGAACACCTCCCACGTGCCAGTAAAGAGTTCTGTGGGCGGCAGTCCTTGCATGTCGCCATAAAACGGCGAGACAATTGGGCCGTGGGTGTCGAGTTCTGCTGCCCAGTCGGCTCCGACGTGACGCAGCACCTCGTTGTCGAGGAAGGTGTCATGCTCCTGCAAGGCATCATCGCCTCCCGTCACGTCAACCCATGGAGACATGAGTATCAGGTGGCAGGGCAGGTCGATGGAGTCGGCTCTCATCTCTTGCGTCAAGGCCAGCGTAAAACCGCCTCCGGCAGAGTCGCCCGCGATGATGATGCGCTGGGCGGGGAAGCGTTCCAGCAGCTGGCGATAAAGTTGCATCATCAGCGGATGGGCATCCTTGGCGGTATATTGGTAGAGCATCGGATAGTTTGGTGCCACAATGCCGCAGCCAGTCGTTTCTGCCCACTCGGCCATCGCACTCCAATGCAGCGGGGAGAAGTTCAGAAAATAGGCTCCGCCGTGGATGTAGAGCAAGATGGGCTTGGTATCGTCTTGAGCCGGAGACTCGAACACCTGCATGTCGCCAACCTTGTATTGTGTCACTTCACGTGGGAACACAACGTTTTCAGGAATCTCTATGGTGCTCTTGTCTGTCGGGTCACCCTTCAGGCGCTGATAGTCCTCCATTGTTGTTTTCTTCAAAGCATGGGAAACGATGAAGGCTTGTGGCGAGCGTCCGTCGATGAGCCAGAATCCCAATCCGGCAACGATGACTGCAGCAATGAGGATGAAAACTGTCAGAAGCAGTCTCCTAAGTATTTTCCTTGTTTCCATATTCGTTTGGTTTTTATGGATTAGATTTATTTTTTATCCGTCAGTCGTTTGATATGGTCTTTCAGAATCTTGTAGGCAGGCTGGGGCATGGATCCGTGGTCGTAGCCTTGCATCTCGTAGATCGTCACGTCCTTGTGGCCCACGAGTTTCAGCATGCGCCAGAAGTAGGCCTGCTCCTCGTAGCGTCCGTAGAGTTCCAATTCGCGGTCACCGGAGATGATGACGATGGGTGGCGCATCGGGACGGACATAGGTAAGTGGAGCATACTGGTCGATAGTGGCCTGCAAAGGCGGGATGCCCTGCTGCTTACGGATATTATAATGTGTGATGCATTGTCCGCTAAAGGGAACGAGGGCCGCTAAAGAGTCGGCATCAACGCCGTATTTGGCAAGCCATTTCTTGTCTAAACCGATGATATCCAAGAGATAGCCACCTGCAGAGTGTCCAGCCACGAATATTTTGCGACGGTTTCCATTGTATTTTGCGATATTCTTATATGTCCAGGCCACAGCTGCCGCAGCATCGTCGAGGATGTCGTCGATTTTAGCCTTGGGTAGCAGACGATAGTTTGCCGCAACGACCACGAGGCCGCTATTCTTCAGTTGCGCATCGATGTGTTTCTCGCCGCCCTCGATGCCGCCTCCGTGGAACCACACCACTACGGGTGCGTCCTTGGCGTTCGTGGGGTAATACACATCGAGCTTGCAGCGCTCCTGAGCGTAACCCTCTGCAACTTCACGGTATGGGATGTTGTTCTCTTGCTGATACTGCTGACGCTGTGCCTTCATCGTAAACGGCATCAGGCAAAGCAGCACGGCTGCAAGAATAATGCTTTTGTAAGTCATAGTTGTCTGTTATAATGTGTTATGTTACCAAGGGAAGGATTCGGGGTCGTTGACTTCGCTTGAGCGCATGTTCCTATTCAGCGAACTCACGGCCGCCATATCTTCGTCGCTCAAGGCGAAATGCATCACTTCCAGATTCTCGGCGAAGTGATGGGGTCTGCATCGTGGGATGGTAATCAGTCCTCGTTGTACAATCCAGCGGAGTACGATCTGCGAGGCGGTCTTACAGTATTTCGCAGCCAACTGCTGGAGTAGGGGATGACCTACCACGTCGATGTCGCCCTGTCCGAATGGTCCCCAACCTTCGACCTGTATGCCCAACTGACGGTTGTAGGCGATGTTGTCCTCTTGCGACATGAACGGATGCACCTCTATCTGGTTGATGACGGGACGTATCTCGGCATAAGCCAGCAGGTCGTCGAGGTGGTGTGGATTGAAGTTACTCACTCCGATAGAGCGTACCTTTCCCTGCCTTACAGCATCTTCCATCACCTGCCACGTTTCCTTCACATGGTCCTTTACCGGCCAATGAATGAGCAGCAGGTCGATGTAGTCGGTCTTCATTTTCTCGAGGCTTTCGTCGATGGACTGTCGGACAGCCTCAGCACCTTGTCGCATGGTGTTAGGAACGATTTTGGTGGTGAGAAACACCTCACCTCGAGGCACACAGCTGTCAGCGATGCCCTGTCCCACTTCTGCTTCGTTCTCATACATCTGAGCCGTATCGATGTGGCGGAATCCGGCTTCGAGGGCAAGACGGACGTTCTCTCGAGCCGTCTCGCCCTGTAGTGTCCAAGTGCCGGCACCCATCTGCGGAATCTCGATGCCGTTATTCAATCTTATCTTCATAAATGCAATGTTTGGGTTTCATGGTATTTCCACAAAGAATTTTTGTCACTCAATCACGAGCACGGTGATGGAGTAGGGTGCCAGGGTGATGGGGAACTGCTTAGCTACCTTCTGGGTGGATTCCTGCGGAATGATGTTGCGAGGATTGTCGATGGAGTTGGTGTCCTCGGGACGTGCCGATTTCAGTTCTATCTTCTTGGCTTTCGACTTCACTTTCTTGGCTCCGTCGAGCTTGATGGTGAGCTTTTGTGCATCGCCTACAGCATTGACCAGTTTCAGGTAAGTTGTGCCTGTCTTGGCATCTTTGGTTGCGGTGTAGAACACGGCATTTGCTTCGTCGTTGCGGTCGAGCTTCTGTTTGGGGATGTCGATAGCTTCGACGGGTACGATGCGGTCGCCTAGATACTGCGAGAACATCACCTGTGCCCAGTAGGATGGTGAACCATAAGCATTGAGCACATCATAGCCGATAAGGTCGCTAGCCCATTGCATGCCTCCTGGTTCTACATTGACGAACAGGGGTGCATAGCACGACATGATGCAGATGTCGGAATTACGCTCCATGCACGTCATCCATGCAGCATCGCCAAGTGCGGCATTCATGTTGGTTGTTGGCGAACCTTCACGTGTAGCCCATTCGCCACAGAAGATCTTCGGACCTTTGCGGTCGTAGCGGTCGTACTGGAAAGCGTTGCGATACATGTCGTTCGCCCCACGGTAGTAGTGTTCGTCAATCACATCGACAACGGGATTGGGGATGGCTTTCGACTTCAGGGCATCGTAGCCTACGGTAGAGATGATTTGCAGTTGCGGATAGCGTGCTTTGATGGCATCGTAGAACATCTTGAAGCGGTTGGGGTAGCTGCCGCTTCGATCGAAGAAGTCTTCGTTTCCTATCTCTACATAATGTAATGGGAAGGGTGCTGGATGACCATCGCGGGCACGGACCGATCCCCATTTGGTCGAAGCATCGCCCATGATGTATTCGATTTCGTCCAATGCATCCTGAATGAAGGGCTTGATGTAGTCGCCGTCGAGATGGTCGCCATTCAACACATATCCAGCAAATACACCTACGACAGGTTCACCTCCTGTGTCCTCAGCCCATTGACAGAACTCCAAAAGACCAAGGCCGTCGGTCGATCGATAGCCCCAAGGACTCTGATGACCTGGACGCTCGTCAGGATCGCCAATTGTCTGCTTCCAGTCGAAGCGATTAGCGAAATTATTTCCTTCCAGATAGTTTCCACCAGGGAAACGTACAAACTTAGGGCGCATCTCGGCCATCATTTCCATAAGGTCGACACGCAGACCGTTCTTGCGGTTCTTGTAGCTGGGGGCAAAAAGGGTGACACGTGTCAGCTCGATGCTTCCTGCCTGGTCGGCAATGATGAAGAGACGTGCATCTTTCGTATCAGCCTGAGTGGCTGAGGTGGTCAGTTGGATGTCGAATTTCTTCCAGTCGTTTGTGAAGCCACTTACTTTCGTCTCTGCATAGGTTGTGCTGCCATTTGCACTTTTTAGAGCGATGGTCAGCGATCTAACAGGATTGGTATTGTTATTATTCCCTGCAGCTGGATTCTTGACATAGAGTGCACCTTTGAAGGTGGTACTCTTGCGGATGGGGAATCCCCAATAGCCTTCACTTGCAATTCCTAAACCTGCCCGTTCGAAGTTGATGGCGAGCGATGTGGGGTTTGCATCGTTAATGCCGTTTCCACGATTCTGGCGAACGCGAACGTTCACAGTATCGGTCAGTTGCCAACGATCGGGACGTACCGTAGGACGTGGCTGATTCTGGTTTTGATTTTGGCGTCCTCCACGGTTACCGCCTCTAGGGTTGTACATGTCGGCAAACGAAGGATTGGCAACCAATTGGGTGTAGAGTCCTCCCTCGTAAGCATAATTGATTTCCTCGGTCATCAGCCCGTAAAGCATCGGACTTACTTCTGTCTCAGCCTTGTCGAGCTGAAGGGTCAGTTGTTGAGCTTGTAGCATCAGGGCATTCGTGCTTAGCACAGCTGCCAAAAATAGTAATTTTTTCATACCTTGTTTAGTTAAATGTTTTAGTTTTGGAATCTATTGATTGTCATGGTATTATATCCCTAATTCGGTGCAAAGAAAAGAACACTGATTTGTAGACTCCTACAAACCATCGTTGCCCGCCTCATAGAGTATGCGGAACTGGCGATTCATTTCCTCCGCCTTATTCGGGGCTGGTTCGTCGTCGGCCCATACCCCCTGTGCGACCATGCACAGCAAGGCGAGAATCATCAATGCTTTCTGTTTCATGTTGTTGCGGATATCTTAGTTTTTGAAACTATAATTATTTAGATTCAAGCACAAAGATATACATAATTCTCAAATCGTTCAAACAAAAATCTCAAAAGTTCACAGAAAATTACCCAAAACTCATGATTTTCGTCCATTTTTTCCATTATGGATTGTATTTTTTTCCTTATCTTTGCAAACAAAATGGAGAGTAAATGAATAAATTAAATAATCTAAAGACCTGGTTGCTGATTACCGCTTTGTTGGTATGCGGTACAGCTACCTTTGTGTTGTGTTCGTCAAACGACGACAACCCTTCGTCGCAGCCAACCATCGAACGGATTCAACAGCGTGGAAAGATTCTTATCGGAACCACAGGTGACTACCGACCGCTCTCCTTCTGTGAACCTGAGACTGGCGAATACTGGGGGTTCGGAATCGATATGGCTCAACAGATTGCAGCACGGTTGGGAGTAGGAATAGAGTTCGTCAAGACCTCATGGCCCACGCTGACTGCTGATGTGTTGGCCGAACCACAGCTATTCGATCTTGCCATCGGGGGTATCACCATCACAGATGCACGGCGAGAGACGATGCTCATGAGTGATGGCTATCTGGCTAACGGAAAGACCATCCTTTGTCGTGCCTCGGAGGCCGACCGCTATCAGACGCTGGCCGATATGGACAAGCCCGAAGTGCGTGTGATGGTGAATCCAGGAGGGTTGAATGAGAAGTTCGCCAACGAGAACCTGACCCATGCAACCATCATCGTTCACCCAAAGAACGAGGAAATACCTACGCTGATAGCAGAAGGACAAGCTGACGTGATGATAACCGAGATAACAGAGGCTCCATATTATGTAAAGGCTGACTCTCGGCTTGCAGCTCCACTCCTGAACGAACCGTTTAATCATGGCGAGATAGGTGTGCTGATGCGGAAGGGACAGGACGATTTGCTGCAATTGGTGAACGATGTCATTCGTCAGATGACGGCCGACGGTTCTCTCCGCCAATTACATGAGAAATATGGATTGGTATTTGACGCTAACCGCTAACCCATTAAACATGATGCCTGCGATTGGATATCATTTTGTAGCTTTCCTGACGGTAGCCATTTGGGGAAGTACCTTTGTGTTTACGAAGATACTGCTTCAACATGGGCTTTCCCCGGCACAGATATTCACGTTGCGTTTCATCGTCGCTTATGTGCTGATGGTAGTAGGTTGCCTGGTGACCCGACGGTTCAAACTGTTTGCCGATTCGTGGCGCGATGAGGCCCTGATGGTGTTGTTGGGAATCACAGGCGGCTCTTTGTATTTCCTGACGGAGAACGGCTCAATGCTCTACACCACGGCTACCAACTCCTCACTCATTGTATGTACTTGCCCGCTGTTTGCCATGCTGCTTGTGGCCATCGTTTATCCTCATACAGAGCATATCACCAAACTACAGGCCATCGGTTCGTTGATAGCCTGTTTGGGAATGGCGGTAGTGGTGCTGAACGGGCATTTTGTTTTGCATCTGTCACCTTTAGGCGATTTGCTCGCTTTTGGCGCCTGCCTCTGCTGGGCCTTCTATTCGTTGCTGATGAAACCCGCATTGCAGCGTTACGATACGCTTTTCATCACGCGCAAGGTGTTCATCTATGGTCTTATCACCATTATACCTTATTATTTTGTGGTACCGGGATTTCCACCCATGGAGGTCATCCTGCAGCCCGAAGTTCTATGGAACCTGCTGTTCCTCAGTGTGGTTGCCTCTATGCTTTGCTTCGTCATGTGGAACTGGGTAATCGGCAAACTGGGTGCGATAGTGGCTACCAACTGGGTGTATTTCAACCCCATTACCACCATCCTCTTTGCCTGGTGGCTTCTTCATGAGCGGATCACCCTTTGGTTCCTCCTCGGTAGCCTGCTCATTATCATTGGTATGATGCTTTCAGATAGAAAAAAATTAATTAACTAATTAACTAACTAAACTAACGAATATGATGAAGAAAATCTTATTATTTACGATTGCAGCTTTTATGCTGTTTGGAACCGCTGTAGCACAGGAAGACGTTGCTACATTCCGTACTTGGGCTATGACTCCGCCGATGGGTTGGAACTCTTGGGACTGCTATTACTCTTCTGTAACTGAGAAGGAGGTGCTGCAGAATGCGCAGTATTTGGTAGATAACGACCTTGTGAAATATGGTTGGGAATATGTAGTGATTGACATCCGCTGGTATTGCAACCATCCGTCTTTGGGTGGAGGCAACTACAACCAACGTGGCGATCAGGATTATGTGCTCGACGAGTACGGACGCTATCTGCCTTCACCCACACGTTTCCCTTCGTGTATGGTCGATGGGCAGAACGAAGGATTCAAGGCTTTGGCTAAGAAGATTCACGATATGGGACTGAAGTTCGGTATTCACATCATGCGTGGTGTACCAAAGAGCGTAGTTGGTTCTTCGTACAAACTGAAGGGTAGTGAAGGAACGGCTTGGAGTCAGGTCTATAATGGCACCACCTCACCTTGCACGTGGTTGAAGGATAACCTCTTGGTGCGCAACAACGAGGCAGGGCAACTCTACTACAACAGCATCATGGACCTCTATGCCGAGTGGGGTGTGGATTTCCTGAAGATTGATGACCTCTCGCGTCCGTTCTATACCGACGAGATTCACATGATTCGTAAGGCGATCGACCAGACGGGACGCCCCATCGTGCTGTCGCTTTCGCCTGGAAAGACACAATACCAATATGCCGACGAATGTCTGCAGAATGCCAACATGTGGCGCATGATGGACGACCTCTGGGACAACTGGAGTGCCCTCGATGCTGTGTTCAACGAAGCACATGCTTGGGAGACCGTAACCCGTCCGGGTAACTATGCCGACTGCGACATGCTGCCCCTTGGACAGATTGCGATGACGATTGGTGACCAAGGATATACGGGTGCCGATAAGGGACGTTGGACACGCCTCTCGCAGAACGAGCAACTGACGATGATGACCCTTTGGGGCATCTGTCACTCGCCTCTGTTCTTTGGTGGCGAGATGACGAAGAACGATGCGTTCACGCTGTCGCTCCTGAACAATGAAGAGTACCACCAGATGCATAAATACGGTCAGGACGCTCATGAGGTGCTGAACGACGAGGACAATGGTAGGGTAGTGTGGACGTCGCAGATTGGCGACACTCGCTATCTGGCACTCTTCCAGCGCGATAACACCCGCTGGGTGGTAGGTAACAAGGCTTTGTATAAATCCGAGGTGATTGCTTACACCACCGATGGACATGCTGTTGATGTAGATATCGAATGGCCAGAAGGCGAGAAGACGTTGGTGTTGGTGGTCGATGATGGTGGTGATAACTACAACTACGACCACGGCGATTGGATCAATCCTACACTCGTGCTGCGTGACGGTACTGAAGTGCCCCTCACGGGTACTTACAAGACCCGTGGCTATACAGCCAACTATTTCAAGCGTATCTACGAAAACAAAAATGTGGACAACGGAGGTAAGATGAAGGTGATGGGTGTGAGCTACGACCGCGGTTTTTCGACCGATGCCAACGCAGCTATCTTCTTCCAGATTCCCGACGATATGGATGTAGTACGCTTCAAAGCATTGGCTGCTGCCGACGATTCCGGTATCGGACAGACGGGAGCTACGACAAGCATCCGCTTCATGGTGTTCGCCCAGAACCCGCTCACCAACGAGCAGGACGACTCTGCTGCCCGTTCAGGACTCATCAGTCGCAAGGGTACAAAGTCGAAACTGATGGAGTGTGATGTGACGGCTGCCGAACAACTGAAGATTGTGGTGAGCAACTATGGAGATGGATTCTCCTACGACCGAGCCGACCTCATCAACCCCGTGCTCATCGATGCTGAAGGTAATGAAACCTCACTCACTACGCTCACAGCCGCTTCCTATACCTCCGAATGGAGTACGTTGCATATCAACAAGAATGTCGAAGGTGGCACACTCAAGGTTGAGGGAAAAAGCTACACCACCGGTCTCGGCATGAATGCCCAATGTACGCTCATTTACAACCTACCCGAGGGGCACACCTTCAAAACCTTCCGCGCCCTCTGTGGCTATGACTCCAGCTGCGATACCGACAACACCTCGTCGTCGGGTACTACGATGGAGTTCCTCTTCTATGTCTCCAAGAACGAGCCTTACACCTTCGACCTCACGCAACTTGGCTACAGCGCCACCGAGTCCGTTCCCGTCTATGATATCTGGCAGAAAGAGGATCTTGGTTCTGTTGTCGGAACCATCCAGACCTCCGTTCCCAGTCACGGCGTGAAACTCTTCCGTCTGGGCAACAAGGTAGCAGAAGGCATCGGAGAAGTGAAAAATGAAATGGTAAATTGTAAATCGTCAAATGGTAAATTCATTTATGATTTTAGCGGCCGTCGAGTGTCGGAGCCAACCAAAGGAATATATATCAATAACGGAAAGAAAATCATGGTGAAGTAAGAAAACAAAACAGGAGCGGCCGCTCCTGTTTCTGTTTTCAGTATTTGCGTTTGGGATTTTTGGGGAACCAACCTTTTTCTACTCGTTTCTTCTGCTGGAAGAGTTCTCCGATACCCCAGAGCGCTGAGGCTCCGAATACGCCCACAATGGCTGAAATGATGGTGTTCTCAATGAAAAGAGCCGCTGTGATGGATGCCAATCCAACCAACAGATAAATGATCCAAGGACGTGTGCCCCAATAATATTCTGTCTTGATGACGATGGGATGCCAGATGCCTATCGTCAGAAAAGTGCATGCTGCAATAATTATTCCTGTGAAATTCATGATTG
>Ga0310786_10011926_pt1 | contig 10805 bp, 5 predicted proteins | sample AusTroGonzalo_MG_FD_203881 | JGI IMG/M metagenome (GOLD analysis project Ga0310786, IMG submission 203881) | Bovine rumen microbial communities from tropical cattle in Woodstock, Queensland, Australia - Gonzalo_03 (v2) (version 2) | ecosystem: Host-associated > Mammals > Digestive system >...
TACATTCACCTTGGGTGAAGATGGCGCAGCTAGTCACGCAGACGGTTCTAGTGCAACAACATATTCGGAAGTTCAAGGTGACTACACACTTTCAATTTCTGATGGCGTCAAATTATCCAAAGACGCCAGGGATGCAACCGGAAATGGTTGTTTAAAATTCGGAACATCAAGTGCTGTTGGCTCTATGTCGATCGCTGTTCCGTCCGATGTTGTTTCGGTTAAGATTTATGTTGCTGGTTACAAAGCGACTGACGCCAAAATATCAATTAATGGCGGCGAAGCTCAAACAATTTCGACCCATTCAAACGACGGTTCTTATACAGCCGTCGAAGTTGATACCAGTGGAAACAAGACAATTGCGTTTACCACAGTATCAACTGGATATCGTTGTATGGTAAATACAATCGAGTTTTATGTTGTTGGCTCTGGCCCAGTTTGTACCCATGACTGGGTTGCTGGTACAGTCCACGCTGCAACATGTACTGAAGGTGGTTACACCGAATACGAATGTTCATTATGTGGTGCAACAAAACAAGATGATGTTACTGCTGCCTTAGGCCATGATTTTGGCGAATGGCAAACAACACTTGAACCTACATGTACAGAAGCAGGAAGCAAACAACGCGTTTGTTCTAGAGATTCTAGCCATACCGAGGTAGAAGCAATTCCTGCAACTGGCCACAACTTTGTTGATGGTGTTTGTACTGTTTGTGGAGCCGAAGAAGGAAGCGACACTACTATTTCTTTAGACTTTACTGCAGATTCTTATGGAATTTCAGGAACTCAAGGAAATCAGACTTTAACTGGTGATGGCGCTACCTACGGATTTGAATTCGGTGCTGGTACCGGTACCGGAGCCAAATACAATACTGGATATGTTTTGTTTGGTAAAGCAGGTACATATTTTAGAAATACATCCGCGCCAGAAAATTCATATATTTCAGCAATTAGCTGGACATATTCTGGTACCGTTTCTACAAATGTTCAATTAAGTTTAAGCTATGGTGAAGTAGCCCTTAACGGTGAATCGTCTCCAATTACCTCTTTTGGTAAGGCGACACAAAATGGTGAAGTTAGTTTAACTCAATCAGATACTTCAAAAGCTTATTTCTTTATCTACGTTACCAATGCCTATAACTGTCAATTTAAAAATTTCTCAGTTACTTGGACTAAGAATTCTACTCCTCCAACACCAGTTACAACTTATACTGTAACTGATAGTGTTGCTAACGGATCTTTAGATAAAGCCTCCGTTAATGAAGGAGCAACACTTACAACAACAATCACTCCTGATGCAAAATATGATCTTCCAGAATCAGTCAGTGTCACCATGGGTGGTGTTGCAATCGCAGCAGATTACACCAATGGTGTTGTCACTGTTGAAAATGTCACTGGTGATATTGTAATCACCGCTGAATGTGGCAAAACACATGGTTTGTGGGAAGATGATCCATATACTGTTGCTGAAGCAAGAGCTGCTATTGATGCAGGTACTAACCTAAGCGGTGCTTATGTTTCTGGTATCATTTCACAAGTTGATTCTTACAACAGCACATATCACAGTATTACATACTGGATTAGTGATGATGGTACAACAACCGATCAATTAGAAGTCTACTCCGGTAAAGGCTTATCAGGTGCTGACTTCTCAAAAGTTGAAGATGTCGAAGTCGGTGCTACAGTCGAAGTTACTGGAACACTCAAGAAATACAACGATACTTACGAATTCGATAAGAATAACTATCTTGTTTCCTATGTCGCTCCAGTTCATGTAGATCCAGTTATTACTCTATCTGCATACAAAGGCCACTTAGGCATGAGCGAGGTTGGACTCGAAATCACTTGTGATTTTGAATCCTTCAGTGGCACTCCAACATTTAGCGTTGATGGTACTCCATCATACGTCAATGTTAGTGTAAGTGGTTCAACTATTACTCTTTCTCCAAAAGCTGTTGGTACTGAAACACTTACAGTTAAAGGTGTTTATAACACCCAAGAAGCTTCAAAAGAATTTAAAGTTTGTGTCACACAACACGCTGGTAGCGCTGCTGATCCATTCACAGTTGCTGAAGCTGGTGTTGTTATCGAAGCTTTAGAAACAATTGAAGCTAATGTTGCTGGTATCATTTCACAAGTTGATTCTTATAACAGCACATATCACAGTATTACATACTGGATTAGTGATGATGGTACAACAACCGATCAATTAGAAGTCTATTCTGGTAAAGGCTTATCAGGTGCTGACTTCTCAGCCGTAACCGATGTTGAAGTTGGCGCACAAGTTGTCGTTACTGGTGCTCTCAAAAAGTACAATGACGTCTACGAATTCGACAAAAACAATGAACTTGTTTCTTACGTTGGTCCAACTCCAGTAGTTACTCCTGAACTTTCACTATCAGTAGATGAGGGTTACTTTAGCCTAGATGGTGGAATGTCGGTCTTAGCTTCATGGGAAGGCTTTAGTGCTGATCCAACACTTAGTGTTGAAGGCACTCCATCTTGTGTTAACGTCAGTTTTGATGATGCACCACAAGTTTACTTCTCAGCCAAAGCTGGTGGTACTGAAACAGTTACTATCAAAGCAACTAACGGTTCAGAAGTTGCAACTGCAACATTTACTGTTGTTGTTACTGAACACGCTGGCACAGAAGCCGATCCATATTCAGTTACTGATGCTAAATTACTTCTTATAAAATTTGATAACATCAGTGGCACTGTTAAAGGCGTCATTTCCCAAGTTGTTTCTGATTCATTCAGTGCAGGAAGTGCTTCCTATTACATTAGCGATGATGGCACAACAACCGATCAACTCCTTGTTACCTTAGGTAAAGGATATGGCGGTGCAGATTTTGATTCTATCAGCGATGTCGCTGTTGGTACTCAAGTGTTTGTTGGCGGAACATTATTTGATGGTGGATTTGCTTCAGGTAGCTCCATTGTAAGACTTCCAAATGCAGAAGCATTTGCTCAAACACTTCTTGATCAAACCGATACCGTTTGTACTAATTCTGAAGAACCAGGATCTAGCAAACGTAAACTCGCTTTGAAGAACTTGTGGAAGAGCACTGGTGCAGTTGGTGCTGGCTATGAAGCCCTTACCGCAACTGAAAAACATGCTTTGATAAAATCAGCCGCTAAAGAAGATGGCTCAGTCGTCGAACAAGCTATGGCTCGTTATGATTACTTAGTCTCTGCTTATAGTTTGGATAATATTATCGGCAGAACACCTTCATCTAGCTTAGTTAATACTCAAACAATTTCTAACGAAAATAGTGTTAGCACAAGTGTTGCTACTAGTGTTGTGATTGTTGTTGCAGTCATCTCTATTACAACTCTTGCGGTACTCGTTGTCGTTAAGAAAAGAAAAGCAACTTCTAGATAAGAAAAATTAATAACTTTAATTTATGGAGAGTGGTTGAAAAATCACTCTCTTTTTTATTGTTTATTATGAACAAATTTTTGGAAGTTTAACGCTTGTTTTAAATCATCAAAAATAGCGATGAAAAACTCATCTCCCATAGCTTGTCTAAATGATTCAGAATAATAGCCGTGTTCAATAATATTTTTACGGTAGAATTTTTCAATATCCCCAGCAGATTCCACATATTTATATTCATTTTTGCGATTTACTGAAATGGATACTTTGTTAGTAGAATTGTCTAATTTTGAGATGTTTTTAGTGATGGCTTCTGCGTAGGTTTGATAGTAGTCAAATTTGGACACTAAATTGAGGAGTTCTGGGGTGTCTCCTCCTGGTGAACGTAGATTAGCTTCAAGGGCGATAATTTCACCTTTATTTGCTAAGCCTTTTTTATCTTGAGTAAGGACAAAGAATTCGATGTGAAAACATCTTGATTTGATGTTAAAAGATTTGACGACTCTTTCACCCATTTTTTTAAATTCTTCATCCATTGAGCTTTTTGCATAATAATAGACATCTTTATTTTCTCTAACGACTGTTGCGATAGGAGTAGGGAATGTTTCATTAAAACAAATGACAACCTCACTTTGCTCGTTAGCGATTCCATCAAAAGATGTGATATATCCTTCTAAATATTCTTCAATGATGTATTTTTCATGAAGTTCTTGATTATGGAAATTGGCTAGATCTTCTTCATTTGAGATTTTAAAAGTATCAGATGCGCCGACACCAGAATCTGGTTTAGCAAATAAGGGATAGCCAACTTCTTTAGCAAATTTCTTTGATTCATCTAAAGAAGAAGCGATGATGTATCTTGCAGTTTTCACCCCAGCGTTTTGAAAATATTTCTTCATGCTGGATTTGCATTTGTAGTCTAATAATTCTAAATAACGATAACCTTTTTCGACACCGAATTCTTCTCTTAATTTTGCATCATTTTCCATCCAATATTCATTGTTGGATTCGATGAAATCGATATGACCATATTTGCTTTGCAAATAACCAATCGTATTTCGCATCCAATCATAGTTGTTCATATTGGATACATAACAGTATTCGGTTAGGTTATCTTTTAGTTCTTGATTTAGATTAGCGTATTGTTCATCTCCAATACCCAAAACATTCACGCCTCTTTCTTTGAGAGCTTTAGCAAAATGTGAATAGATTTTTGGGAAATTAGGAGAGATAAATACAAAATTCATATCTACGATTATAATAACTCGTTTTTAGAAATAAAGAAGAAAGCGCTTAGAGAAAAGAAAAGACACTTTTGTTTGAAGCATTTTTCTTTCTTTTAATCTATGAAACCGCTTTATTAAAATAAACCTTGTTTAGCATAATTTGTACTTATTATAATAATAAGCGTCAATTTAGTGTTGGAGGAGATATATGGCCAAATTACAACAGCACGCTGTTAAGCAAATAACAGAAATTGTAAATCGCTACAAAGATGAAGAGACTCCTTTAATGATGATTCTTGAAGCAATTCAAACTGAATATGGATATATTCCTTTAGAAGTTCAAGAACTCGTTTCTAGTCTCACAAATATTCCAGTCGCTGAAATTTATGGAGTCGTTACTTTCTATTCCTTTTTCAGCCTTAAACCTAAAGGCAAATATGTTATTGGTGTTTGTCTTGGAACCGCTTGTTACGTTAAGGGCGGTCAACAGGTTATGGATAAATTCTCAGAGATGCTTGGTATTAAACCAGGTGAAACAACCGAAGATGGTTTATTCACTTTAGATGCACTTCGTTGCATTGGAGCGTGTGGTATTGCCCCAGCTATTTCCATTAATGGAAAAGTTTATCCTAAGATGGAAGTCAACAAAGTTGGACCAATTATCAAACAATATCATGATTTAGCAGAACAGGAGGCAAATTAATATGGAAAAGATTAAATCCGAAAAAGAATTAAATGAAAAAATTGCCCATTGTTCTAGCTGCCTTGAAACAAAGTTTAATGGTAAAGATGGCAAAAAACATCTTGTTGTGTGTGGTGGAACTGGTTGTATCTCTTCTAATTCAAATGAGATTCTTTCTAAACTCGAGCAATTGATCAAAGAAAAAGGTCTTGAAGATAAAGCTACTGTCAATCGTGTTGGTTGCTTTGGTTTCTGCTCTCAAGGCCCATTTGTCAAAGTCTTCCCAGAAGATAGACTCTATCGCGCGGTCAAAGTGAGCGATGTTGAAAGAATCGTTCAAGAAGATGTCATCGAAGGAAAATGCATTGAAGATTTACTTTATGTCGATCCTGCTACTCATCAAAAAGTTGAAAGACAAGATGACATCAATTTCTACAAGAAACAAAAAAGAATTGCCCTTCATGGTTGTTCAATGATTAATCCTGAACAATTAGAAGAAGCCTTTGGCTTTGGTGCATTCCAAGGCTTAAAAAGAGCTCTTAAGATGAGTCAACAAGAAGTTGTTGATGAAATTCTTAAATCAGGACTTAGAGGTCGTGGTGGCGCAGGCTTCCCAACAGGAAGAAAATGGCAATTCGCTTTAAACCAAGTTAACAAAGATAAATATGTTATTTGTAATGGCGACGAAGGTGATCCAGGTGCATTTATGGACCGTTCAATTCTTGAAGGTAACCCTGTTGGTGTTATCGAAGGTATGATGATTGCTGGCTACGCCATCGGAGCAAGTAATGGTTATTTCTATGTTCGTGCCGAATATCCAATCGCTGTTGAAAGACTTAGAATCGCGATCAAAGAACTCGAAGAAGCTGGATTATTAGGCGATAACATCTTAGGAAGTAATTTCTCATTTAGATGCCATATTAGACTTGGTGCAGGAGCATTCGTCTGTGGCGAAGAAACAGCCCTTTTAAATTCCATCGAAGGAAAAAGAGGTATGCCTAGACCAAGACCACCTTTCCCTGCTATTAAGGGTTTGTGGCAAAAACCATCCATTATTAACAACGTTGAAACTTTAGCGTCTGTCTCTTGGATTTTAAGAGAAGGAGCAGACAAATTTGCTTCCATTGGTACACAAGGTTCCAAAGGAACAAAGGTTTTTGCTTTAGGCGGAAAAGTTAACAATGTTGGTTTAGTGGAAGTTCCTATGGGTACAACTCTTAGAGAACTTATCTACGATATTGGTGGTGGAATTCCAAATGGAAAGAAATTCAAAGCCATTCAAACTGGCGGTCCTTCTGGAGGATGCTTAACTGAAAAAGATTTAGATGTCGAAATCGACTTTGATTCTCTTGTCGCCAAAGGCTCTATGATGGGTTCTGGCGGTGCGATTGTTATGGACGAAGATAACTGTATGGTTGACGTCGCTAAATTCTACATGGAATTTATTTGTGACGAAAGCTGCGGTAAATGTTCACCATGTCGTATCGGTACAAGAAGAATGCTCGAAATCTTAGAGAAGATTTGTGCAGGTAAAGGCGAAGAAAAAGATTTGGAAGAATTAAAAGAATTAGCGGATATCACCAAAAACAATTCGCTTTGTGCTTTGGGCCAAACAGCCGCTAACCCAGTTCTTTCCACGATGAAAGCCTTCCCTGAAGAATATGAAGCACACGTTAAAGAACATAAGTGCCCAGCACACGTTTGCAAAGCAATGCTTAAATATGAAATCGATCCGAACAAATGTAAGAAATGTTCATTATGCGCTCGTAACTGCCCAGTTCAAGCAATTAGTGGCGTAGTTGGCAAAGAACCATTTGTTATCGATTCGAATAAGTGTATCAAGTGCGGACTTTGTATGAGTAATTGTCACTTCGGTGCAATTATGAAAAAATAGGAGGACAAACTAATGGCTTTAATTAATATTAAAATTGAAGGCAAAGCTTACCAAGTTGAAGATAATTTAACTGTTTTAGAAGCTTGCCGTAAATGTGGCTATAATGTCCCATCACTTTGTTCTTTTAATAAAGATCAATGTTCTCTTGCTAGCTGCCGTGTCTGCTTAGTGGAAGTTAAAGGTGCTAGAGGTTTAGTCGCTTCTTGTGCTTATCCAGTAAACGAAGGTATGGAAATTGTTATTTCCTCGCCAAAAGCGATGGAAGCTAGAAGAAGTTCTGTTGAACTCATCTTATCTAACCATCAAAAGAATTGTTTACAATGCGAGAAAAATGGTAGATGTGAACTTCTTGAAGTTTCAAAAATGGTTGGAGCTAGAGATGGTAAATACGTTGGTATTCAAACTCCTGCAACTTTAGATGAAGTTGCTCCAGGTATTATTAGAAATACTGGAAAATGTATCCTTTGTGGTAGATGTATCGAAACTTGTAAGAGATTACAAGGTATCGGCATTTTAGGATTTGAAAACCGTGGTTTTAAAACCATCGTTGCTCCTGCTCAAAATAGATCATTTGCCGAATCTCCATGTATGCAATGTGGACAATGCGTACTCGTTTGTCCAACTGGCGCGCTTATGGAACATAGTGAAATCCCACTAGTGGATAAAGCCTTAAAAGAAGGCAAATTCGTTGTGTGCCAAGTCGCTCCTGCTGTTAGAGCAGCAATCGCTGAAGAATTTGATGAAAGAATCGGCACAAACGGCACCAAAAAGATGATTGCCGCTTTACATAGATTAGGCTTCTCAAGAGTCTTTGATGTCAATTTCGGTGCAGATTTAACAATTATGGAAGAAGGCTCAGAATTAATTCATAGAATTAAAAATGGTGGAGTTCTTCCACAAATCACTTCCTGTTCACCAGGTTGGATTAACTATATGGAATATTATTATCCAGAAGTTATTCCGCATATGTCTTCTTGCAAGAGTCCACATCAAATGCAAGGTGCGATTACTAAAACATATTTCGCTAAAACTCATGGTATTGATCCAAAAGACATCTTTGTGGTTTCTATCATGCCTTGTACTGCCAAGAAATATGAAAAATCTCGTAAAGAGATGGAAGTTGATGGCCTTCGCGATGTCGATGCTGTCTTAACCACTAGAGAAGTTGCCAGAATGATTAAACGTTCTGGTATCAACTGGAAGAGACTTCCAGAAGACGAAGAATTTGATCAAGATTTGCTTGGACAATATTCTGGTGCTGGTGTTATCTTCGGTGTCACTGGTGGTGTTATGGAAGCAGCCTTAAGAACTGCTTTCAAAGTCTTAACTGGTAAAGAACACGAATTAATCAAATTTGAAGCTGTTCGTGGTTTACAAGGCGTTAAGGAAGCATCTATCGATATAAACGGTCAAATCCTAAAAGTCGCTGTCGCTTCTGGTATGAAGAACGCAAAGCCACTTCTTGACGAAGTCAAAGCTGGCAAATCTCCATATGCCTTTATTGAAATTATGGGTTGCCCAGGTGGCTGTATCAATGGTGGTGGTCAACCATACGTTAAACCAATGTTCCTTCCAAACGAAGACGACAATATCTTAGAAACATATCGCGAAAAGAGAGCGTCTGTCTTATATAGTGAAGATGAACGTCAAGCGGTTAGACAATCACACAATAACCCAGACATTCAAAAACTCTATAAGGATTTCTTAGGAGAACCTCTTGGTGAATTATCTCACAAATTGCTTCACACTCACTATGACGCACATCGTGAGAAATACCCAAGTAAATAAATAATTAAGTCCCTTAAGGGACTTTTTATTGCTTGTTTAGTTTATCTTTTATATTATTTTAGTTATGAAAAAAGTTTTTGAGAATCGATTTAAAATTAAACCAGAATATGAAGTTAAATCTTCTGGTAGATTTGAAGTTATTGGTAATCACACCGATCACAATGGTGGTTTATGTGTTGCCGCTAGCTGCGATTTAATCATTGATGGCTATTTAGCGAAAACTAATGATAATCACATCACTTTATATTCGGAAGGATATGAAGACGTAAATATTTATCTAAACGATCTAGACATCAAAAAAGAAGAAATTGGTACATCAACTGGCTTAGTTAAAGGTGTTGCTTATTATTTTAAAGAACACGGCTATCAAATTGGTGGTTTTGATTTAAGCACTCGCTCCACAATCTTTAAAGGAGCAGGAGTTTCTTCCAGCGCTGCTTTTGAATCGATGATCGCTCAAATATTCAACGAACTATTTAATGAAGGCAAGATTGATCCACTTACCTTAGCGAAAGCTGGGCAATACGCTGAAAATAATTATTTTGGCAAGAAAAGTGGTCTTTTAGACCAATGCGCTATTTGTTATGGAAATATCTCCTTTATGGATTTTTCTAAACAGATAAAAGTTAAGACATTAGATTTTCCATTTGATGATATGCAATTTGTCATTGTTAACACTGGTGGAAGCCATGCCGATTTAAGTAATTTATATTCATCAATTCCTCTTGGTATGAAAAGCGCTGCTAAAAAGTTAGGCAAAGAAATACTAGGTGAACTTAGTTTTGAAGGTGTTAAGAAAAACAAAGATAAGTTAAGTGAAAAAGAATTTAGACTAGCGAAACATTTCTATAGTGAAAACGAAAGAGTTTTAACATTAGTTAAAGCATTGGAAAATAAAGATAAGAAATCTTTCTTAAACGCTATCAGAGAATCCTTTGTTTCTTCAAGAGACAATTTAAAAAATATGAAGGTGAACAAATATGAAGGTTCACCTCTTGAAGCGTGCGATTTAGCCTATAAATTCGTTGGCGAAGAAGGCGCCGCTAAAATAAATGGTGGTGGTTTTGCGGGGTCAATTATTGTTTGTTTGCCTAGAAAGATGAGCAAAGAATTCGTTGATTTCATGGCGAAAAAATATGGAAGAGAAAATATCTCTCCAGTCAACATCAACATTCATTCACCGCAAGTGATAAAATTATGATTTATATTTACAACTTAAGTTGTATAATATAGATACAAAGGAGTAAGGAATATGAAAATCATTCATCTTACCTTAACCTTATGTAACGAGATAGAAGTCTCGTAAATATAAAGAAAGTTGCTAATATTAGCGACTTTTTCTTTTATTGCGTTATAATCACTATATGGCTCAAGTAGATAGATCAAAATCACGCTGGTGGGAGTTGTTCCGCTTTTTAGTGTGTGGAGTTGCTGCCGCTTTAAGCGATTACTTAACCGCGCAACTTATCGTACTAGCGATGGGAAATATAAACTTTATTGTCGTTACGATTGTTTCAACAGCGGTTGGCTTTATTGTGGGAGTAATTGTTAACTATCTTATTTCTACTTATTGGGTCTATCAAAATGTCGATAAATCAGTAAACACTAAATCTAAGAGATTTATCATTATGTTTGTTGTCCTTTCCTTTATCGCAATGGCGTTATCGATTGCTACGATGCTTCTTTGTGATTTAGTAGTTACGAAAGCAATGGGCATGGTTAGCATTGTCGACACATCGATTATCTCATTAATTAAAGATCACGGAATTGGCTTTTTAGGACAAACGATTTTCTGGACTTATTTTGTTAGTTTTGTTTTAAAAACACTAGTTGGCCTAG
>Ga0310786_10011927_pt1 | contig 10804 bp, 19 predicted proteins | sample AusTroGonzalo_MG_FD_203881 | JGI IMG/M metagenome (GOLD analysis project Ga0310786, IMG submission 203881) | Bovine rumen microbial communities from tropical cattle in Woodstock, Queensland, Australia - Gonzalo_03 (v2) (version 2) | ecosystem: Host-associated > Mammals > Digestive system >...
CGGTCAAGCTGTTTGTCAGATATGGCGCATCGAACGCCGCATCAGTGCCAAGCGAACCAACAATCTTGTCTTTCGGCATATTGCTTGCGTCCATTTCCCAGTGGTCAAGAGACAAGGGCAAGCCGTTAAACGTATCAGCCGCCTTTTCAATTTCCTCGGCTGGCCGGTAAATCTGATATATTGCCTTAGGCTTCAAGCCAAGATCTCGCCAGTTTGGGATTGTGTCGCCGACGTATGGGACGACCTGCTCTTTTGTAATATTGCTCGTTGAAACGTGCAAATATCCGTTTTCGTCGAATGTTCGCGCCGTTTCTAATGGCGAAGTATCAAAAATCATGGTTTCACCTTCTTAATTAGTACTTTTTACCTATTAACATAAATATGTTTTTATGCGATAATATCAACAAAGAAAGGAGTGATTGCATGAAGCGAACCACAATAGACTTGCCCGACGAGGTGACGCTACAGCTCAAACTGCACGCCGTACAAACGGGCAAGACGCTGAAAGAGGTTATTACAGAAGCGATCAAGGCATATCTTGAAAGGAGCGAAAAGAAATGAAGTTCAAAATCGCAGAACGCGCCGAAAAACATAACCCGTTTGAGAATTATGATTGGAGCGAAAAAACCATTGACGCAAAAGACATGACCGAAGCAAAGGCAATCGCGGAAGAGACGCGCCGCGAAGATTCGGAAGGGATTTGCATCTTGTGGAACAACCAGACTTTTGCGGAATGGAAGAAAGGGCAAGGCTGGGTCTACGACCTCGGCACGCCGAAGGAAAACATTTTTGAAGAGTTCGGGCTTTAAGAAATCAGCGCATAATAAAAGCACCTAATTTTTAGGTGCTTTTTTCTTTGCTTCTTATTTCTTTTATTTTTTCTTGGTGTTCCGTTTTATAGGGAGCATATACTTCCTTGAAAATCTGACTGGGTAGCATATTTTGGTATTTGTCTATCCATTCAACAGCGCTTTTTTTGTTTTCAAGGTCACGTTCAATTTTTCCGCGCAATTCTTTTGTATATGCCGTGATTTGTTTTTCTGCTGGTGTCTTTGCCTGTTTCTCCATTTGTTCCAAATGGGACACCTCATCGTAGTGCCCCATAACGCTGTCTATCTTCTCTTTTTTTATCCGCTCCGCCCATTTCTGCTGTTTTTCGCTACCGTCTGACCATTTCACGCCGCCACCCCCTGACGACATTTTACCACTTCCGCCGGAAGATTGCACGGACGATCCACCACCGCCCGACGAACCGCCGCCGCCCGCCGCATGAATTGGATAATGTTGACCGTCCTCATGCGTAGCCCAGCCGATAATTTCTGCTTCGTCGTTTACGGTCTTTTCTGGGCGTGCAAGTTCAACAAGCCGAAAGAACATTGATTTCCAGTTAGTCATTCGCCCACCTCCTTTAATATTTCCTCAATGCCTTGCTTGGGCATAAGAAAAGCGCCTTGCATTTGCAAGACGCTCTCGCGCTTCGTATTCTGTTATACTACTGAAACATTCACGACTATTGGCTTGTCTGTAGACAACGGAAGCACAGCGCCGCCTTTACGGTCAACGTGTTCTTGCACATCCCAGCTCCATGGTTCGCAACTATTAAACAATCCGCAAGTCCCGCCGTGGTTTTTCCAAAATAAAAGCTTTACAATACACCCACGGCATCCGTTTCGATTTCTTTCCTTGCAATAATCCTCCAAGTTTTTCAACGACGCAAGGGCTTTGACTTCTTCTTTGTCATCAAGATAAATTTTATCGTGAATTTCTTCCGCCATACTATCACCCCTTGCGTATAGTATTCGCCACTATTCCCCGATTTCCTGCAAGATTTCCTCAATGCCCGCCTCGGTTTCTTCCTCGCTTAATTGCGGGATAATAGGCCGACAAACGCAATAGCAGTTCACAAGCTCGGCGGGCTGTATGTTACGATTTACTTTTTCGTCCGGGTCAAAGCACCCCTCGCGAATGTCGTATTCTTGCCCGTCCATATCGTTGACGTGCGTTTCGCGGTACGTTTTTCCGCTTGCGGTGTGCATCCAAATCCCCTTATTTATGCCATAACTTAAAAGCCGCTGGCGTGAAAGGTTGTTTGTGGCTTTGTTAGTTTGGTCGCGTGCGATCATGCGGGCGCGTCTTTCGGTAACGCCAAACTGTTTATGTAGTTCCTCGGTCATGCGTGCGAGGTCGTGCCCTGCTTCGATATTGCGTAAAACAATGCCCTCGACCTGCGTTAAACTTTCGCGGGCGATTGACTTTATCAAGTTCACGTTTTCCTTGACAATGGCTTGGAAGGTCTGCCGTTCCCGTTGGCTCATGTAGGAAAATTTAAGATTAAAGCCAAGCCCCGCATCCCGCAAAGGTTTTGTTTGCTGGGCAAGGTTGCCTGTCACATATCCGCGTATTTTGTTTACAAACCATTTCGGCAAAACGTCGGCAAGTTCGCGAAAGTTTCTTTCCCATTGGTGGAGCAGTTTCCGAAACGCTTTCAAAAGGTCATCGGTTGCGCTGTCGCCAACAATCCGGCTTTCGTTTGCGCGGTATTTCGCCCGCAACCAATAAACAACGCTTTTTTCCATTTCGCGAACGGCACGCTTTAACCGCTTCTCATATTCCTTTTCAATAGCGGCGGGCGGATATATAGGTTTCAATGTCCTTTTCATTACCTTTTGCCCTCCTATTTCAAAGGCTTTAGGTGCATAAGAATGTCATTTGGATTCTGTACCGGGTTTAATGGACGAACAAACCCGTTTGGAGCTATTGTATAATCGGGAGTTTTTCTAACCCCCGACTTTTGCGGCTTTGCGTGCGCTAAAACCTTATTTGTTTTTTCAATATCGGCTTTACTTGGGCGTTTAGGCTGATACCCCCTATTACAAGGGGGAGGCGGGATAATGCAAACAATAGCGGAAAGAAACCCTAGGCCGTATGCAAGCAGTAAATGCAAGCCGTTAGCTGTTTCCATTCATATCCGCCTCCATCGGTAACGCCATTTCGGGAAGTTCTATTTCCTCGTCCGCGTCGATATTTGCAAATCCGCTTTCTGGGTCATTCGCAAGCGCAAGCCGCGCCTCACTGCTCGAAATAACGCCCCTGTCTATCAAAGTTGCGTATGTATCAGCAACCGTTTTATTGCAACGCGCCTTTAGGTCGCTATCTTCATCGGAAAGCGGGACAAACTCAAAGGACAAAGCATCATCAACCGCTCCCTTGCTGTTTAGCTGTAGCAACTTGACAACGTATTCCAAAGGCTCACGGAAAAGCCTTTCTTGCAGTGCGTGGATATGGTCGTAGTGGTTTTTCATGTCGGCTTCGCCCGTGGAGTTAAATCCGCCCGGGGTCATGCCCCACAATTTGACCGTCGGTTCGCCAAACATAGCACTAACTATTTCCATTTGCTGTTTGACTATATCGGTCACGCCGCTGATAGGTGTAGAAACGTCCGCTATGTCCTCGGCCTCTTTGTCAACCGTCATAACGCCGTCGTTGTCGCGGTTCATGCTGAAATACTGAACGCGCCGCCTAATGTTGCCGCCGTCGCGCCCTGTCAGCAATTCTTGCATATCGGTTTTGAAAACGGTGCAAGAAAACTTTTGCAAAAGCCTTGAGGCCGCCGCGCTACATTCCGAAAACTGCCGGACATTTTCTGCGACGATCTGCGCCAAAGGCACGCCGAAAAAGTTGTATGCGGGCAACAAAAGCGTTGGCGGTTTATCTTCCGCGAAATACAAGAAGCGGCTTGCGTGTACTTCGCGCCCGTTAATAAGCCACGATTGCGGCACAAAATAATCTTTGTCGATAGGATTGAAGCAGGAATAACGCCCCGGCGCAATATATGTCGGCTCAATCAGTTTGAACCCTTTCAACGCGCCCTGTTTGAACGTGTCCGCATCCATGCCAAGCGGCAATTTCAAATCTTCGCCGCTAATGTCACCCACGTCAATATATGCAAGACAACCACCAAAAAAGCCGCACATCTGCGCGGCCTCTCGGAATAGCCTGTCGATTTTCAAGCGGGTCATTTCTGCCTCAATCGCGGCGGATGCTTCATCGTCCGTTGCTTCGCCATTATAGTTAAACTCAATCCATCGGCGCGTCATTTCGTCGGCGCGAAGGTTCACGCCCGCGCGGATGATTCCGTTTTGTGCAAGGTTGGAAAGTATGCCATAGCCCAAAAACTGCTGGAAGTCATACAGACCGCTCACCATGTTATAAACGCCGCACTGACGCAAAGCCGCATCGTGGATTTTTTTCATGCCGCTTTTGCCATAACCAAGCGAATCATAAGGCGAAGCGTCAAAGGCTTTTTGCGGACGCGCTAACGCCTGTTCAACTATTTTCATATTTTCCTTTGCCTTTGCCATGTTTTCACCTCATCATTAGGGCGGCGGGGTTGATTTTCATCTGTCCCCGCCCTTTTATCATGCCGTCGAGCGAATACCGTAGAGCATCAATACAATGGTTCCACGCGTCCACAATCACAGGCAAAATGTCGCCCGTTTGTTTATCTATCTTGTAACTGTAATGATTAAACTCGTCGATAGTGTGCCGACAACGGGGGTGGATAACTATATCCATGCTTTTTAGATATTCAATACCATCTTCAATACTGCCCGCCCATTTCTTAGCCCCTGAAATATGAAATCCTCGACGGCGCATAAAAGAAATGGTTTCAGGTCGCGCATTATCGGCTTTTATAGGCCAGTGCCGCGCCGTTTCAATGGAATCAAAAAGGGCGGGAGTTTCATCTAAATCAACCCCAACGCCCCAAGCCTCTTTGTCTATATATAAAGTTCTATCTCTAACATAACATCTTATCAATGCTGTCGGGTCTTGCGCGAATCCCCAATCTGCGCCGTGGTAGAATCGCGCCTCGCGCCATGTTTCAAATTCTTCGACGCGGAAGCGCCCTGCAAATATAACGGCGTTGCTGTGCTTTCTAACTTCCCCTTCCCAAATGTGGAGGTATGATTCATAATCCCGCGCCTTTAGCCATTCCATTTCACGTTTTAGCACTTCGGGAAAGTATGGGTTTTCGTCGTAGTTGACTTTGCGGACGAGCGCATCTTCCGGCGCGTTCAGCACGAACCTTTGATACGTTGGGTCTGATTCGTCAAGCGGATTGAACGTCAACCATATTTCGCTGTTCGGCTTTCTGATTGTCGGGATAAGAACGTCCCAACTTTCAGCCGATACCGCTTGCGCTTCTTCAACCCAACAAATATCAATACCTTCCATTGACTTGATTTCTTGCGGGTTAGACCGTAACCCCTTAAAGATTATTTCAGCGCCGCTTTTTACTCCGCGGATTGCGTCCCTCGTTATGTCGAAATATCCAGTCAGCCCCATTTCGTCAATCTGCGAACATAGAAGTCTGTGGACACTATCCGATATGCTTCTTTGTATCTCACGGGCGCATAATATCCGCAAAGGCCTTTTCTCAAACGCCGCCCGCCCCAAAAGAACACGGGCGCACGCCCAAGACTTGCCCGAACCACGCCCGCCGTATAAAACTCTATATCTTCTATCCTGCTCCCCAAAAAACTTTACATAGACGCGCGGCAACCTACTTTTTAATTTCGGCATCTTGTTCTTCCTCCGCGCTCAAAAAAATAACGCCGTCATATTCTGCTTGCACGGTTGCGGCAATCTGCGTTTCTTTTCTGTCGCGCCATTTGTCGGGAGCCATATTTTTAAGGGCAAAGATTAACGAAGTAGGATTAGGCGGCATATGTTTCTTTACGCGCCGCGTTTCTATCAAATCGCCGTCCCTGCGCTCCGTAATCACTTCTTCGTATTCGTACCCCTTGCCGCTTTTAACAAGCGCGTTTTCCAGTTCAAGGATTATAACTTCACGCCCCTTTTTTATGGCGTGTAAAATGTCACTATGGTCATTCTTCCATGTGCTTAAACACTTGCGGCTTATTCCCATGTTATGCGCTATTTGTTCTTCGGATAGACCAAGACGCGCCCATTTTTCAATTTTCTTTAGCCCTTTTTCTGTCATCCATTCTTGATATTTAGGCTTTGCCATAGTCTCACCGCCTTTCACGCATAATAAAAGCACCTCACTTTTGCAAGGTGCTTGTTTTGATTTACAGTGCTTTTCTTTTGTCCATAACTGCCTTTATCACGGCGAAGGTTGCATATTGCTTTGTTCGTAATATGTTATTCAAGTAAAACTTTGTTACCTTGTAATCTTTGCAGACTTTCAGCACTTCCCGCGTTATTCTTTCAACTTTCGGGTGACAGTGCGTACAAATCGGAATGAGATTGTCTTTGCTCTGGTCGTGCGTCAAGCGGTTAGGGATTATATGGTGAATGTGAATATTTTTTGTTGTGCCGCACATAATGCAGAATTGAACGCCGTCAAAATATTTATGCTTGGCAGGACGAAAGCCTTTATAGCACTTGTCGCCGTCGATCGTCATGGAGTCCCAATAGCACCGAGAAGAACAATAATTTCCCGACGCGTTTGTTGTCTTTCCGATTGACGATTGTTTGACCGTGAATGTTTTTCCGCAATATTTGCAAGTACGCTCTAAAATTATTCCCGCCTTATGTTCCTTCATGCACTCTTTAGAACAATAGGTTTTTTGATTTTCGCCTTTTCTGCTTGATATGCGACGTTCAAACACTTTCCCGCAATTCTCGCAAACCAAGGTTTCTCTAACGCGGGCGTGTCTTGCTTGTGGGCTTCCGCATTTATCACACATCGTTTTGCAGTTTAGTCCATTGTAAAACCATTCTCCGCATATTTTGCACGTTGTGAAGTGCCGATAGCGGCCTTTACATTCGCAAGTATAATTTTTCTTCGGCTTCTCAAACAACTCTTTCCCGCATCGTTTGCAAATCCACTTATCCATTATCACACCTCACGCCGCAATAATCACTTTTCTAATGATTATATTCGACGTAGCCTTTGATTTTCCTGCATTTCAAGGAAATTAAAATAAGCTCATTTGCATTTTTTCCCATTCTTCCTCACGGGCAAACCGTTCTTCTAATGCTTGCACCGACCAATTAGGCTTAAACGTGCGAAAAGTGTTTTCTTGCCACTGGAGCAACTTCGCCCAAAGTTCGGGAAAGTGCTTTCGCAGTTTCCGTAATTCGTCAAGCGATTTTAGTGGACAACACCAACACGAAACGCGGCGAAAAATCTCATACAAGCCGCCCCAGTCAAAGCCTTTTGAATAGCAATAATTCAAAGCGTCTTTTTCTGTCCAGCCCCATTCAATAAGCGGATAGCGTTTTTCATTATCACGCGCCCGCCCGCTTTCGTCTGCCGCTATTCCTACGCTCATAACGTAACTTTTGCCCGACAAGTGCCGCTTTACCATATCGCGCTTGAAATACGAAGTACACCAACGAATACGCATATCAGGGAAGGAATATCCCGTTCTTATTGTGCCGTCGCGCTTGTGTATCTCGTAATTCAAAAGCATATATTCATAATCATTTTTTGCCTTTAAGCGTGTCACTGGTCGCCCTATGTACTGTTCAACTTTATCAAGATGTTCGTACATTTGCGGAAATTCTACGCCAGTATCACAAAATATGATTTCATCAACTCGCATATTCAATTCAAGCATACGCAAAAGCATAGCCGTCGAGTCTTTGCCTCCGCTAAACGATACAACGTGCCATTCTTCCCCCGCCACTGCGTCAACGGCTTGGTCGTTCTTGCGCGGGTTATTCTTGTACGGCGTTAATTCTGCAAGCCGCTTTTCGATGATTTCCACGTTTTCACCCTTTCAAAATCAAAAGCCCGCCGGACGATGGCGGGCAATGGGGCGGGAGGAGAAAACCGCCCCTCATGCGGAAGAAATAAAACATTAGGAGGCGTGTAGAGTGTTCTTTGCACTCCTTCACGGTATTTATTATACCACTGTTTTTATAATTTCATTACACAAATGAAAATTACAACATTCCCGCAACTACCCCGTCACGATATAAACATATTGCCTTTATCCTTGCATAGTAAAACGACGGCTCAATATTAAGCGCGGCGCATATCTTGTCGCGCCTTATGCGGGCTTCATAGCGGCTTGGCATTTTGGGGCGAAGAAACACAAGGCGAAAAATCATATTGTCAATATCGTCAATGTTGCACCACTCACGCACTTCATGAATAACTTTCAGCCATTTTTCGGGGTTAAATATGCGCGTTTTATCTTGCAACGTGACGCAGTTTATTTCTTCGACGTTTCGCAACGCGGCGGCGGGTGTCGGGTCAGAAATATAACTGTGTCCGCTTGGTGCGCCGCCTGTATGCCCGCCCGTTCCAAGTTTAGCTTCTAAAACCGCATCTTGTATTTCGCGCTCATGCTGAAATATATACTCGACTTCGCCAACATCTACCCTGTTTCGCCTCTGCATCGGCATCGCCTCCTATCGCTCAATAGATAAAACGACTATGATAAACGCCACGATCAGCCCCGCCGCAAAACCCGACATAAAAGGCATGAAATTCTCAATCATTCAGCCGCACCCCTTTTCTTTCATGCGCTTTTCCCATGTTTCGCGGTCATTTTCTGCCGCGTCCGTTTCGTATGCCATCATGCAACGCATTGAAGCGTTTATTAAATGCGTGTCCTGCGTATCGCCTTTAAGATAAAGAATCAAGTGCCGCACCGCCCGCCAAACGTGTTCTTTCGCGGGAATCTCGCGCCAAGTTTCGCCCGGGTATTTTTCTTGTCCAGCCGTTAGCCCTTTTGCTATCTCGTCAAGCCAAGCGGGAGACAAATAGCGGTATTCGTTCGGCTCGTGTGCTTGCGGGTATTGCTTTTCCAATCTTGAATACGCTTCCGGCGTTTTGCTTATATCAAATTCCCCGCAACCGTGCGCCTCGGCGTATTTCCTCATTGTTTCGTTCTCGTTCATTTCCCACACGTTATGACACTCCATGCACTCAAAACTTTTTCCATCAATCTCCCAATATGCGACAGCCCCGCAATTCGGACATATAACCTCGCCCTCGTTCATTTCTGCGCCACCCCATTTTCGCAAAGTATTCTCGTCCATAACTACGAAGCTCATTTCTGCGCCTCCTTGTATGATTTAATAGCCGCGTTGTAGCTTTCGCCGCTATGCGTTTCTCCTAGTCCACTTCTAAAGCACGGCGGTTTTTTAGCGCATAGCCAAAACGCTTGACAAACTTTTCCGGCATTAGACAACGGTTTCGGCGTTTTCTCCACGATCTTCATGTATTTTGCTGTTATTGCTATTTTCTTTTGATTGTATTCAACCGCAAGCGGTATAAATTTTTCTTCAATCTCCACATTTAGGGAATCCAGTTCCTTTCGGTATTCGTCTAAATGCTTATGGACGTTTTCGTGACAACTCTTGCATAACGTTATTAGCGGCGGGCTTTCCATGTTTGCGTATGTTATATGATGAACGTTTAAATCAGTTGTTGCGCCGCAAATACAACAACGACGATGGTCTTTTTGTAATTGTTTTTCTCGCAAGGTTTTCCATTCCTCGGATTGTAGATATTCCCTATAAGCCTCGTCCATCTTGCGCCTCCATCGTTTCTAATAGTCCGCTTATATACCGCCGTTCGTTCTTCGCGTTCCGCTTCTCGTCCTGCAATCGGTCAATCAGCCGCGCCACTTGTCCGCGCGTCATGCGTTCTGGCGCGTACCATTCTACGTCGCTTTGCGTCTCGCGTATCAGCTCATACACGATTTCAAGCTGTAACCTCGTCGGCGGTCGTTTGTCCCGTTCCACTTTGCCCCGCCTCCCATTCGCGGTACATCTTGAAAAAATCTTCGCTACGCATTGTCACAAGCCACGGGCAACGGTTCTTTTTATGCGCGACTATCGGGATATTACCTCGCCCTTCTTCCGTCGCGTCGTTTATGCTTTGTTCCATAGCCTCGCGTATATTTAGGCGCTCGACATTTTTCACTTCAACGTGGATAAAAGGCAAGCCGATAACGTCCGCAATCTCACTTCCTTTGTCGTACATCTGACAACCGCGCTCGGCGTTGTAGCCCTCCGCGCGGCAAATGTCCCGCCATTGGCGCTCTGCCCTTGCGCCTTTATCTCTGCTATACTTCCCCATTTTCTTCATCCTCATAAAACCAATATTTAGGAACAGCTTCGATAACAAAACACTCGTCAAGTTCGTTCGAAAACGGGCATTTGCACTTGTCCATAATGTCATGATGTTTTTCACACCAATCTTTCAGCACATTTGCCGCGTTGATTGCGTCCTGTTCAGTCAAGACCCAACACCTCCCGTACTTCGTTATCCGTATATTCTTCCTCAAATTCAGGCAAAAAAACATCACGACTTGACGGCGTTTTCATACACGCAATAGCCCTCTCGACGCGAAACATTATCTCCTCTTTGCCCATCATTCTTGCGCCTGTGTAGCTTTTCTCCAAAAATTCAACGATAAAATCAATTTGTTCCTTCTCAGTCATGTTCCAACCCCCTTGTGCGTAAGAATGTTTCAAGCCACCAAGCCGACGGAATATCATGCCCTATCTTACAAACGCCAATACCGTTTCCCGAAACCATAGCAAAAGGACATTTACACGCGCCGTATTCGTCTTGATTATCATTACACCACCGCTCAACGATCAGCGCGGCTTGCACTACGTCCTCTCTATTCGCTTTCATTTTGCCGCCGCCTTTCGCTTTTTCCGTACCGCCTTTTCTATCGCCTTCTGCTTCGCCCTGCCCGTCTTACTTCTGCACTTAGGGCACGTCTGCGCTTTGTTCGTATCTTCGACTTCAAAGAACGCTAAACACTGGACACACCGCCGCCGTATCTTCATGCTACACCCTCCGCGA
>Ga0310786_10011929_pt1 | contig 10803 bp, 8 predicted proteins | sample AusTroGonzalo_MG_FD_203881 | JGI IMG/M metagenome (GOLD analysis project Ga0310786, IMG submission 203881) | Bovine rumen microbial communities from tropical cattle in Woodstock, Queensland, Australia - Gonzalo_03 (v2) (version 2) | ecosystem: Host-associated > Mammals > Digestive system >...
TGAAGAACTCCCACTTGGTATTGTGCCAGTGCTGTCCCTTGGTGATGCCCGGCTTGGAGACATTGACGGAGAACTGCCCGCAACTCAATGTCCGGAGCAGTTCCGTGAAGGAGCCGCGCTCATCCACATTCATCTTCAGCGGGAACGCCACCTTCTCCCTGGGCAGGTAGCTCAGGTAGGTGGAATACAGTTTCTTGGCGAAGGAGCCCGCCGGAATCTCCGGAACGATGAGCGTCTGCGGCTGCGCGGCGAAGGACTTGAGCAACTCCACGATTTCACCCAGGGTCACCCTGTGAGTGACGGGGCAGTAGCAGTAGCGGCCGTCCGCCGCGGGAAGGACCTCCAGTCCCTCGAACTCGCACCGATGCTCCTTTCCCTGCAGGCAGGCGATCATCTCGTCCACCAGATCGTCGATGTAGAGCAGTTCCAACTCTACGGAAGGGTCGTTGACCGTATAGGGCAGGTCGTTGGCGATGGCGTTGCAGAAGGTGGCCACCGCGGAATTGTAGTTCGGGCGGCACCATTTGCCGAAGAGGTTCGGGAAGCGGTACACCAGCACGCGGGCTCCGGTCTGCGCGCCGTACGAGAGGAACAAGTCCTCGCCGGCTTTCTTGCTGCGGCCGTATTCGCTGTTGCCGAAGCGGCCGGTCAGGCTGGCCTGCTGCGAACTCGACAGCATCACCGGGCAGGCATTCCCGTGCTTTTTCAGGGTATCCAGCAGGGTGCTGGCAAAGCCGAAGTTGCCTTCCATGAACTCGGAAGCGTTCTGCGGCCGGTTCACGCCCGCCAGGTTGAATACGAAGTCCGCATCGGCGCACCAGGCGTCCAGTTCCTCCGGACAGGAGTCCAGGTCGTATTCATAGACTGCGTCGATGCTCAGCTCCGGGAAACGCCGGTCCTTGCCTTCGGCAATGTTCTTGAGTTGTGCACAGAGGTTCTTTCCCACAAAACCCTTCGCACCTGTGATTAGAATTTTCATCGTTCTGCCCGCATGGGGTTATTCAAAAAGTCTTCGTAAGCGAGGCGTATGCCTTCTTCCAGTTCAGTCTTATAAGTCCAGCCAAGCGCCGTGGCCTTGCTGACGTCCAGTAGTTTGCGCGGAGTGCCGTTGGGGCGGGTGGTATCCCATTCGATCCGTCCCTTGTAGCCTACGACTTTGGCTACCAGTTCCGTCAGCGCCTTGATGCTGAGTTCCTGGCCCGTGCCGGCATTGACGGTCTCGTTGCCGGAGTAGTGGTTCATCAGGAAGACGCAGAGGTTGGCGAGGTCGTCCACGTAGAGGAACTCGCGCAGGGGACTGCCGTCTCCCCAGCAGGTGACGCTTTCCAGTCCGGCTTCCTTCGCTTCGTGGAAGCGGCGGATAAGCGCCGGCAGCACGTGACTGTGCTCCGGATGGTAGTTGTCGTTGGGGCCGTAGAGGTTGGTGGGCATCACGGAGATGTAATCGGTGCCGTACTGGCGGTTCAGGAACTCGCAGTACTTCAAACCACTGATCTTGGCCAGCGCGTAAGCCTCGTTGGTCTTTTCCAGCGAGCCGGTCAGCAGGCAGCTTTCCGGCATGGGCTGCGGCGCCATACGGGGATAGATGCACGAAGAGCCCAGGAACTCCAGTTTCCTGCAGCCGTTCTTCCAGGCAGCGTGAATCACGTTCATCTCCAGGATCATATTGTCGTACATAAAGTCCGCAAGGGCGCTCTGGTTGGCCACGATTCCGCCTACCTTGGCGGCGGCCAGGAACACGTACTCAGGCTTTTCCTGGGCAAAGAAGGCCTCCACGGCTTCCTGCCGCGTAAGGTCCAGTTCCTTGTGCGTCCGGGTGATGATGTTCGTGTAGCCCTGGCGCTGCAATTCGCGCACGATGGCGCTTCCCACCATTCCCCGGTGTCCGGCGACGTAGATTTTGCTGTCCTTCTCCATCATTTCACGATGCCCTTTTCCAGATATTCGGCCAGATTGGTGCGCACTTTGGCGGCGGCCCCTTCGGCGGCGACCTTCGCGATATCGTGCTCCACCATCAGTTTGACCAGTTGCTCGAAGGAGGTCTTGGCGGGGTTCCAGCCCAGTTTGGCCTTGGCCTTGGTGGGATCGCCCCAGAGGTTGACCACATCCGTGGGACGGTAGAAGTCCTTGCTGACGGCCACCAGCGTCTTGCCCAGCAGTTTTTCCGGCCCCTTGACGCAGATGCCCTTTTCTTCCAGGCCCTTGCCCTCGAACTTCAGTTCGATGCCCGCGTGGCGGAAGGCCAGGTCCGTGAACTCACGCACGGAGTGCTGTACGCCGGTGGCGATGACGAAGTCTTCCGGCTCCTTGTTCTGCAGGATGAGCCACATGCATTCCACATAGTCTTTGGCGTAGCCCCAGTCGCGCAGGGAGTCGAGGTTGCCCAGGTAGAGGCAGTCCTGCAGACCCTGGCTGATGCGGGCGGCCGCAAGGGTGATCTTGCGGGTGACGAAGGTCTCGCCCCGGCGCTCGCTCTCGTGATTGAAGAGGATGCCGCTGCAGCAGAACATGCCGTAAGCCTCACGGTATTCCTTGACGATCCAGTAGCCGTAGAGTTTGGCCACGGCGTAGGGACTGTAGGGATGGAAGGGCGTATTTTCGTTCTGCGGCACTTCCTCCACCTTGCCGTAAAGTTCGGAGGTGCTGGCCTGGTATATCTTGCAGGATTTTTCCAGATGGCAGGCCCGGACGGCCTCCAGCACGCGGAGAACGCCGACGGCATCGACATCGACGGTATATTCGGGACTGTCGAAGGAGACCTGTACGTGGCTCTGCGCTGCGAGGTTGTAAATCTCGTCCGGCTTTACCTGGTCCACCACCTTGACCATCGACATGGAATCGCTCAGGTCGGCATAGTGCAGGTGGAAATGCGGCTGACCTTCCAGGTGCGCGATGCGCTCCCGGAAATCGACACTGCTACGACGGATGATGCCGTGGACTTCGTAGCCCTTCTCCAGCAGGAATTCGCTGAGGTAACTGCCATCCTGGCCCGTCACTCCGGTAATCAGTGCTTTTTTCATATCGAGTTTGTATTTATCTTTTAATCAAAAAGTCCGGGGGCATCGGCGAGCAGCGGGTGCTTGCGGTCCTTGTCGGAGAGCAGGATGTCCTCCGCGGGAATCTTCCAGTCGATGCCCAGGGCGGGGTCGTTCCAGGCGATGGCGCCTTCCGCCTCGGGGGCGTAGAGATTGTCGCACTTGTACTGGAAGACCGCTTCCTCGCTCAACACGACGAAGCCGTGCGCGAAGCCGCGAGGAATGAAGAGTTGCAGATGGTTCTCGCCGCTCAGTTCCTGCGCCACGTGCTTTCCGAAGGTCGGAGAACTCCGGCGGATATCGACGGCTACGTCCAGCACGCGCCCGCTCATCACGCGGACGAGCTTGCTCTGCGCACAGGCGCCCTTCTGGAAATGCAGCCCGCGCAGCACGCCGTAGCGGCTCTTGCTCTCGTTATCCTGGACGAAGTGCACGGGACGGACGGCCGCGTCGAAGTCCCGCTGCGACCACGATTCGAAGAAATAGCCCCGCGCATCACCGAACACCTTGGGTTCGATGAGAACGACATCGGGAATCTCCGTAGGAAGGACCTTGATCATAATGGGGAATGTGTTATTTATGTGCATTATACAAAATTCCCTTTCCGGCCCCAAAGCTGGAAGCTTCCCGGAAAGGGAGGTGGATGGGAAATGTCTTTCTTCCCTTACGCTCCTTTTCCTATCCAGGAAGGTGTGCGCCCGCCCCGCGAATAATAATTGCTTTTATCTTACAAAGATAAGATAAATGGCGCGATTTTCAAAATAAATTCTTGTCGGACAGCGCGTATGAAATTGCAAAGAAATAGCCGTCTGCGACCACTTACCCGGATGGGGTTGCAAAGCAACAGGTCGCAAACGGCATTTCAGCGCAATAGCGCCAGACGACAAGTATCTTGTCTAAAGCAGATGGAAGGTGGCCGTGAGGCCGGCCATTACGATACTGACCATACTCATCAGCTTGATGAGGATGTTCAGCGACGGCCCGGAGGTATCCTTGAAGGGATCACCCACGGTATCACCGACCACCGTAGCGTGGTGACACTCGGAGTTCTTTCCACCGAAATTCCCCTCCTCCACAAACTTCTTGGCATTGTCCCAGGCACCGCCGGAATTGGACATAAACACCGCCAGGACGAACCCGGCGCCCAGTCCGCCGATCAGCAGGCCCAGCACACCGGCCACGCCCAGCACCACGCCCACGATCACCGGAACGGCGATGGCGAGCAGGGACGGGCCCAGCATCTCGTGCTGCGCCGCACGGGTGGAAATCTCCACGCAGCGCTTGTAATCCGGGGTTCCCTCCCCCGTCAGGATGCCCTTGATCTCACGGAACTGCCGGCGCACCTCGACCACCATCTTGGACGCGGCGCGGCCCACGGCATTCATCGTCAGACCGCAGAAGAGGAAAGCCATCATCGCCCCGATGAAGACGCCCGCCAGCACGGTGGGATTCATCAGCGAAACATTGAAATGATTCAGCACGTCCAGGATCGACGCGCCGGTGGCATCTACCTGCCCGAGAACACCGTTCATCACGTTGCCGGTGCGCGCCAGCGCAATCTTGATCTCCTCGATATAGGAGGCCAGCAGCGCGAGGGCGGTCAGCGCGGCGGAGCCGATCGCGAAGCCCTTTCCGGTCGCGGCGGTGGTATTGCCCAGCGCATCCAGCACATCGGTCCGCTGCCGCACTTCCGGCTCCAGTTCGGACATCTGCGCATTGCCGCCGGCATTGTCGGCGATGGGGCCGTACGCATCGGTCGCCAAGGTGATACCGAGCGTCGAAAGCATACCCACGGCCGCAATCGCAACGCCGTACAGGCCCTTCGAGAGGCTGGCGGCGCTCATCATATTCTGCACGTCGAAGCCGATGGCGAAAAGGTACGCGAGCACGATCGCGCAGACAATCGACACGACGGGCACCGCGGTGGACACCATACCCAGGCCGACGCCGTTGATAATGACGGTCGCAGGGCCGGTCTGCGAGGCTTCCGCAAGCTTCTGCGTGGGTTTATAGGAGTGCGAAGTGTAGTATTCGGTCGCTTTGCCGATGATGACGCCGGCGAGCAGTCCCGCCACCACCGAGCAGCTGAAATGCCACCAGTCGTTCGTCGCGGTGCCGAACACGAGCGCCAGGATGCCGAAGGTCGCAAGGCCGCTCAGGACCGCGGCGAGGTTCGTACCGAAGCTCATGCTCTTGAGCAGCTGCGCCATACCGGCACCTTCCTTCGTACGCACGGTGAAAATGCTCAGCACGGAGAGCACCACGCCTACGGCGGCGATGAGCATCGGCGCAAGGATGGCCTTCATCTGCATCGCGGGACCGGCGGCGTAGAACGCGGAAGCGCCGAGCGCCATGGTCGAAAGGATGGAGCCGCAATAGCTCTCATAGAGGTCCGCACCCATGCCGGCGACGTCGCCGACATTGTCGCCTACGTTATCGGCGATGGTCGCAGGGTTGCGGGGGTCGTCCTCCGGTAGGTCGGATTCCACCTTGCCGACGATATCGGCGCCCACATCGGCCGCCTTGGTGTAAATACCGCCGCCCACGCGGGCAAAGAGCGCCTGCGTCGAGGCTCCCATCCCGAAGGTCAGCATCGTCGTGGTGATGACCACGAGCTTCTGCGCATCCGTCGCTTCAACGACGAAGGCGTTCAGGATGATGTACCAGAGGGCGATGTCCAGCAGGCCCAGGCCGACGACGGTCAGGCCCATCACGGCGCCGCTGCGGAAGGCCACCTTCAGGCCGGCGTTCAGGCTGCGGCGGGCGGCGTTGGCCGTACGTCCGGAGGCGTAGGTCGCCGTTTTCATGCCCACGAAGCCCGCGAGGCCGCTGAAGAAGCCGCCCGTCAGGAAGGCGAAGGGCACCCAGGGGTTCTGTACGCCGAATCCGTAGGCCAGGATGGCGAAGAAGACGGCGAGAATGGCAAAGACGACCACGACGACCTTGTACTGTTGTTTAAGGTACGCCATCGCGCCTTCGCGCACGTATTGTGCAATCTGTTTCATGGTAGGCGTACCTTCGTCCTCCTTCATCATCTGACGGAAGAAGATGTAGGCGAAGAGGAGCGCCACTAGGGATGCGGCCGGAACCGCGTAAAATAGGGTTTCCATAGTTTCAGTTTTAGCGAGTGCAAAAATACAAAAAAATTTTGCGATTCGTAAAAAAGGTTATATCTTTGCAGTCCCAACAAGCGGAAATAGCTCAGTTGGTAGAGCGCAACCTTGCCAAGGTTGAGGTCGCGGGTCCGAGCCCCGTTTTCCGCTCCACTTCAAAGAACGCAGCCCTTTCGGACTGCGTTTTTTCGTTTCGCGGAAAACCCATTCCTACAAACTCAAATCGACGATTTCGGCGATGTCCCGGACGGGGATGGAGGAGTAGCGGGCGAAGGTGGAACGGCAGAGCGGGCAGGCGGTGGCGATGGCATCCGGGCCGGCCACGGTAAGGTTTTCCAGGGCCTTGCGCGTCATCGCCTCTCGCTGCTGGAATCCCAGCGACAGGCTGCCCAGCGACCCGCCGCAGCAAATGCTCTCTCCCCTGTTCTTCTCGGCCTCCACGATATAGGCCGCACTGCCCAGCAGCGTCCTCGGCTCCTCATACACGCCGCATCCGCGTCCCAGTTCGCAAGGGTCGTGATAGGCGTAACAGAGGTCGCTCTTGCTCAGTTTCAGCACGCCGGAGCGCCGCAGTTCCTCGAAATATTGCGTATGATGCACCACGCGGATACCGGGCAACTTATAGTGGTCCCGGAACATCTTATAGCAGATCGGGCAGGAAAGCAGCAGCGTATCGGCGCCGGAGGCCTTGATCAGTTCGGTATTTCTGCGCACCATCTCCGCCGCCTGCGGGAAGCGCCCCGCCTGCAGCATCGGCCGTCCGCAGCAGATGCCGCCGTCTCGGTCCATCCAGGTATAATCGATGCCGAGCTTGCCCAGCACGCTCTCCATGCTCCTGCCGATCGAGGGCGTCAGCGCGGTCATACAGCCGCCGAAATACAGCACTTTTCCCGCGGACTCGGGAGGCGCGACGTTCACCGCGGCATAGTCCGGATTCACGGCATACTGGCGGCGCGCCCGCTGGAAAATCCGCAATGCAGGGCCCTCCACGCCCACCTGACAGACCTCGGTACACTTGCCGCAGAGCAGGCATTTGTCGCTGATCTCCTCGATGCGCCGTTCGTTCCCGCGCCGGATCTGACGGTTCAGATAGACGGTGCAGTCCTTGATGTTCGCCTTCTTCACGCTCATCGGACAGGCATCGATACAGACGCCGCAACCCGGGCAGGAATACACCTCGAGCAGGGCATAACCGCGCCGCGCGTGCCGGATCCGCAGACCGGCGTTCCGCATCGGAATCAGCATCATCTCCGTCGGGATATGCATATAGCGCGTAAAGGGCAGCACCACCATAAAGATGCCCAGCACGATCGAATAGGCCCACCAGGTAGGCAGGTTGTTCGCGGGGTTCAGGAGGAACTGCGAGCCCAACACCGCCTCCAGCAGCCAGTTCAGGGGCTTGACCAGGAAGGAGCCGCCGCTGATGCTGGCCGTAAAACTCTCCGCCAGCAGCCGCAGCGGGAAAATCAGCCAGAGCGAATAGAGGCCGACGGTATCCAGGAAACTCGGGCGGGTGGTGCGGCGCATGCCGAAAAGCCGCGAACGCACGCGTTTGATGATGGCCAGGGCGATGCCGATCAGGATCAGCAGCAGGAAAAAGTCCATCAGGAAGAAGAGGAAGGCTCCCCGCAGGGACGTATCCGTCTCCGCCACGAAGTAATTGAAGAAAATCGGGTAATAGAAGAGGTTCAGCCGGTGCGGCACGAAAAGGAACACCTCCAGATGCCCCAGCAGGATGATCATGAACCAGCCGAAGGCGATGCTCGAGTGCATGAAGCCCAGCAGCTTGTTGCGCTTCCACAACTTAACGTGTATCAAGCAATTGGCAAAGATATCCCAAAGATTCCGGAGCGCCGTGGTAGGGGTAATGAGCGAAAGGAAGAAACGCCTGCGGTCCTCGCGCGGACACTGCCACAAAACGCGCAGCGCCGCCAGGGCGCAGTAAAGCAGCACGAAGCCGATCCCGATGAGGAAAGGCAGCACGAAGGGGTCGAAGCCCGAAGGAATCCTTTCTCTCATAACTTGTTATCGGAATAATAGCGGCACACGTCCAGGATCAGTTTCCGGGTGTTGATACCGCGCGGACAGACCATCGTGCACTTGCCGCAGAGCATGCAGCAGGAGAGCATCTTTTTCACATCGGCACCGCGCTGAAGGTTCAGGATCAGCTTGCGCACGCTCATGCCGGAATAGTCCGCAGCCATGCAGGTCGCGCTGCAGCTGCCGCAGGCGATACAGCTCCGGATATCGGGCACGGTCTGCTCCAGGCGCCGATAGAGGCTCAGATCCACCTTGTCCAGGTCGATCGCGGAACTCGGGCTGAGACTGAATCCGAAATCCATCAGGCCTTCTCTTTAATGTAACGGAATGCCGAAAGTGCCGCTGCACGCGCCTCCGCGACCGTTTCGGGAACGGTCTTGGTGCCCGTGCAGGCACCGGCGAAGAAGATGCCCTTGCGGCCGGATTCGACGATGCTGTAGATATTGTCGCGGCTGCGCAGGAAGCCGTCGTCATCGACCTCCGCCCGCACCATGCTGGCGATGCGGCCGGTCTGCGGCGAACAGACCATTCCCGCCATCAGCACCAGCAGGTCGAGCCGGACCTTGAGCGGCTTGCCGCTGAGCGTATCCTCCGCCTTCACGAGCAGGCGGCCGTCGATATCCTCGCTGACCTCGGACACGCGTCCGCGGATGAAATGGATGCCGTAGTCGCGCTGCGCGCTGATGTAGAAGTCCTCGTATTTCTTGCCGAAGAGGCGCAGGTCCATATAGAAGCAATAGACCTCGGCCTCCGGGAATTTTTCCTTCAGTTCGATGGCCTGCTTGATGGCGGTCATACAGCAGACCTTGGAGCATTGCGTGTTGCCCGCCTTGACGTCGCGCGAACCCACGCAGTGCACGAAGCCCACCGCCCGGGGATTGTCCGGGATGCGCGCATCCTCCAGGCCCCCGAACCAGTGTTCGAGGTCGCGGTTGGTGATGACGCGGTCGTAAATGCCATAGCCGTACTCCTCCTTCTTGGCGGCATCGAAGAGATGGAAGCCCGTGCAGACGAGCACCGCCTTGCAGAAGAGCACGTCGCCGTTGTTGAGGGTGGCGCTGTAGCCGTCCTTGAGCGCGTTGATGCGCGAGATTTCCGTCTCCAGGTAAATGCGCGCCCCGGAAGCGGAACTCACCAGGTGCGTCACCAGGTCCTGCGCCGGGCTGAGGTCCGGGAACAGCCGGTACCACTCCGCCACGTGTCCGCCCAGATGGTCGGATTTCTCGACGATGACGGGGCTGAGGCCGAGCGCCAGCAACTGCGACGCCGCTTCCAGTCCGGCGATTCCTCCGCCGATGATGACAACGGATTCTTTCATGGCTTCAACAACATTTGAGGACCGTGGGAAGGCCCGGTTTCATGATATCTTTCTCGTCCAGTCCCAGGTACTTCCTGGCCGGGTCGTAGGCGATGCCCATCTTGTCCAGCAGCGGTTCGGGACCCACCTGATGGATCTGCAGGCCCAGGTCCCAGGGATCGTAGCCCAGCACCAGGCCGGCGAGTTCCTCGTAGGTCAGGGCGGGGATGCCGTGGCCGTTCTGTCCGTAGGTCTTGCCCGTCTGCTCGGAAATCACGTACTGCCAGCGGTCCAGGAAATACGGGCAGCCGGGGCAGTTGGTGATGATCAGATCGGGATGGAAAGGCTCCATCGATTCGAACTTCTTGTGCGTATTGGAGACGCTGTAGCCGCGGTTGGCCTTCACCAGGTACTGCCGGAAGCCGAAGCCGCAGCAGTGCCGCCGCTCGGGGTAATCGATGACCTTCCCGCCCCAGGACTCCACCATTCCGCTCAGCACGCAGGGGTATTCTGCACCGCCCACGCCCTTGTGCGGGAACATCTTGGAATAATGGCAACCGATGTGCTCGACGATGCGCAGGGGCTCCCCCGTCTCGTGGTTCACGAGGCGGAACTTCGCCTTTTCGGCGATCTCGTTGCGGAGTTTATAGACGACGTCGCTCGCGTGGGCGACGTACTCGGGCTTGTCGAACTCGCGCCGGCAGGCCTTCCAGAGGTGTTCGCGGATGCGGGTCTCCAACTCCGGAAACTCCCGCCAGGTCTCCAGGATCTCCGTGTAATTGCCGAAGGAGGTGATGCAACTGGTGACGAGGTTCTTGTAACCCGCCTCCTTCATCAGCGAGAACTGCCGGGCGACGATGGTCATCGCCGTCTCCTGGGGAATCGTGTCGCTGTGATAGGCGATGCCGCCGCAGGTCGTATGATGCGGCGTCTCATACAGATCCTTCCCCAGCAGGTCCCGGACAATCTTGACGAAATGCCCTTCCGAGGCCGGGAAGAAACTCTGCCGGATGCAACTGCGGACATAGAACCAGTGGTTGTCCGGAATTTCTTTCTGGTAGTCGGACCAGATCTTCTGTTTTCCCTGGTAGATCATTCGTTATTGAAATGCCCCTTCGAGCAATGGGTGAATGTGTATTTCAGATATTCATCGGGGGTCATCCCCATCTCCTCCGCCTTGGCCAGCGAGTATTTTTCCACGGTCTCGATGCGCTCGGTGGCGCCGGTCTCGTCGTAGATGGCTTTCAGTTCGTCCAGGTCCTCCTGCGGAATCTTCCGCAGCGCCCCCGGACCTTCTTTCCCGAAGTTCGCCCCCAGA
>Ga0310786_10011930_pt1 | contig 10803 bp, 7 predicted proteins | sample AusTroGonzalo_MG_FD_203881 | JGI IMG/M metagenome (GOLD analysis project Ga0310786, IMG submission 203881) | Bovine rumen microbial communities from tropical cattle in Woodstock, Queensland, Australia - Gonzalo_03 (v2) (version 2) | ecosystem: Host-associated > Mammals > Digestive system >...
CCAGCCAGTTTCGGAATCAGGCCTGTGCCGATGCCATTCGCCGGGTCGCAGGATGTTCACGCTCCCTGCCACCAGCGGAATGCGCTTTCCACGCTTGAACTCCGTCACTCCCTTCCCGGAACGAATATAGAGTATCTGATGTTCTGTGCCTTCAAACCGTCGTCCATTCTCATGTACCGACAGGTAGTATGAATTGTGCAATGCGGACGGAAACAGGTTGATTTTGTCGTAGATTTCGTGACCGGCGACTGTAATGTACGCGCCAAGACGCTGTTGCGGCAGATCTGGCACAAAGTACTGGAATTGAGATTTGTTCATGCCCGGAATTATATCATTTTGTGTTACTGGACACAACACCGACATGGTGTCATATTGTGCAAATCGTGTCAAAATTTCACATTGTGGCGACTCGCCCGAAATGCTATAATTTATCGCGTCACTACAAAGACAGCCTCAAGCCATTTGTGAAAACTGAACGGACAAAGAAGATGAAGAAACTGCTAACAATGATTAGCGCGGCGTTTGCGGTACATGCGGCGTTCGGGGGCGACTATCCGTATTCGTCCGCCGCGCTGACGAACGTGACGGTGACGGGCGGGTTCTGGCTTCCTCGCTTCGAGACGAACCGGCTCGTGACGCTGAAGGCAGACTTCGAGAAGTGCGAGCTTGAGCGCATGCCGAATTTCCGCCGCGCCACAGGCCGCGTAGAGGGACTTTATGCTTCTAATACCCCCCCCCATCAGCGCGTGACGGTCGCAATGTAGGCCATTCTGCGCGACGTGTACGCCGCGTTGGTATGGTGGCGTGCCTCCACGCCGCCGCGTATCGAGTTGTCTCACGCAAAGTTCGCGAAGTCCGCAAAGTGATTTCGAGCGGGTCGCGCGCCTCCTTCCCGCATTTCCATATTTTCATAATTCCATATTTCCACAACCTGTCCGCCGTAGCCTTGGCGAAGGTGGATTCCACAATCTCACACTTTTCATGGGCGCGGGTGCGTCCGTGTCCGTGAACACATCATCACAGAAGGAGACAGAAAAAATGAAGACAAGAACAATGAAGTCTGTACGTGGCAAGGTTGCCGCATGTGTATCGGCTGTGACTGTTGGGATGTTGACTCAACAGGCATTTGCCAGCAGTTATTGGTACAAGCAGGATACGGAAGGCGCATGTTGCTGGGACGGTAAGGTGTGGTATTATGGTAGTGGTGCCGGCACTCAGACAGGTCTGTCGTATACTGAATTTGGAAGCCATGATCTCTCAGTAAATCGTTCGACAGAGGAGTATCCGCTCCGCATAACGAATGGAATCGCGGCGGTTGCGTCAAAATTGAGCATCGGCACGTCATTTGTCTCTGGGTTTAGTCCGGTCGTAAAAGTGGAAAACGGAGGCAGCCTTTCGACGACGATTCTAAATATCGGTGGTGCAAGTTCCAGAGGCCGCCTGTTGATCGAAGGAGGCGAAGTCACCATTTCTGGCACCAATTATGTCGGCGGTGTCACATCTGACGGATTCAGCGAGATTGTTCTTTCCAATGGTACGCTTAGGTTGACGAAAGCAAGCGACATGGCTGCGACGGCGGCTAACCTCTATCTGGGAAAGGACGAAGGAAGATATGGCATTCTGCGCGGTTGGGGATCCGTTGTAAAGGGAAGCAAGGTAGCGCGAATGATGCTGGGTGACGGAATGATCGTGGGTGATGGTTTCGGCGAACAGCACGAACTTGATTTGCACACGATAGCGTCAATTCGCAGCGTCTGGTACACCGAGAGCGCCGTGCCTGCGGACACAACGAACGGATGGTATGCCGTGAACAAAGGCGCGGTGCTTTTCCCTCGCACATGGTTCGATGCTTCTTCGTATAATGGCCGTGTCGGTGCATTCGGAAATACGGACGCTAGTACCAATTTCGTCAACAGCGTACAGTTCATTGTGGGTGGCACTAGTGGGAAGTGCAGGTTTCAGGGCGGCGTTTTTGCGGAAGATCGCGACGATGTCCATGCGGATGCGCTGCCGTCGAACAAAGGTGTAGTCGGCATCTGGAAACTCGGTCTCTTCACCGACAGCGATACGCCATCCGTCAAAAACTTCAACTCTTGTCAACTTACGTTCCGCTATGACCAGACAAAAACGAAACCAGGCGACAAGCTGGCGCTTCTGCGCTGGGAAGAATCAAAGTGGGTAAAGGTTGCCGAGACCGTAGTCCCGGAAGAAGGAGAGTATAGGATTTCCATGGGCAGCCGTCCATGCCTCACTAGTGAGACATACAACGCCGGGACTTTCGCACTCGTGCGCATAATGCCGAAGGGACTTATTATATCACTCTATTGATCAAAAGAATAGACTGCGATGCCACATAAACATGCGAAGTATGCCTTGACAGCCGCCGTGATTGCGGCTGTCGCGGCGTTCACGCCTGTAATTGCGGCGGAGCGTGAATGCGTGAGCGGAATCTATCCCCACCTTGCGATGTTCAACGACGAGGGCGAATGCGGCACGGGCGCGTCCGCCGTCGCCGCGCCGATGCAGAAGTACAAGCCCGTGCCGGGCGGGTATGAGACGTTCAACGGAGACGGCGAGTTCAACCGTCCGCTCTACGGGTGGCACGGCGACGACCGCGAACTCGCGCCGTGCAAGTCGCTGCCGTGGACGGGCGACCGGCCGAAGGTCGTCCTGAAGGTGTTCAACGGCTACAGGCTCGACAAGAAAGTGCGCGGCGTGTTGCAGTTCGGCGACGGTACGGAGGATGTCGCGTACCGCTATGTGTGGGGGCGTGCCGAATACGACCTGAAAGGCAAGGGGACTGTCAAGATGGTGCGCAGCGCCGCGTCCGACGGGCTTCTCGTGGAGACGACCGGCGACCTGCCGCCGAAGTTCGGAGGCGAGTGGGAGCTCGCCGCGAAGAGCTCGCGGGACGGCGCGACGTACTACGACTTCGAGCGGAAGGGGGGAATTGGCCGTGTAGAACATGTAGAACGTGCAGAAAAAGACGTCACGGCGATGTTCGATGCGGCGACGAACCACTTTGAACGCATTGCGCGGACAATCGAGATCAAAACGCCCGATCCGGTTCTCGACTCGCTTCTCCCGTGCCAGCTGCTCGTCGCGGACGCGATGTTCGAGGGTCGCCACATCACTCATGGCGTGACGAACTGGAAGCAGGCCTACGCGGGATGGCGCGTGGGCTACATCTGCTACGCGACGGGCTGGGAGGAGCGTTTCAAGGAGAACGCCCGCGAGCATTTTCGCTCGCAGCGCAAGGACGGACGCATCCCCAACGAGCCGAAGCGCGACTCCGCATACAACATGTGCGAGGAGTTCGTCGTCTCCGTGATGCGGTACTGGCGGTGGACGCACGACGACGACTTCATGCGCGAGATTGCCTACGACGGCGTGAAGAGACACCTCGCATGGATGGACCGCAACATGAAGGTGCCGGACGCGGAACTCTACGAGAACTGGCTCAACACGTGGAACACCGACAACAAGTGGTGCAACGGCGGCGCGGGAACTATCGCCTCCTCCTACTACGCCTACGACTGCCGCGTGATGTCGGAAGTCGCGGAGCGGCTCGGCAAGGCGGAGGACGCGGCGTACTTCGCCGCGCGGAGCAAGGCCGTGGAGGACGCGATCGCGAAGCGCCTCTGGCACGAGGGTGACGGCGTGTGGGGTGAGTATCGCGAGAGGTTCGGACTCAAGCGCCTCATGCGCGCGCCCGACCTCTCCACCGTCTATATTGCCATCGACAACCTCGTGCCCGACCTCGCGCGCAACCGCCGAGCCGTCTTCTGGGTGGAGGACAACGTGCCGACGTTCTTTGCCAAGGACGGCGCGACGCTGCTCTACTCATCTAATCGTCTGCCGTTCTTCTGGACGTCGTGCGGACGCTACCCGAACGAGACAACGTTCTGGGCACTTGCTTGCTACCAGGCGGGCGAGCCGGAACTCGGCTGGCGCAACCTGCACGACGTGGCGGTGGTCTCCGCACGCGGCGCTGGTTGCGGACCGGGCGTGGTCACGTGCGACCTCGACTTCGACTTCGCCTGCTATGCTAACATCGATTTCGCCGACAACACCGCCGGATATCTTCGTACCGTCACGGAGGGCGTGTTCGGTATCGTCGAGGGCAGAGAGATACGCCCGTCCTTCCCCGCGTCGTGGAACGAGGCGGAGATCAAGTCTCCGTACGTCTCGTACCGCTGGACGCGTGCGGGCGGCGTGAAGGTGACGGGCGGCAGCCGCGCCGACGAGGTCAAGGTCGTTCCTGCGCCGAAGCCGCAGTTTGCGGGCGCGGCGATTCCCCCGCGCCACACGCGGTGGGGGCATCCGAAGGGCGAAGGTTCTGATCTGTCGGTGCCGAAGGGCACGAATGAGGAATACGTCGATCTTTCCGGTGTGTTCAATCAGAACCTGCGTCTGCTTCATGCAGGAAAATACTCTCCGAAAGTCAAGCACAGCTGCGTCCAGGAGAACGGGCGCACCTCGTGGGAGCGTCACGAGGTCGTGATCAATCGCCACTGGCCGAAGGACTACTGTGTGCCCAAGAAGCTCGACTGGCCCGGCGACGGACACCTTTTGACGAAGTACGGTCCCTCCTTCCTCCTTGGCCCGAAGGAGGGGCACAACGCCGCGTTCGTCTCGTTCTACGAGCAGTTTCCAAACGCGATTGACATTCCGCTTTCCGGAAAAGCTCGGAAGATCGCGCTTCTCTCGGCGGTCGTTACGAACCCCAATGTCGCATGGATGGAGGCGGCATGCGTGAAGGTACAGTACGCCGACGGCACGGAAGAGGCACTGTCGCTCGTTCCGCCCGACAACTGCGACGACTGGCTTTCGTATATGCACGGACAGTGGGCCTACATCGACACGGCAAGAGACAACAGACCCTACGCGGTGAACGGGCGACCGGTCATGTTCGGGGAAATCGCGCACGGAAACGTCCATGCGCTCGACCTCGATCCGTCCAAGCAGTTGAAGTGCGTCCGTTTCGCCTGTCGCGGCACGGAGACGTTCGCTGGACTTCTCTGCATGACATTGTACCGGAACGTGCAAGACGGCGGTACGGACCGCACGCACGTGGAGGCTGCCGACATCGCGGAGGACTGTCCCGTCTCTGCGAATGTGCGCGGACACGAGAACACCGAGTGGTCGCGGGCGTACGCCTATCATCTGACAGATACGAAGAAGTCCCTGCCGCGAGTTCTTCTGGTGGGCGATTCGATCTGCCGTGCCTACGAGGGGGAGGTGCGGCGGCTCCTCGACGGGAAGATGAACGTGAGCTACTGGGTCTCGTCGTATTGCGTGACGAGCCCGAACTACATGAAGTTCCTGTCGCTGTATCTCGACGAGGTAAAGTACGACGTGATCCATTTCAACAACGGGCTTCATTCGCTCGGGACGGATACGCCGCGATGGGAGAAGGCGTTCGAGTCCACCTTGCGGCTCATCCGCGAGAAACAGCCCTCGGCGAAGATCGTATGGTGTACGATTACGCCGATGCAAGGTGAGGAAGGAACGGCGAAAGTGAAGGAATTGAACACCGCCGGCGCCAAGGTCGTGGAGAAGGTCGGTGGAATTCACACAAACGACTTGTTTACGCTTCTGGATCCGCTCGACCGCAGGACGAACTGGCGAGATGCGTACCACCACACCTCTAAGGTGTACAAAATGGAAGCGAAGAAAGTCGCTGATGCGGTTCTTGGTGCAAACAGGCAGAGATAGGCACGACAATGACGGGAAATCCCAGAAGAGACGCTCGACAACGCACGAAAGGGAAATCCATGTCGATGAGAGTGTTTAGTAACGGCACAAGAATCGCAGCTATTGCATTGGTGTCATTCGCCTCGACTTTTGCGTCTGCCAAGCCGAACTATGACGAATCGAAGGTGCCGCCATACACGCTGGAAAATCCGCTCACGTTCGCCGACGGACGCAAAGTGCAGACAAAGTCCGACTGGCGTAGGCGACGCGACGAGATACTGGATGTCTTCTCCCGCGAAATGTATGGGCAACCGCCTCCCGTGCTGTCGGGAGTTCGTTGTCCGCGAGGGGTTGAAGGGAGTCGAGGATATACAGCCCTGGCTTACGCGCCGTCTTGCCGCACACCTTGCAGCGAAGGGACGCCGGGCGATGGGCTGGGAGGAGAGGAGATTGTCGTCGGGCGCGGCAAGGCCGATGCCAACGGCGAAAGCGACACCAAAGGAGGCTGTCCGAAAAGTCTGTAAACTGTGCGCCGGTCATGGCGCCGACTGAACAATGAACAATGAAAGGATGATGGAATGAAGGCGGTCGCAATAGGTCTGGCATTGAGCACCATGGCGGTTCTGTCCGGTGCCGCCGCGCAGGGCGCACGGGACAAGCCGTACAGCGAGAACGTGAGCGGAATCTATCCCCACCTTGCGATGTTTAACGAGGAGGGTGAGTGCGGGACAGGCGCGGTGGTGCCGTGGGCGGGCGACCTGTGGGTAATCACCTACGGGCCGCACTGCCCCGTCGGCTCCTCCGACAAGCTCTACCGCATCAAACCCGACCTCACGCGCGAGACGTTCCCCGGATCAGTTGGCGGCACTCCCGCAAACCGCCTCATCCATCGCGAGACGAACCAGCTGCTGATTGGCCCGTATGTCATCGACGCGAAGGGCAAAGTGCGCGTCGTCCCGCCCGCGAAGATGCCGGGACGCCTCACCGGCGCGGCGCGGCATTTGACCGATCCGGCCAACAAGGTGTATGTCGCGACGATGGAGACCGGCCTCTACGAACTCGACATGCGCACGCTCGCCGTAAATACGCTTATTCGCGAGAACGGCAAGAACGACAAGGCCATCGCCGCTCTTCTCAAACGCGAGGGCATGACATATCCGGACGGATGGAACACCGCGCCTCGCACCCATGTGCCGGGCTATCATGCGAAGGGGCTCGCGAGCGGATTCGGCCGCGTGTTCGTCTCCAACAACGGCGAGGACAGCGAAGATGCGCGGCGGAATCCGTTCGTGCCGTCCGGCGTTCTTGCCTGGTGGAACGAGCCCGGGCGCGACTGGGCGCCGATACGCCGCTGCCAGTTCACCGAAGTGACGACGCCGGACGGCATCTACGGCAACGAACATCCTGACTCGAATCCGGTCTGGGCGATGGGATGGGACGCGAAAAGCGTCATCCTTGGCGTAACGACGAACGGGACGGAATGGGTTTATTACCGTCTCCCCAAGGCTTCCCACGCCTACGATGGCGCGCACGGGTGGAACACGGAATGGCCGCGCATACGCGACGTCGGTTTCGGCGACGGAACTCTTCTCGCCACCATGCACGGCACGTTCTGGAGGTTCCCGAAGGACTTCTCGCCCGCGAAGCCGAACGGCATACGCCCGATCTCGACGTATCTCAAGGTCATAGGTGATTTCTGCCGCTGGGGTGACAGAATCGTGTTCGGATGCGATGACCAGGCGAAGATGGAGTTCCTCGGCAAGCGCGGACTCAAGAAGGACGCGCCGCGTGTGGAGAAATCGCAAAGTAACCTATGGTTTGTGAAACCAGATGAATTGTCTTCGTTCGGTCCGCCGTCGGGCGAGGGCTATGTCTGGCTGAAGGACGATGTGAAGGCAGGGGATGTGTCAGATCCGTACCTGTATGCGGGCTACGAGTCGATGCGCTTCGACTTCACGGACACGAAAGGCGCGGCTGTGCGGTACGAGTTTCTGCGCGACGGCGACTGGGTACGCGTCAGGTGCCTTGAGGATGCCAAGGGCGCGACGGCGCGTTTCCGCTACGCCCCTGCGCCGTGCGAACCGCCACCGCTTGACAAAGAGAAGCCTTACATCATAGTGACGGACGACAAGGGCAGTAAGTGGCGTTTTCCGAACGTGAACGGCGACACGAACGTCGTCTGCCGCGAGATTGCAACAGAACGCGATTTGCTCTACGTCGGCGGTGTCTGGTATGAAGTCCCGGCCGAGAACGCCGGCGGTTTTGCTGCGCTCCGTCCTATTGCGCTGGCCGACGAGCCGGTCGAGAGCCTTTACGGAGGACGGGGACTCATGTACGTGAACGGCAAGGCGATGACGATAGACGACCTTTGGAAGAACGGTACCGCCCCCGCCGCCTATTGGCTGTGGGAGAGGTTTGGCGATGGGGAAGTCCAACCATAAACCGCAACATGGAAACGACTAGGCGGGAGTTTCTGGAAGAGTCGCTGGCTGCGCTGGGCTTCCTGGCGCTGCCGGGCGGCTGGCTCTTCGCCGCGCCGCCTGGTTGGAAGCCGAAGGGCAAGCCGAACCTCGTCTTTGGCGTCATCAGCGATACGCACTTGAGAACTGCCGTCAAGGGCAACGGGCATGGTGCGCATTGGCCGGATAAGTATTTTGCGGCTGCGTTGCGATATTTCAAGGAGCAGGAAGTCGATGCCGTCGTACACTGCGGCGACATGGCGCATCGCGGCCAGACGCGCGAGATGGAGTTTCATGCAGAGGCGTGGAAACGGGTTTTCGGCGGAGTGGAGAACGGTCCCGTAAAACTCTTCGTCACAGGCAACCACGATGTCGATGGCTCCGGCTATGGCGGCTTTGTGAAAAACCGCTATCCCGACCCCGCAGAGAGAGCGAAATATGTCCTGGCAACCGACATGGCGGCGAACTGGGGGCGCATCTGGGGCGAGAAGTACGAGCCTGTCTGGCACAAGGAGGTCAAGGGCTACCATTTCATCGGTCGCAACTGGGGGGCTTCGCTTCAGGACATTGCGGAAGGCTTGAAGACGTTGCCGGGAGAGTCGCGTGCGCCGGTTTTCTACCTTCAGCACCGGAGGCCGCTGGCCGCCTCGCGCAAGATGCTCCTTCCCCTCCGTAATGTCCTTGCGTTCTTCGGACACAACCACTGGAGCGCATCGAACTGGAACGTGATTTCGCTCTACAAGGGCAATCTGCCCGTCGTGCAAGTCCCTTCCTGCGAACCCCGGGGATGCGCGGCGCTTGCCGACTGCAAAGAAATCGCGCAAATGAAGCCGATAAAGACAGAGCGGACCGGCAAGGGGCGGCAAGGGTATGTCGTGCGGGTCTATGACGATATGCTCGTCATCGAGCGGCGCGAATTTGGCGCGGGCGGGTCGCTCGGCGCGGACTGGGTGATGCCGCTTGGCAAATTCAATCCGCATCCGTTTTCAAAGGAAGAGTTGAAGAAGGTAATCGGCGATCCGCAGTTTCGCACAGGTGCTAAGCTGATGGTTGAGATTTCCAACGAAGAGACGCAGAGTCGCAGAGAGGGAGAAAACGAAAACTCTGCGTCTCCGCGCCTCTGCGTTAAAATACCGCTTGCCGACGGCAATCCCGATTCGCGAGTGTATGCCTATGAGGTTGTGGCCGTTGGCGATGAGGGGGCGCAAAGACTCTTCAAGGCTGTGTATGCAGCGGGTGTGAATCTTGGCATGGGCCACGAGCCGAACGGAGGCGTGACAACGCTTGATATCCCCAAATCCGAGCTGCCGCCCGGCAAGACGCTGACTATTGCGGCGCGTCCGCTTTCCTCCCTTGGCACAAAAGGCAAGGCGATAGCGGCAGAATGGAAAATCTGAAAGGAAACATTAGGATGAAAACGAGAATAGCCGCGTTGGCGGTAGTGATGGCGGGTTCGATCTTCGGCGCGACGCGCACGGAGGCTATAAGGGAAAAGCTTGTGTCGGGCGACAGGAGCTACGTGTTCGTCGCGATGCATCGGGGCGACTGGCGGAACTTTCCGGAGAACTCGAAAGGTGCGATACTTTCCTCGATCCGGCTTGGCGCGGACATCGTGGAGTTGGATGTGCAGATGACGAAGGACGGCAGGTTCATCCTCAACCACGATAACACACTCAACCGCACCACCACCGGCAAGGGCAAGGTGTGTGCCCTCACGCTTGAGGAGATCAAGCAGTTCAAGATGCGCGACAAGGACGGCAAGCCGACGGACTACGATGTGCTGACGCTTGAGGAGGCGCTGGAGCTGACGCGCGGGAAGATTCTCGTCAACATCGACAAGTTCACGAAGCATCCGAAGGAGATACTGGACGCCGTGGCGGCGGTCGGGGCGTTGAAGGAGGTGCTTGTCAAATCGACGCACGAGCCGGACGATGCGCGGCGGTTCTTCGGCGCATACTGGAAGGCGGTGGAGAGCGGCCAGCTTCTGTACATGCCTGTCATACAGTTCTGCTGGAAGCAACACGACAAGGCGGCGCACGACCTTCCTCTCTGGATCGCCGAGGAGCCGCGCAAGGCGTCGATGTACGAAGTCTGCGCGGACGCGCCGGAACACGCCGCCGCGTTCGGCGACGTCCTCAAGGCCAAAGGCGCTCCGCGCCTCTGGGTGAACACGATGTGGGACAACCTCGACGCGGGGCATGGCGACAAGCGGGCGCTTCTCGATGCGGACGGCAACTGGGGCTGGGTGCTGGAGCAGGGCGCGACGATGATCCAGACGGACTACGCGGCGGAGCTTATCGTCTATCTCATGCAGAAAGGACGCCGGAACTTCTGACATGAAGCGCGTCGGGAACATCGCGGGCGAAGCGTTGACGCGGGCCTACAGGATGCGGCGCATCCGGCAGGTTTCTGCAATGCTGTTCGTCTATGCGATCTTCTACATCTGCCGACTTGCGTTCTCCGCCTCGAAGAAGGAGATGATTGAACATGGCGCGTACACGGCGAAGGAGATAGGGGTCGTCGGCTCTGCGATGCTGATAGCCTACGCCATCGGCAAGTTCGTGAACGGATTCATCGCAGACCGCGTGAACGTGCGCCGCTACGTGATGTTCGGGCTTTTCGTCTCCGCGCTCGCCAACTTCGTGGT
>Ga0310786_10011931_pt1 | contig 10803 bp, 8 predicted proteins | sample AusTroGonzalo_MG_FD_203881 | JGI IMG/M metagenome (GOLD analysis project Ga0310786, IMG submission 203881) | Bovine rumen microbial communities from tropical cattle in Woodstock, Queensland, Australia - Gonzalo_03 (v2) (version 2) | ecosystem: Host-associated > Mammals > Digestive system >...
GAGGTGTAATTTAAAACATTCGCTGGCCTTCCCCAATATTCAGTTTTTTATTATTTTTATAAGGTCAGTTTAATACCAGATTCTAAATTCAATAAGGTCAGATATGTTCACTTACGATATGTCAAAAGCAGGCGCGAATAGCCTCTACCATTATCTTTACCAATGCATCAAAAAAGATATCGTAAGCGGAAAAATTCTTGCCGAAGAGCAACTCCCCTCTAAACGGAATCTCGCACAGAATCTCGGAATCAGCGTTGTGACGGTCGAAAACGCTTACACACAGCTTTTGGCCGAAGGCTACATCTATTCGCTCCCCAAAAAAGGCTTTTTTGTCGCTGATATTAACGCTACCGCAGAAATTCAACCGGGGTACAAGCGCAAACCAAAACACGCTCGTCGCCTTCCAGAAATTCCTGAAGAATCGGAACACACCAACCCCAAATACATTGCCGACTTTGCAAGCAACGGGTCCGATATCGACGCATTCCCATTTTCCACTTGGGCAAAAATCACACGCGAAGTTCTCTGCGAAAAGCAAAAAGACTTGCTGCAAGTTTCTCCAGGCGTCGGCACTTTAGAGCTTCGCCGTTCTATCGCCAAAATGCTACGCGAATTCAGAAACATCCATGTATCTCCCGAACAAATTGTCATCGGCGCAGGAACAGATTATCTTTACGGCTTACTGGTTCAATTACTGGGCTTCGACAAATGTTATGCCGTTGAAGATCCCGGCTACGGCAAAATTTCAAAGCTCTACAGCCAATACGGAATCAGCGTCAGCTACATTCCTATCGAAGGTGTAAATTTTGTAGATGCATTAAAATCATCAAATGCCGATGTTGTACACATTTCGCCCGCACACCATTTCCCGACAGGGAAAGTCATGCCCGTAGGCGATCGCTATCGCCTGCTCAGCTGGGCCGCCGAATCGCCCAAACGATACATTGTCGAAGATGATTACGACAGCGAATTCCGCATGACCGGAAAGCCGATTCCGGCTTTGCAAAATATCGACGTCACCGAGAAGGTCATATATTTGAACACATTTTCAAAGACGATGACTTCTGCAATTAGGCTCAGTTACATGGTGCTTCCGCCGCACCTTGCCGAAAGATTTCACAACAAGCTATCGTTCTATTCGTGTACAGTTTCGAATCTTGACCAATATGTATTGGCGAAATTTATTGACCTTGGATATTACGAAACGCACATCAATCGCATGCGCAACCTGTATCGTGCAAAGCGGGATGTTTTGCTCTCCGCAATTGACAAAAGCAACCTTTCGAAAGTCGCACGCATTTACGAAGAAGATGCCGGGCTACACTTTATCTTGGAAGTCCATACAAAATACCCGGATGCAGAATTTTGCAACCGGGCTCGTCAAAAGGGTGTCAATATCAAAGCGCTTTCGGAGTATTACTTTAAGGCAACACCATCAGAGCACAAATTTGTTATCAACTATTCTTCTGTTGAAAAAAGCGACATGAAAAAGGCAGTGCAAATACTTGCCGATTTAATTCGCTTTAGTCCAGAATAGCACTTTGCGTTTTACGAATTCAAAAAGTTCCATAATCGCAAGGACAACAATGCCCGTCCACAAAATTCCGGCTACCATGTTGGGGTAATCGGAATAGTCCGCGTAGAATTGCACAAAGTGCCCAAGCCCCGTATTTTCACCGAAGAGTTCCGCAACGGTGAGCATAATAAACGAAAGCCCCATGCCCACGGAAAGCCCTGAGAATATCGACGGAAGGCTTGCCACAAATGCAATTCGCCACAAGTATTCAAACTTGCCAATTCCAATAATGGCGGCATTTCGTTTGTACTTTTCGGGAATTTCGCTTGCGCCTGCAGCCGTGTTCAAGTAGATTGGCCAAAAGGCGGCAATGAAAATGATGAAAGTAGATGACAAGTAAAATGTCGGCAAAATCGCAATGGCATAAGGGATGTAAACGTTCGGCGGAATCGGGGCTGCAAATCTTGAAATAGGCTTAAGCATATTGCTAACCCACGGAACTGATCCCGAAACAATCCCGATGGAAATGCCAGCAACCGCAGCCGCCAAATAAGCAGGGACAAGTTTCAAAAGCGACGACCATGCACTGCGCAAAAGTTCCTCGCGAGAATTGAAAAGAGCTGTCACGATTGCTTTGGGCGACGGGAACAAATATTGGCTGCTCCATTCCGGGCCACAGCTGATAAGAGTCCAGATTCCAAGCAAAAACAGCAGAAAGAGCACTCCCGAAAATTTAGACAGATACTTTATAAAAATTCTCATATACTTGCACCTCCCTGTACAACATGACCCAGTTTTTCAAGAATATCTTTGTGATAAGCCTCTTCGATAGCGGCAATTGTTTGTTGAACTTTTTCATTGCGGAACCATTCGCTACGGCTCTTTTTCACCGGAAAATCTAGCGGGATATCAGCGATAATGCGGCCTGGAGTCGAACCCAACACAATAATTCGACTACCGAGATAAACGGCTTCGCGAATGTCGTGAGTTACAAATAAAGTTGTTATCGGTCGGTCTTTCACGCCACGGCAAAGTTCAAGGACTAAATCTTGAAGGCTTGCACGATTTACAGGATCGAGCGCTCCAAAAGGTTCGTCCAAAAGAAGCGCATCCGCACCAACGCTTAGCGCTCTCGCAATAGCACCACGTTGACGCATACCGCCCGAAAGTTCAAAGGGATATTTATGAAGGCTCCCCGAAAGCCCCACCAAATTCAAGTATTCTTCCGCTAAATGTTTTGCATAGCTGCTTTTGACTTTTTTCGTCTTTTTGATGGCAAGCGAAACATTCTGGAGAAGAGTCATCCAAGGGAAAAGAGTGTAGTCTTGAAAGACCACGCTCCTTTCTGCAGAAGGTTTTTCAATTTCCTTCCCGTTCCAATAAACACTCCCCTCGCTCGGCTTGGTAAGGCCGGCAAGAAGATTCAGCAAAGTGGTCTTGCCACTGCCGCTTTCTCCTAAAAGACAAACAAACTCTCCCTGATTTATTTTTAAGTTGATGTCTTTTAAAATGGGTCTACCATCATAGGAAAAACCAAGATTCGTTGTTTCGAAACCACTTTGCTTTTGTGTCATTTTTGTTCCTTAATTTCTAGATAGGAATACTTTTTCAGCCTGTGCGTAGAATTCAGATTTGGGTTGCTGTTTGCGAAGTTCTGTGAGAGCGTCGCGATAGTACTTCGTGATGACATATTCAGAGACTTTCTTGTCGGACTTGATGAATTCGGCATCCTTCAAGAAATCCCAGAAGAATTCGACACCTTTCACATTGGGGTCGGTATCCTGAGTCACGTAACCACTGTAGAAAGCTTTATTCACGAGCGCCGTATCAAGTTTGATCCATTTAGCAATAATTTCAACACTCTTTTTGTGATCATTTGCAACAAGTTCTTCGGCTTCAATCAGTGACTTGACCAACCGCTTGTAAACATCGTCGCGACCTTCGAGTTTGCGGAGAGAAGCAATGAGACGGCAGCAAATATGCCCCGGATTGATGTCCTTGCTGCGGAGCACCACAGAAAGGCCCGCTTCTTCGGCACGGAGGTCATGCGGTCCCCATGTGACACCCGCATACACACTTCCGTTCTTTACAGCTTCGATAACAGCAGGCGGGTTCTTGAGTTCTACAATGGTCACATCCTTACGCCAGTCGATGCCCTCCTTCTTTAGGCCACCGCGCACGATTGCGTCAGCAGTACCCAAGCGAATTGTTGCGATTTTCTTCCCCTTGAGGTCGCTCAACTTTTTGACAGAGCCCGCATTTTCCTTACGAGTGATAACCGCCTGATCGCCACCCATGAGGCCGCCAATAACGCGAATATCAGCGCCCTGTGAAACATGGATGAGCGGAGCGAGAGAGCCGAAAGCACCAGCATCAAGCTTGCCCGCGCGAACGGCTGCAATGCCATCGCCAGAATTCGAGAATTCTACCAATTCGACATCGAGACCGTTTTTCTTGAAAATGCCAGCATCTTTGGCGATGAAGAATTTTCCTTGACCTGTAGAAGAAAGGTAGCCGATGGAAAGCTTGTCAGCGGCCAGCGAAGAGGTCACGCAAGCAAGAGTAAACAAGAATGCCAAAGCGATTCGATTGTATAGTTTATTCTGTTTCATTGTAGAAATTCTCCTTTATTAAAAACCGTAAGTTGCAGAAAGTTGATAGCGATTCAAGAACGCTTCTTTTACAGTCCCGCCAACCAAGTAATCCGTTTGAACATGGAGGTATTCAAAGCCCAGCGAGAAAGCATCCGTCAAGTTATAAGTCGTGTTTGCAAAAATGGAAAGGTTCTGTTCACGGCCACCCACTTTTTCAATATCATCACGATCAAGCTTGTCAAGGCCAGCACCCACATTAATCGTCAATTCCTTAATAAACTTTGCCTGCAGCGCAATCCATCCACCATAAGCAAAAATGCTCTTTATGCTTTCGGGATCATCCTTATCCGCCGCAAAACCGCGCCCAATGCCCGCCGCATATGTATCAAGATTTGCGCCAAGGAATCCTTCGCCAAGGAAGGTCAATGCGTTAGAAAGCGGAAGCGTCAAGTCAATATTGGTAGACCATGTAGGAATATCCTTGGTACGACCAGTATCATCAAGGTCAATTTCTTCTTGGCCGTAATGACCGGAAACGCCAAAGCTGAACTTCTTCTTTTCCACCCATGTCGGGAGCGTAATACCAATGCGGCCCTGGAATGTGGGGATATCGGCATCAACACCCGTTTCAGAAGCAGAAGAAGTGTTGTACGGCTGATTTTCACCAATAGTGCGGACTAAAGCAGCGGCAATTTCAAAAGTACCACTACCAACAGGGATTTTTTCGGTGAGTCTAAACTGAGCTCTGCGAAGGCCTGCGTCACCAGAATTATTGAGAACGCCAGCGTTAAGCGTCGGAGTTACCAACGGAGAAATCAAATCCCAAGTCTGGCCACCCAAAATGGAAAAGCCGGACTCGCCAAAGGAAATTTCGCCGTAACCATGGCGGAGGCGCGGAGTAGGCGCATTGCCGGAACCACCACCATAGAAATCAACTTCGATTTTACCATTCGCCTTGAAATACGAGGAATCGCTACCGCTCGAAAGATTCAAACCGATTCGAGTGAGGTTCGGCGTGAAATGCCAACCGCCATCGTTTTTATTGGTGAGATCAGATGCGGCAACAAAATTTGCAAAATTGCCGTTGTTGCTTTTAGAATCTTCATAAGCGGCATTAAGAGAAGCAAAACCGTAAAGCGTGACACTGACTCCAGATTTTGTCGTAACAGAAATGGGTTCTGCAGAGAAAGCCGAAATTGAAGATAAAAGAATAGCAGTTGCAGCTAATTTTTTCGTTGTGAAATTCATGGATAATCTCCTATTTTTTTTGATATGAGTTGAGTAACCGCGCAGGGATTTATTCTGCGTGTTTATGGAATTGTGCACAAGCCTTTTTCAAAAGGCTTTGGCTTAGTTATTGGAGAGATTAATGCTACAACACATATAGGTATCCTCGTGTTGATTTGTTAATAGTTCGGAACACATTGTTCTCGATTTCGCTGCATAAATTAGAAAACAAAAAACGGTTTGTAAAATACTTTATTTTTATCACAAGATATAAGAAATTTATTTACATATAAAGTATAGTTATATAAAACAAACTTAAATAGCAGTAGCCTATATACGTATAATAGATTCTCGCCTTCGCGAGAATGACGAGTTCGTCATACGAGCATTATAAAAAAGGAGATGCCCGATCAAGTCGGGCATGACATGCAAGGTCTTACAATGAGAACGATTGTATTTTTATTGTCCCAAATAAAAAATGCCGGCTGAATAATTTCCAGTCGGCACTCTTTGTTCTCATTAGTGAAGAAGCATTAAATTTACTTTCCGCCAACAGATGCGCTATAGATCTTTTCAAGCAGATTGAGTGCCCCCTTGTAACCGACGAAACTACGATTGATAATCAAAGTTTCGCTAGACGGAGGCGTGATTTCAAAGAACAAAGCGCCCTTATCGTTGGCAAGATTGATTTCCCACGAAGAAGCAAGAATCAAAGGCTTTCCAGAAGAGAAATCTACTTCCTTGATCGCTTTTTCAATCAAGTAGCCATCTTCTTCGAATTCCACTTCAACATCGACACCTTCGCTGATGTTATGGAAAGCGTCTTCGATTGTCTTGCGATACTTCTGCGGAGGATCATCCGAAACAATGACCTTGCGCGGAATAAGACCGATTTGGTCAGCAAGGAACTTGGTGTAGGCAAGCGTGTAAGCGGAATCAGCTGTGATAGCAAATTCGCTCGGCATGCCGTACCAGTATTCAGCAAAGAATTCAGAGAAGTGTTCAAGATAATAGTAATAGATACCATTTTCTTGTTCGATGAACTTTTCGCTCTGTTCCTTATCGATTCCGGCAAAATCAACAACCTTACGGATAAATGCAGCAGTTGCTTCGGCACCGATAGGAATTTCAGGAATGTGGAGGAACGGCTGACCATATTTTTTCTCAAGATGTTCAGCGTTTCTCACGCCAACCCACGGCGAAAGCACCAAGTTGAACTGAGCTTCCGGAATGCGCAACCAATCCTTGACACCGTTATTTTCAGGTCCAAAAAGAACATTGACATCAAAGCCAGCGCCACGGAGAACACGAGCAATTTCTTGATAATCACCGCGCCAGTTCTGGTTGTAATACGGAACTTCGAACCAGAGGTTGACAAGGCCCTTCTTGCGTTCGCCCTTGTAATCACCGACAAACTGATCAACAATAGCGTTCACAACTTCTTCGTGACCGAAAAGGTTATTGCCCTTAAAGCCTGCGGTATCCACAGCAACAATCGGGTAGCCCAAATCGCGATATTCATTCACCAAGCTCGGAACGTCATCACCAATGAGGCCGCCCACGCAACCCGTGAGAACAACATAAAGGTCGCCATTGAAAACTTTGAGCGTTGATTTAATCAACTGATCCAAAGTCTTGATGCCGCCGAACACAATGTCGTTTTCAGTGGAGTTTGCACTCGGCATGTTACCGGCACCGGCAAAGATGCTGCCCTGGAAACCGTTTTCAAAAGTGAGGAATGCGGTTTGCTTCAGCTGGCAACCCGGAGAGCAGTTAGCTATAGGAACTGCACCCTTGATGCCGACAACCGTATTGGACGCACCAACTGCACAAGAATAGCGGGGGTCCGAAATGGAATTACTCTTTTTCTTTTTAATTGCATTAACTTCTGACATTTTCGAAATCTCCCTTATTATGCGTTTTCTGAATTAGATTCTTTATCTTTGCTGAACTTGAGATTTCTCGGTTCAGGAAGGTCGTTGAGTGTTTCCGGGTGATGCGTCAGGTAGAACGGATCGTCCTGAGCAAGCCACCAATCAGAATACGGGAGCTTCACATTACGCTTGAGAACCTGGTTAAACTTTGTACGTGAAAGAACGCCCTTGAGCATTTCGCCAATGCGGAGAATACCTTGATAGCCCACCGGAATATGTTCATCGCCCATGGTGAGGGTCGGGAATCCAAGGTGGCCCGCAACAGAGGCAAGACCCGGGTGGCGAATGAGCAAGAAGTCCGTCTTGGCGCGCTTCAAAAGTTGCGGAAGCTGGAAGGCGCGAGTTTTACTTACGGTATAGTGAGGAATGTCGCCGTAAGTTTCCACAAGTTCCTTCAAGGTGTCCTGATGCTTTCCAGCACCATCGTAAATCGGGTCATGGTGGAACACGAGAGCTGCATCGTGGCCAATTCCAAGTTCCGAAAGAACGCTGATGAGGCCGTGTGCATAAGCAGAACCCGTCATCACGATGCCGTTTTTGCCCTTGAAAAATTCACGAAGTTCAGCAAGCTTCGGAGCAATGCGTTTGTGTTCACTTTCAATATATTCTTCGGCTTCTTTTTCTTTACCGACAACTTTTGCAATAGCGCGAAGCCATTCGTCGGTTCCCTTGATACCATAAGGCTGCGGAGCGTCAATTTGCGGGACACCGAAGGATTCTTCAAGCGCGGTGGCCATGTAGCCGCCCAAAGTATCGCAGAACGTAGCGGTAGCAACGGCTTCAGAAGCCTGGCGGATTTCATCGTAAGAGGCGGTATCCAAGAGGTAGTTTACACGAAGACCCAGAGGTGCAAGCATTTCGGAGAAATAGTCAGCCCCCCAAAGTGCAACGATATTGAGCAAATCGTTTTGCTTTTTAGTCGGATGACGGTTCACGATTTGGCGGAGAACGCCATGGAATGCAATATCAAAACCCGTGGACCAATGCTTGGAACGGAATCCTTCGCAGTGCAGCGGAATTATAGGCACACCAACTTCCGGCTCCATTTCTTCGGCGATAGAGTCGATGTCTTCACCGATAATAGCCGTAGCGCAAGCCATGCCAATGAAAATTGCTTTTGGATTATAGCGTTCCTTTGTATCGCGGATTGTTTGGCGAAGCTTTTCAGAAGCACCAAACACCATGTCCTGTTCTTTCAGGTTGGTGCTGATGTTCAAAGTATTTTGCAGAGGCTTGCCGCGACGCTTAAGGCCCACATGCATAGAAAGGTTGAATTTGGAGTTTTCGCCGCTACATCCGATAGGAGAATGGTCGATCAGGGCGCAGTCCGTGAGGTTGCCCACCTGACACTGAACAATTGCATTGGAGCACATTGTTTCTTGGTTGAGCGGAGAAGCGAGTTCGCAAAGTTTACAGCCGCCACTCTTGCCTGCGCAACCACCGTGCTTTTTCGCACTGCGTTCGTCGTAGGCAGATTCCTTAATCAAGTCACTAGCCTTGCCGTCCCATCCAATAATAGTACCCAGTCGATATTCGCGGTTCTCGACCGAGGTCATATTTAAATTAATGTTAGTTGATGCCATAGATTTTTACCACCTGTCGATTTGCACTAAATAGAATAGCCCTGAATAGATTATACCTATAAAAGCGCTAGGGTTTTCGCGGAATTTTAGAATAATCGTCAACCCCTTCCAATAGTTTTTCAGCCCATTTAGTTTTAAAACTTCTTTTTTATATTAGAGCTATAGATTCATCTTATCGCTCAATTCATCTCATTTCTATTGAACGGCAAAAAAAGATTTTTTCACATAAACTAATTTAAAAAATCATCCCATAAATCAGTTATATACAAAAACAATAATTCGAATATTTCCCTCAGTTGTTATAGTTAAAATCTATAAATCGCGCTAAAAATATAGTATTGGACAAGGGTATACATTTCTTCTATATTGGGGGCGTGAAAATGTCTGAAAACAAAGAACGAAATCTCGATTTTGATACTGTTATAGAGCGCAAGCACACCAACTCTATCAAATACGATTTTGCCGCAGAATTCAGGGCGGTAAAGGCCGGAGAAGATCCCTACGGCCTCCTTCCGCTTTGGGTTGCCGATATGGATTTCAGGACATCTTCCTTTATCCAAGATGAATTGATTCGAGTTGCTGAATATGGAATTTTTGGCTACACAGCCCCCAAAGACGACTACTACGAAACTATTCAAAATTTTTACCGTCACCGCCATAATTACATCATCGAAGACCGCAAATGGATTATTAGAATACCGAGCGTCATGTTCGCGCTCAGCATGGCGATAAAAGCGTTCACCGATGTTGGCGACTACGTGCTTATCCAGCAACCAGTCTACATGCACTTTGCCGATGTCATCATCAACAACGACCGCAAAGTAGAAAGCAGCGACCTCGTCTACGGCGAAGATGGACGCTACCATATTGACTTTGAAGATTTCGAAAAGAGAATCGTCAGGAACAACATAAAGCTATTCCTTCTTTGCAGCCCGCACAATCCCGTTTGCCGTGTTTGGGCCCGCGAAGAATTGGAACGCATCGGCAACATTTGTCTCAAGCACAACGTGATTGTCGTAAGTGATGAAATCCACAGCGATTTCGTCTTTGAAGGAACGCACACCGTATTCGGTTCGATAAGCGAAGAATTTGCAAACAACTCCATTATCGTCACATCACCGACCAAGACATTCAACTTGGCTGGTGTTCAAGTCGCACACGCCTTTATCAAGAATCCAACGCTCCGTCGCGCCTTCCGCAAGCAAATTCTTGCTACCGGCAACAGCGAAGTCAGCATCCAAGGACTTGTATCCGCTCAAGCAGCGTATTCCAAAGGCGAAGTTTGGCTCGACGCCCTTCTCAAGTATTTAAAAGGGAACATCGAACTCATCGAAGATTTCGTCCGTGAAAATTTAAAAGGCGTTAAGCTTGTGCCAATGGAAGCGACCTACCTCGCCTGGCTAGACTTTAACGGAACAGGGCTTTCGCCAAACGAAATTCAAGACCGCATCCGCAACAGGGCGCGACTGTGGATCAACAACGGAATCCTTTTCGGGAAAAATGGAGAAGGGTTCCAACGATTGAACCTAGCGTGTCCTCGAAGTATTTTAGCCGAAGCGCTTAACAGATTAAAAGTCGCACTAGGGTAACCTCGCGCAACGAGAAACCCTTAGGACGCTTAGAATCCACCTAAGGGTTTCTTCTTTTTAGAATATTCCTACCATACAAATAGGGTTCAAAAGAAAAATTTTTTATATTTTCACTAAAATAGGGAACCAAACACATGACACTACAACAATTACGCTACGCCATCGGGATTTCCAAAGTCGGCTCCTTCAACAAAGCCGCCGAAACTTTGTTCATATCCCAACCTTCCCTAACTACCGCCATTCACGATCTCGAAGACGAGATTGGCATTACCATTTTTAACCGCACCAGTCGCGGTGTGACGCTCACGCCCGAAGGCGAAGAATTCATCGCCCGTGCAAACGAACTTTACAACCACTACG
>Ga0310786_10011932_pt1 | contig 10803 bp, 5 predicted proteins | sample AusTroGonzalo_MG_FD_203881 | JGI IMG/M metagenome (GOLD analysis project Ga0310786, IMG submission 203881) | Bovine rumen microbial communities from tropical cattle in Woodstock, Queensland, Australia - Gonzalo_03 (v2) (version 2) | ecosystem: Host-associated > Mammals > Digestive system >...
GCTGGCGACGTCCGTCGCCTTCTCCGCGCACGCCGCCGGAAGTTTCCTGCAGACCCATTCGCCCGTATTCTCCTCGGGCGGGGAGTTTCCGGGCGCAAAGGGAAGAGCCGAGATTGTAGAGAACGAACTGCTCCTTCATTACGATTTCAAGGGCGGCGGACGATATGTCTTGGCGCGTTTCTCCCTGACGGAGCGTCCAGAGGCGAAGACCGTCTCCTTTGAAGCCAACATGCCCGATTCGACGGAGGTGACGATACGAGTCGTCGACGCTACAGGTCAAACTTTCCAGCGCCGCTTTATCGGTTCCACGGACGGCGAATGGATGCCTTTCTCGCTTGTCGTCGATGGCATAGGCGCGCATTGGGGCGGGGCCAATGACGGAAAGTTCCATCAGCCGCTGACGGGACTTGCCTTTCTCGCGGAGAATGCCATCTATTCGTCCGGTGTGCTGCGCGTAAGGAAAATCAGCTTCAGTGAGCAGGCTTTGACTTCGCAAAAGGCTCCCGGGCAGCCGTTCGATGAGGCTTCCGCCGAGGTGTCCCGGCTGCATGGCGAAATCGCGCGCGCCTTGCCGAATCTTGAGCGAAGGGGACTCGGCGCTAAGACGCGCTCTTCTCTCGCGGTGATGGACTATTTCCGGGAATGGATCCAAGAGGATGTTTCCCGTGGGTTCACGAACCGTGCAGAACGCGAGATGCGCGAGCTCGTGTCCGTCGGACGCGAAGCTAAGTCGCGCATTCAGGCGATTGCCGAGGGGAAGGTTCGGGACTTTCCCGTGCCGCATTTCGTCACGGGTCCGACCGAGACGTCGCACGCGCAGATCACCGGAACGCGCGAATGGCCGGACGGTCGGCGAGAGCGCGGCAACGTGATGCTGACGGGCTTTGGACATTTCGGCAGGGTCCAGCGCGAGCAGGACAGGCTGCCGCCGCTGGGCAACCACATCATCCAGATGGAGATAGGCCCCAAGTCGGTCTTGAAGGACGAACACACGGTCGATACGAACGGACTCGCCGCGTTTTTCAGGGCCGCGGAAACCGGAGCTCGGGAGAACGTCCAGATCTGTCTGCTCTTGAGTCCGCACTACTTCCCGCAGTGGGCGCTGAAGAAGTGGCCGCATCTTTCGGGTTGCGCCGCCGGGTTCTTCAAATATTGCGTCCACGACGAGAACGCGCAGGCGGTAATCGAAAAATATCTGCGCACGGTCATTCCGCTCGTGCGGGGCAACCCCGCGCTCCATTCGGTATGCCTTTCCAACGAGCCGGCGCAGGGACGCTTCGGCCCGGAGTGCGCCTTGCGGAAGAAGTGGCCGATGTGGCTGGAGCGGCGTTACGGAACAGTTGCCGAGATGAACGCGAAGTGGGGAACGTCCTATTCCTCGTTCGCAGACGTGCCGATGCCGAAGGACTTCAAGGACGTTCCCGCAACTCCAGCGACGCTGGAGTTTGTCCGCTTCAACAGAAGGGCCTTTGCCGCGTTTCACCGGCGAATGGCGAGGGTGATCCATGAGCTCGCGCCGGAGCTGCCCGTCCACACGAAGATCATGATAGACGCAGGCTTCGAGAAAAGCGCCACGGCATATTCCGTAGATCCGGCGGCTTTCGCCGGACTGGGTCCGTACAACGGCAACGATGCGCATGTCGCCTACAGGGGCGACCGGACGTTGGGCGACAACATGCGCGGGTGGGTACACGACTGGTGGGCGATGGAGGCCGGCTACGACTACCAGCGCAGCGCGGCGGACAAGCCGGTGTTCAACACGGAGAACCACTTGATCGCCGACCGCGAGAAGCGGTTCGTTCCGGGGCGGCACGTCTATGCCGCGCTCTGGCAGAACGCCGTGCACGGGCAGTCCGCCACTGCGCTTTGGGCGTGGGAGCGCGTGTTCGACGATGGCCGCAGCGATTTCAACGGGCTGATCCTCGAGCGTCCCGCGTGTCTTGAAGCATGGGCGCACGCGGCGCTCGACTTGAGCCGTCTGGCCGATGCGCTTGCGCCGATACAGAACCAAGAGCCGACCATCCTTTTGCACCATTCCCTTTCGTCTGACATCCTCGGAAAGACAGGCGTATTCCTTTCCTGCTACCGGGCGGCGAGTTTCCTCGGCCAGCCGCTTGGCGTTGCGACGGAGGACATGCTCGCGGAGTTTGCGCGGACAGGCGTCAGGAAGCGTCCCCTCGCATCTGTGCGCGTCGTCCTGCTGCCATGCGTCACGCACATGCCGGACCAGGTTCGCGAGGGACTCAAGAAGCTGGCGGCGCAGGGCGTGAAGGTCTTTGCCTGCCGCGGCAAACCAAGGTTCGACGACTGTTGCCGTCCGCGCAACGCGGACGACTTCCCGTTCCTCGATGCGCAGACGGAGAAGGGTCTTTCGCTCCTGTTCGCCGAGCGTGCCGCAGGATGGAGTCTGCCGGACTTTCCTCGCGTACGCTCCGTCGATTCGGAGAAGGGCGTTTACGGGGTCGAGTCGCACGGCTACCGCACGAACGGCGTTTCGCGCGTGACGTTCATCAACCATCTGGCGAAGCCTGTGCGGGTGCGGCTTGAGAAGCCGGGGTTCGATCTCATTTCCGGAACCGTTGTGCCGCAGACATTCGACCTTCCCCCCGGCGTCCCCATGTTCGTGGAAGAGTGATCGTTTGACACGGACACGCCGATATTTTGGTATAATATGCGGCATTGAAACGATTGGAGAGTGAAGCCATGCCGCCTATTGAGACAATAACGCGACCGCGTAGGAACAGAATCAGCGTGTCGGTGCCAAGGGAGTACGGTGCGTATTCCTTTCAGGTTATTCTAGTCCCGCTTGGAGTTGATGCGGCGCGTCCTGTCTCATTGATGCCGCATAAGAAGCGGTCGTTTGTTGACGCCCTGCTGTCTTGTCCGAAGCTGGGCGAAGGCGAGACGCTGGACATCTCTCGTGATTCCGATGACTATGGCAGGGACATTGATATATGAAATACCTGCTTGACACGTGTGTCATAAGCGAATTGGTGAACCAGCGTCCCAGCGTGCGGGTTGTGGAGTGGCTTAAGCGACAAGATCCTGATTCGCTATATCTTTCGTTTGTTACGGTGGGCGAGATAAAAAAGGGAATCGCCAAGCGCGGTGGCGACGCACGTGCAATCAAATTAGAGAAGTGGCTTCAGACGACAATTCTCGGTGCATTTGCAGACAGAATTTTGCCCGTCGAACGAAATGTTTCATTGGAATGGGGGCGGATATGTGGCGAAGCGGAGCGTATAGGAAAGAAACGGCCAGCTGTAGATGCGATGATAGCGGCGACAGCCTTTGTTCACAAAATGAAGCTTGTAACCCGCAATGTGGATGACATGGCTGGCATGGGAGTCCCAATTTTCAATCCGTTTGACGATTGAGGATAGGATTGCTTGGGATTGCGTGGGGACCCACGGGCTGGGTTTGAAATGTCGGTGGCAATTAAGATTGGTGTCGCCTTGACAGAGGAGGCAAAATGAGAACGATATGCGGAACAATCTTGTTTGCGGCGGTCGCGGCAGGCGCCGTCTTCGCGGCAGACGCGGAAGCGCCGCGCTCCGCGCGCGGCGACGGAATGATTCCATTCCTTGCCGTCACCGGCAAGCCCACCGAGGGCGATGTGCGCGCCAAGGTGGCGGCCATCCAGTCGCAGGGCATGGATTCGTTTCTCATCTATGCCCGAAGCGGACTCGAACTGGAGTACATGGGCGAGGAATGGCTTGCGCTGTGCGGATGGTTTTGCGACGAGGCCGAAAAGCGCGGCATGAAAGTGTGGCTCTACGACGAGTACAACTGGCCGAGCGGAACGTGCAAGGGGCGGGTTCCGAACGAGAACGACGCCTGGCGCTACGCCGAGTACGGAGTCTATCGCAATCCCGACGGCACGTACCGCTGGACGTCCGCGCTTGCGCCAGGCGGGTGGGTGAACGTGTGCGATCCCGCCGCTGTCGCGCGGTTCATCGAACTGACGCACGGGGTCTATGCGAAGCGCCTCGACCGCTGGTTCAGGAACAAGACCATCCTCGGCATCTTCACTGACGAGCCGGGCCATCCCACACGCGTCACGTTCCCTGACGGCAAGCCGATCGTCTCGTTCCGCAAGTATTCTGGTCTGGAGGATGAATACAAGGCCGCGACTGGACACGAACTCAAGGCCGACGTCGAAAAGTGGCTCGAGACGAACGAGGGTTCATCCTCCGTAGCCTCGGCGAAGGAGGACGACGTGTGGTCCGTGTACCTCGACCTCATGGGCAAGCGCTTCCGCGCCGCCTACTTCGACCAGATCCGCGCGTGGTGCGATGCGCACGGCATCCTTTTCACCGGACACCTGATAGCCGAAAAAGACATCTACGACTCCGTGCGGTACAACGGGAATCCGGTTCTTTGCCTGCGCGGCGAGTCCCTGCCCGGCATGGACGAGGTCCATACGGCCTACGACGCATCCCCGGACGCCTTCCGGAAAATCGAATGGGTGACGTACAACCTGGCGCGACAGGCGGTTCTCCACCGCAGGAACGGCGGGCTTGCGGAGCTTTTTGCATGCGGTCCAGCAAACCACGTGCCCGCCACGCTGAGGAACATGATCTGGCAGTGTGCGTTCCACGGCATCGACCGATACGTGGCTTGCATGGATGTGATGGACGAGCGGGGGCTTGTCGAGAAGCACGGCTACTTGTCCCCGTGCGGACCGGATCACCCCTGGTACGAGAGGCATGCGCACATTCTCGCGGACGAGGCGCGCGTGGCCGCCGCCTGGGCCCGCAAGACGGTGGCGGAGCGGGAGGTTGGCGTGAGGTATCCGAACCGATCGGCGGCGCGCCTGGCCATCGGCGGGCGCGGGAAGGACGTGTCGGGTCCGGATCTCCGGGGACTTCTCGAGACGCTCGAGCTGAATCAGTTCACTTGTCGCCTCCTTGACGAGCGCGAGGGCTCCGATCTGCCGCTTGTGTTCTCCTGCGGCGCCGATGGATCTTTTTCGGAAGAGCGGACGGGACGTGCCGGAATGACATCCGCCGCGGCTCTCGCTCTCTGCCGTGAAAGGCTTCCGGCGACGTTTACCGTTCTGGAGCAGGATGGCGCGCCCGCTTCGGACCTGTTGGTGCGCACCTATACGGACGGGTCGTCCGCCGTCTTGAATCTTCAGCCGTTCACGGAGCGGACGCTTGTGGCGGAGCGAGGCGGAGACCGTGCAGTGTTTACCCTTCCGGCGCGGGGGGTCGTGCGTTTCGATCCGGGTGCAATCGCCCTGCCAACCGGTCACGCGGGACGCGTGACCCTACCATCCGCCGTGCAGTCACTTGAGAACGTCGAATGGAATCTCGCCTTGAGCGCACCCAACATCCGCCGCGTCAACTTCGATGACGGTAAAGTCGGCAAAGTCCTGGTCGCCGCGCCGCTGAAGGACGTCCGTATCGTGACGCGCGAGTGCGCCATGAGCTACGCGGTCACCGATTCCGGACGCCCGATAGGTCTCAACGAGCAGCCGGCCAAGGGCGACAAGGTGATACGCCACATCGCCAAGCCGTATGCCTTTGAAATGGACGGCGAACGGGTGGAGGCGATGGAGCCGTGTACTTCGTTGCGGCCGGGCTACGATCCGCTTTACCGCCAGACCGGGCCGATTGACCTCGCGGAAGGTCTGCACAAGTTCGTTATGACGTCCGGCGAGCCGGACAGGAACTTCTTCCTTCCGGCGCTGTTTGTCGCAGGGGACTTCGCCGTGTTCAACGGGGTTCTCGCACCGCGTCCGCAGAAGGCCGTCGGATTCGGATCGCTTGCCGCCTGCGGTCTGGGCGATTTCACCGGCACGGCGACATGGTCGGCGGAGGTCGTGGCGCCGAAGGGATCAAAGGTGCGGCTTCGGCTCGAGACGGGCGGACGTGTCACAGGCGTAAGGTTCGCGGGGAGAGATCTCGGCGTGCGCGCATGGGCGCCGTTCGAGTGGGATGTCCCTGCGGAGCTTCTCGGGCGGAAGGCTCTTCTGGAGATATCCGTCAGCACGTCGGTCCTGCCGATGCTGGGCGACGCCTCCGCCGGCAAGTGGGATATGCGGTTCTGGGAGGGCGTCAGTTGTCCGGACCGGCCTTGCGGACTCTTCGCCGCCGACTGGATCGTGTTGCGGGAGGAAGAGTTTTGGAGTCTTGACGGGAATTCGACAAGGACAGATTCGACGGAGGTAAAATGAAAAGATTGGCGATTCTTGCAACGGGTGCCCTGTGCTGCGGGTTTTCCTTCGCAGCGCAGGACGCGGACCGCGCCTTGATGGGCGACGCATACTGGAAGATCTGGAACGATGCCGAGCAGGCGCGAATCGACGCCGACATCGAGAAGAACCGCAAGGCCGACGGCGTGTTCGAGGTGGATGCGCCGGACGGCACGACGGTCCGCGTCGAACAACTCACGCATGCGTTCCGATTTGGTGCGCATATCTTCAACTTCAACCAGCTGGGGAAGAAGGCGTACAACGACGCATACAAGGCGAGCTACGGAGCGGGCGGACTCTTCAACCAGGCGACGGTCTCCTTCTACTGGATCGACCACGAGCCGACTCCCGGGGCGTTTAGGTTCGGCGGCGAGTACATGGACTCAGAGCGCTACTGGAACTCGCTTTCGCGTGAGGAGGCAATGCGGGAAAGATACTGGCGGCGTCCCGCGCCCGGCCCTGTGATCGACTTCCTCAAGTCCAAAGACGTGGCAGTCCATGGACACATCCTCATTTGGGGCAACGCCAAACCCTACTGGATATACGACTGGTATTGTCCTGAAAACGAAAAGCGCGTCATTGACGAGCTTGGCATCCCGCGCCATTCGGCACATCTCGGATGGGAGCCGTGCGGGCAGAACTGGCACAGGGGCTACATGGGCAAGTGGGCGAAGGCGTGGCGCAATGCCTACGACGGCATGATCGCCAAGGGGCTGGACGAGAAGGCCCTCGCCTCCAGTGTTCCCGTCTTCGCCGCCAACATGCGCCGCGTCTTCCGCAAGCGCGTCTTCGACGTGGCGGACGCGTACGGCGGATTGGCGGACAGCTGGGACGTGGTGAACGAGAGTGCCAAGGACTGGGAGCGTTACTGCAAGGCGCGGACGGATCTGCCCGTCTGGTTCAGCCACTATGGCCTGATGCCCGGCGACTATCCGCTTCATGCGCTTCTCGACGCGAAGGAGGCGTTCCCCGCGGCCACTCGTCTTGTCATCAACGACTTTAAGATCGACAACGCCTTTCTGGAGCAGACGAAGCAGCTTTGCGACGCCGGAGCGCGCATCGACATTGTCGGCTGCCAGATGCACATCTTCAACACCAACGACTGCATGCGCCTTGTGAACGGCGCGACGGACGTGCGGTGGGTCGGAACGCCGCAGACGATTCGCGAGCGGCTCGACATGATGGCGAAGACCGGCCGCCCGATCCACGTCTCGGAAGTGACGATCGCCGCGCCGGGCGAGGACGGGCGCAGCCGCGAGATACAGGCTGTTCTCGTGCGCAACATCTACCGCGCCTGGTTCTCGCATCCGGCGACGATGGGCATTACATGGTGGAACACGGTCGATGGCGCGGGTGTGGCGGGAGAGCCGCTTGTCTCGGGGCTTTTCACGCAGGACATGCAGAAGAAACCCGCCTACCACGAGCTCGACCGGCTCATCAACCACGAGTGGAAAACATCGCTCGACGCGACGGCGGCCGGCGGCAAGGTCGCGTTTCGCGGCTTTCGCGGCCGCTATCGCCTGTCATGGAAACGTGCGGACGGAACGACGTTTTCCAAACTTGTGGAGTTGCAATGAAAGCCATGGCCGGGAATTGGATTTGATGGGGGACAGGCCCCACGGGCGGGGTTTGAAATGGCGATGATTTCGATGCTTTTGGCGAGATAACGGGCTGGACGCACTGGAAGTTGAGGCATATTCATGACTTTCGGTTATAGCCGATAAGATCTGCGAGTCGTTGAAGTTTGTCGGCTATAGCCGATAAGGCGGTGAGGGACAGACCATTGTGATTTGGTTTATGTGATACAGTTAATTTGCTCTTGAAAGGGGATGGAGGATGGCGACTGCAAAACGAACAAAGGCGAATCTTGAGTTTCTGCTTGTGAAAGCGGAGGTGAAGGGGATTCCTGAAAAGGGGTTGCTCAGAAGCCGCAACATTGGGCAGGTCGATTTGATTTGGCCGAGGACAGGCGTGGCGAAGAAGTCGGGCGCTAGGGAGATGGTATTTAAGCGCGGCGTGTGCGACTTCACCGCTGAGCCATGGACAAAGCGCATTGTGTTCCGCGAGGAAATCGAGGATCATTGCGGGCTTGCCGTTTCCATCACTGAGCCTGTGAGCGTCCAGAAGGTGCGGCGGTTCTTGCGCTTGACTGCGAAGTACGCCTTGAAGATGGGTGCGGATTTCATGGAGAAGGCGATGGTGGGCTATGCGGACATTGCCTCGTCGCCCATGGACGCGCTCGCGGCGATGATTGGCGAGAAGGACGTCCCGAAGGTGATTGCGCAAGGCGTCCTCGACGTCACCGACCTTCCCGCCGAGGGCGAGGAACTGACCATCACCATCCCGCTCATACGTCCCCTAACCAACAAACCCATCGGCTCTCTAACCCTCATCCTCCGCTCGTAACCCTTTTCAAACAGTAGAATTTCGGTCAGACCTATTTTCTACTGTTTGAAAGCCCACCTTCATGAATCTCTGTCTGTTTTTCGAGGACGGCCAAATCAGGGCGCTGTCTTTGGGACGACGCGGTAGAACGCGCTGTCGATGCCGTATTCGACGGGCAGCGACACGGACTTTGAGCCTGCCGACGGAACGATGAACGACTCCACCGTTTCCCACTGCGGGTCGTTCAGTTCGTATGTCCGCTCCACGTTGTACCACGAGCCCGCCGTTCCGGAAAGCGAAAGGGAGAGGGCAGGCGATTCGGACTGCTGGCCGCCAGTCGCCGGCGAAAGCGACGCGACGGACGCATTTGCCCCGTTTGCGTTTCCGACGACGATGTCGTTTCCCCAGCTATTGCCGACATGGAACTCTCCCCCCGGGATCGAGCAGTCGCCAGTTTCCCAGTCAATGTCGACCGGCGACCGGCTTGTCTCAGTCGTAATGGCGGTGCCTTCCGAAGCCCACCCCTCGTATTCTGCGGAAATCGTCGCCTGGTACGGGGTGAATGCCGCGTAGATTCCGTTGGCGTCAGTTGTCGAAGTTTCCCTGTAGGGCAGCCAAGGCCGTTTCGATCTTTTTATGTCCGCAGCCACTACGACTCCATCCATCGAATTGCCGTACGGGTCTGTCACGCGCCCTGTGACAAGCTGTCCGGTGTTCGTGGGGAAGATGTTGTATACCACCGAGTCGACCGTGTTGAAGCCGTAGCTCGTCCCTATGTTTGGAAGTGCGTACCAGTAGTCGTCGGATCCGCTCCACCCCATGTTCAGGTGGCAGTAGAGCGTGCCGTCGTCGTATCCGTATCCGTCCGCGACTATGGCGTGGCCGTTGTACGCGTCGCCATTTGAATTGACATGGCATATGCCGAGAAGGACTGGATATCCGGCGTCCAGGTTGGCGAGGATCGCAGATTCGACTATGTCGCCGGCTATCGAGCCTTCGCCGGAGAAGTAGCTTTCGGCGCTTGCGTACCCGAAGGCCGACTTAAACGGATCGTGTACGTATGCGGCGAGTGCTCCGGATCCGCTCCCGTTCATGCCATAGCGCATTCTGGCCGAAACGCCTGCGTCGAAGCATATGCGGCCGATCATCTCGCGTTCGGCGTCGGAAACGGACGAGTTTGGCTCAAGAGGCATAGCGTCCCAGTCGTAGGTGCCGCCAACCATCGTAATGTTGGTGGGCGTCTGCCCGCTGCCCAGGTAGCAGGTGAACGATTGAGGGGCAACCGAGGAAGGGAACCTGTGGTATCGCATTATCTGTGCCATCGCAGTGGCAACGCACCCGCATGTATATCCGTTCGGCACGTAGTAGTTGTACACTTTCTTGCCCCCGACCTTGGACTGGTTCCACTTCGACTTCACCAGCGGCGCTACGCGGACGTCGTCGACCGACGATGCCGGGGATGCGGCGCTCGGCGTGGCCGCTGCGGCGTAGCGCAGCCGCGTCGCCTTCGACACGTTTCTGTCCGCAAACTCGAGGTGACGTTTGCGTCCGCGTCGGCGCCGCATGCCGCGCGACGCGTCCACGTCGCCCCCGACAAGCGCCCAGAACGGGTTGCCCGCGTCGCAGTCGGGGAGCTCTCCCGAGGCGGAGAAGCCGAGCACTGGGCGTGTCGAGTCGTCGGCCGACACGGTGACGAAGCCTCCGCCGTCGAGCGAGACGAGGTGGAACATGTTGGTGCCGTTTTCCGAACACGTGCGCGTCCTGCCCGACGGCGATGACGAAGGTCGCATCCTCGCCCGCGCCTTTTGCGGCGACGCGGCATGGCCGCGTGACGGATGCCGCGACACGAAGTCGGAGGCAATGCCTACCGCGCGCTCCGGGGTTATGGGCGCGGACGCAAGCGCCAGAGGCAGGAGCGCCGCCAGCAATGGCAGGAATGTTTTCACGTCGTGAATGATACTAAATTTGCCTGCGCCGTGCAAGCGGTCGTTGAATTCTTTTGGGACAGGCCCTCTAGTCGGGAGCGAGAAGCGTCGGTTATGGCTGGCGCTGTTTCCGTCTCGGCGGGGCACTTGCGCTGCAAAGGGCGGTTTTGGTATAATACGCGCTTCCACGCCCAAAAACGGGGTGGACGCGGCTGAAAACCGCGATCGCAAACAAACAAAGAAAGAAACAATGGCTATTAGAAAGCCCACGGCTCCGGCCGAAAAGTCCTCCGC
>Ga0310786_10011933_pt1 | contig 10803 bp, 7 predicted proteins | sample AusTroGonzalo_MG_FD_203881 | JGI IMG/M metagenome (GOLD analysis project Ga0310786, IMG submission 203881) | Bovine rumen microbial communities from tropical cattle in Woodstock, Queensland, Australia - Gonzalo_03 (v2) (version 2) | ecosystem: Host-associated > Mammals > Digestive system >...
TTTCCAGACTCTTGGCTCGAGTCTCGTCTTCAACCCAATGCAGGAAAAGAGCGATCTGACTTGGATGCGAGCAGTTGCTAACGCTTGGAACGACAGATATCCGTCGAGTCCACGCACCCAGAACCTCTGCAACATCATTCGAGAATGCCGTCGAAATCATGCCAAACCCCAGCAAATTGTGCTCGATATTGATGGAGAAAAAGTACGAGAGTTGGGCATCATAGATATGACTTTCCCAGATATTCATGGACAAGAAAGGACGCTTAGCGACCTTCGCGGAAACGTCATTTTGCTCGATTTCACCGCGTTTTCTTTGGATGGAAGCACAGAAAGAACGCTCCTTTTGCGAGAACTTTACGACAAATATCACGACAGAGGTTTTGATATCTACCAAGTAGGCTTGGATGCGAACGAACATCTTTGGAAGCAAAGAAGCGAGGCTCTGCCTTGGGTTAGCGTCTATTGCGAGGAGGGACTGGAAAACGATATGCTCCTTCTCTATAATGTGCAACATTTGCCTTGCTACTTCCTGATTGATAGAAACTGCGATCTGCAGGCTCGTCAGGAAGATATTCCAGACCTCGAAAAGGCAATAGAAATGTTGCTCTGAAAAACTACCCTAGGTTAAAATCAAAACATAACGTGTTACGTTGGCAAACTTAACGTGTTATGATTGCAATCGTAACGTGTTACGTTTACGATTTAACCACGTTTATGTTTTTCGAGGGAGAATATTAAATAGGAAAAAGAGGGAAGCTGTTACGGTTTTATTCGCTCGCTCCGCTTCTCGCCAGTCTTGATGTCTGTGCCCACGATTTCCACATACTCGCACTTTACACCAACAGGTTGCTTCATCTGGGCAAACATCTTCTGAAGGATTATCTCCTTGCCATTTAGTTTGACTATGCCAACCCATTTGCCTTTGTGCTTGCAGATACGAATCTTCAAGTCCTTATAGGCAGACAGATGAACAACGGCTTCATCCTGCGTAGAACTAATGACTTTTACACCAAAAGCCATCTTTCTATCCAGAAATGTCAGGCTTTCTATCCTGGTTTCTTTGCCCAACACCCAATACGCATTGAGCGGCTCCTTCTGCTGAAGCACACCATTCTTGAGGTTGATGTCGTAACATACATAGTTTGTATTCGTGTTGCGCTCGAACACAAAGACATGATCTCTGGGTATCGTGATTGCCTGCGAAGCCAGACAAAACAAAGTGCCTAATATCGTGCAAAGAATCGAATTCTTCATGGGAACTGCTTGTAAGGATTAGAAGGAGAAGGTCAGATTGAAACGAATGCCATTCTTCTTGGTTCCTGGATGGTCGAGATAGTTGAGACGACGCACATAATCGACACCAAAGACCTTGAGAATGTTACGAATGCCGACTGCAACTTCCATATAAGGAGTGCTACCCAAAAGAGGATAAGAACCTTCTGGGAACGCATAAAGCATCTCGTCGTTTGGATTCATCTCTGGGTTGTTCTTGTCTGTAAGCGTGCCCCAAACACCTCGGAAAGCGAGGTACTCGCGCAACTTCAACTTCTTGAACAAAGGAATACGGTTGAATATCTTACCATTCATGTTCCATGCTACAGACCAGAAAACGCGGCGATCCATAAAGAATTCCATATTGTGGAGCATGTTAAGCGTACCTTCCTGCTCGACATAAGAAATACATGTTGGCGGAGTAATAAGTAGTGGGAATGGAACTTTATTCCATTGCATAGAGCCAGAAGCGTAAAGATCTATACGTCCCCAACTGCCTAACCATTGACGCTTAAAGATGCCTACCTCTGTCTGATTGGAAGCATATTGACCTCCAAGAATGCCTTTGAAGCAAATGGCGTGACGAATCGTAAACTCAGGTCTGTCCTTGTTAATCGGCCAACGATCTTGCTTAGTATTGATGTAGGTTTGTCCTGGACAGAACTGTACTGCAGCATTCCACTCTGTAGTACGCATTCTAAAGTCCTCCGTTCCATCGTTGACGTGAACAAGATGAAGGTCACCTACAGGACGATTGCTCTCGGCAACAATGAATGTATTGAAGTTCAAGCCATAATCTGTCTCCCAAACAAAGCCAAGTTTCTGCTTGTTGTTCTTGTAGAGCATGTTGACCGTTTCAGTCTTAAAGTTGACGAAAAGGTTATCCTTACTGTTCTTTAGGAACTTATCGGAGACAGATCTGACATCGAGAGAACTCTCGAAAACAATCATTCGCTGTGGAAACTCGAACGAAGAATTCTTCTTCTTGTTGAAGCAATAGTTGGCAGTAATACCATAGTAATTGCCTCCAGACTTGAAGCCGTGAGTATAATAGCCTTCCAAGAAAAGGTGCTTGTTGAAGGCACCCGTAGTCTTACCACTTACACGAGTGCGGAAGCCGTCGTAGAAGTTTGTGGAGAAAGTACTGATGACGGGACCTATATCAAACTTGCTAGGCTTGCCTGCTCTGGATGTTTCGATGTAGTTCTCGAAAAGAGTCTTAACCACAAGCAAAGGAATACGCATGTTCTTCGACTTCGACATTGCCGTCATGAAGTCACCAAGGCCGCCTTCCTTTTGCGATAATTCTACTGCGCGATACTGATTCCAGAAGTCTTCATCCTGATTACGCGAGTCGGCCATGTGTTTCACCTTTGCCTGTCCCTTGAAAAGATTCTTGTGCAAAGGCTCGAAACTATAGTCGGATAAACGCGTATTACGAACCACCAACAAACTCTTACCTAAAAGCGTCATCTCAGCCCACATATCGTCAGTAGTCAAAGCCCATTCTTCGTTAGGCAACTGACTGTAAACCTGGTCGATATGCAACGAACTGACAAAGTTAACATCGCTCTTCTTTGGAATACTTAGATGACACTTTTTGACGTGCAAGGTTGAATCCTTTAAGATATAGATATCACCATTGAAACCTATGTCCTGCGGATTGTTTGGCGTAAACGTCAAGTGGTAGCACGAATCGCGGTCAACAAGAACTGTATCTGTAATGTAGTATCTGTAGAATGACGTTGCGCCAGAAGCGATAGGACTCAAGAAGGGGAATTTCAAGAGCTTAATGTACTGGTCGTAGATATCTACATCCTGAAAGACTTCTTTCAACGTTGTGTTTATCATCTCGCCAGTTGCGAAGAGCTGGTTCAAGCCAGTACTTTGCTCGCCAGTTATGATATCTTTCTCTTGCTTAGGGTCTTTGCGATATATGTGTTGCGTAACTGTTTCGTCAAGAGAAATAGGCACAACCATCTTTTTGTTGTACGGACTAAGCTCTGCTTGTTGCGTCCACTTCACCTTGCCTACATCCGTACTATCCAGTTCCTTGACTTTATAGTCGTTCAAAGCCATCGACAACTTCTGGTACTTGTTGTACATATAGTAGTCGTGGTTCTCAAGTTTCGTGCTCTTCTTTGCCTCAATGACACGCTTCATCAACTCAATAGCAGGGTTATCCTTACGAACATAACGTTTCCTTTCTGCTTTGATAGTGACCTCTTGTAGAGCCTTCGTGTCGGGTTTGAGCTTGATAGTGAGACGGCTGGGAGTAGCTTTGGTGATATTCACCTTTTCCTCTTTATAACCCATGCAGGTAAAAGAGAGCGTGGCGCCATTGATGCGCGCAATAGAAAAGATGCCGTCCAAGTCGGCTATAGTGGAAACCTTGCGCTCCTTGTATGTTACGCCAGCTAGGGAAAGACTATCACCTGTAGAGGCGTCAAGGATGACACCAGTGATCTTCTGTCCTAGAACATTCGTTGCGAATGTCAAAAGCAATACAAGAGCTACAAAAAGTTTTCTTGTCATATATTGTTTATTATCTCGCGTTATCTTGAATAATCTTGTTGCATGTTTCAAAGGCCGTCATCGTAACACCCTCAATTCCGGGTAGGATGACGCTTTGTCCCGTGAGTAGCAAGTTGGGCAATGGCGTGTTTACCGAGTGGAAACTGAGCATCGATGCTCGACAGTCTTTACGCAGACCGAATGCCCCACCTTCAGGACTTCCCAGATAATCGCGGTAAGTGAGTGGTGTGCTGGTATAACACGTTTCAATCTTACTGCGAAGATCAGGTATATATTGCTCGGCAAGAGTGATGCATTGTTCTGTTTTCCTTTGGCAGAGGTCTTTGTAATCTTCACCTCGATGTCCGACCTTTGTCTCTGTCCAAGCTTGGCATTCGTACCAAGGCATAGGTGTGAGGAGGTCTATTTGTCGAAGTGTTTCTGACTCGTCCTCTGGAACTCTTGCACTTATCATGACACCTTTCACAGGGTCATTTTCTTCAGTCATTGTCCAGACATTTGGCTTGTCGTAGACGAAGACATTGTGTCCGAAATAGCGTAGTGTATCTGGCTTGATGCTAAGTTGCGCAGTAAACATTCCACAAGTGTTCTCTCCAGAAGTCATCCTTCTGCGGAAGGCCTTGCGAACTGAAGGACACTCTTCGAGCAACTGGCAAAGTACTGCTGGATGTATGTCGGAAATGAAATAACCGGCTTCGTAGGTCGTTCCATCGGCACAGATTGCCTTTGTGATGCGCCCATCATCCTCGGTCAGTCGTACAACTCTGCTATTCGTTCGTACTTCGCCACCTGCTTCCTTGATAGTATCTATCAGTTTGTTTACCAAAAGGTTGCCGTCTCCTCTGAGTCGCCAACTGCTTTCGATGTAGCTGGAACAGGTGTGAGCGAAGTTAAAGAGTGGGAGCGATTCTCGACGGAGCTCCGTCTTCATCGCAGCCGCACTAACCACATTTAACAGCAATTCGTCGGAGAATGTCTGGCACAAGTAGTCGTATGCACAGACATCCATATCTTCTGCCGTAATGTTCTGCAGTCTTTGGACAAAGCTTTGGAGCGCTTCCCGCTGATGAGGAAAGTCCTTTGCCAGTCCTTCGACGAATGCTTCGTAACCTTGATGGAAAGCGAAGTGCCGACCACCTATTATGACGTGATCAAAGTCTTCGTCCATCCTTTGCCAAGGCAAGTCCATGAGTCCGAGCTGAGCGAAAGCTTTGTGCATCGCTTGCCCAGAAGCTAACCCACCTACATAGTGCAGTCCTGTATCATAATGCAGTCCGCCTCTGCGGAAACTCTGCATGCAGCCACCAGGCTGATTTGAGCCTTCTAGCACGAGCACCCTAAGTCCTCGTTGAGCGAGCAAAGCGCCACACTCAAGTCCACCCAGGCCGCTGCCGATAATCAGGACATCGTGCATTTACTTTTGATGCTGCTCGATGTAATCGTAGAGCTGAGCAAAAGTCTTGATGTTGGGGAGCTCTGTCTTAGAGATGAGCACACCATACTTGGTCTGAACAATACCGATGAGGTCAACAAGACTCAGGCTATCAAGTTCGAGCGTCTGGTAAATGGGAGCATCGGGAGTGATAGTAGCCTCGTCGATTTCAAATTCTTCTGCCAATTCGGCATTGATCTCAGCAATAATTTCTTCTCTTGTCATATTGTTTTCTCTGAGTTAGTTATTGATAATTATTTGTTTTAAACGTTCTTTACGATAATGGTGGAGTTGGTTCCGCCAAAGCCAAAACTGTTGGAGAGGAACATATCGAAGTGCGTCTCCTTTGTTTCAGGCAAGACATTGAGGCAGGCTGTGACTTCGTCAGGACTCTCGAAGTTGATGTTGCCAGCAATGAAGCCGTTCTTCATCATCAAGGTTGAGTAGATGATTTCGCTGGCTCCAGCCATCCACATCTCGTGTCCTGTCTGGCTCTTTGTTGAGGTAACGGGAACTGTACGCTCGCCAAAGAGTTGTGCGATAGCAGTTGCTTCGCGCTGGTCACCAATGATAGTACTGGTGGCGTGAGCATTTATGTAGCCAACTTGCTTTGGGTCGATACCTCCATTGCGAAGGCAGAGTTCGAGTGAACGGGCAGGTCCTGCCACATTTGGAGTAGAGATGTGATCGCCATTGCCAGAGAATCCCCAACTTACTATCTCTGCGATAATATTGGCTCCACGCTTGACAGCATGCTCGTAGCTTTCAAGGATGACGGTTGCGCCACCACCACTTGGCACGAGTCCATCGCGGCCAGCATCGAAGGGACGACTTGCTTTCTCGGGCTCGTTCTCACGGATAGAGAAAGCCTGAATGCCGTCGAAAGAGGCAATACCATACATATTGTTCTCTTCTGCACCACCACAAACCACGCAATCCTGCAAGCCTTGTGATATGAGCAAAGCAGCCAAACCTATACTCTGCGAACCAGATGCACAAGCCGCAGAAGCAGTCAGGTTGATGCCGCGAAGCTTGAAGAGGCAAGCCAGATTCATAGTGATATTGGAGTTCATGCTCTGGAAGATGGCTCCACTACCACAAGCAACTGTGCTATTTGCCTGACGGAATTTGTCGAGACTGTTCATTGTAGCCTCAGCCACAGAGTCGTTACCATAGATGATACCTACTTCGTGAGTATTGAGATAGTCTTCATCGATGCCTGCATTCTCAAGAGCCTGCTTTGTTGCAATGTAGCCGTACTGAGCTTCTTCGGGCATAAAGTTGCGAAGGCTGCGAGGAACGTAAGCCTTGATATCTACTTTGGGAACGTTTCCCACAAGTGCCGAACGGAAGCCTGCGTCCTTGCGTTCTTGGCTGAAGATAATACCACTCTTGCCCTGATAAAGTGCATCGCGCACTTCGTCGAGGCTTGTTCCGATGCAGGACCAAATGCCCATGCCTGTTATAACTACTCTGTTTGCCATTATGTCTTTTACAATTATATTTCGATTCAAGTTTTTATATTTCCTTACTGAAGCAACGACGACGCTTATAGGTTGTCGGATTCAGAGCCTTCCATTGCGTGAGCACCTTCAGATTATCCTCGAGCATCGGCCCTGTTTCAGCAAATCGGAAGCCCTTCTCGTTGAAGATAGGAATGAGGTCTGCAAAGATGAGGGCGTTGATGCCAAGTGCTTGCCACTCAGGATGAACAGCGATGAGGAGCAGTTCCACCTCGTCTTCGTGCTTGAATTTAAGTGCGCTCAAAAGATGATACCAACCAAGAGGGAGCATTTTTCCCTTGCACTTCTGCAGGGCTCTTGCAAGGTTGGGCATCGTTATGCTGCATGCTATCAGGTTGCCCTTCTCGTCTTCCACCATCGGAAGCATCTGCAAGTCGAGATACTTGATGTATTGCGAAACGAAAGCATCTGCCTCTTCGTCGGAATGAGGGGTGTAGCCGAAAAGCTGACTATAAGCCTCGTTGAGCAGACGGAACAACTTGTGTCCGTAGTGTTCCTTGAAGACTTCCTGAGACGTGAGCTTCTTCACCTTCAAACCATACATTTCCTCAACGAGTTTCTGCACTCTTGCAAAGCGACTCGGAACCTCTTTTGGAATCTCTATCTTCACCTGAACCCAGTCCACTTCCTTGCCGTAGCCATGCAATTTCATGTGTTCCGGATAGTAGGGAGGGTTGTAGATAGTGATGGCTGAACCCAATTGATCGAAGTCCTCAACAAGCATTCCTTCCTTATCGAAGTCGGAGATGCCGAGAGGTCCCTGTATGGAATCCATTCCCTTCGAGCGGCCCCATTCCTCGACGGCCTTCAGGAGAGCTGCAGAGACGTCTATGTCGTCCACAAACTCTATCCAGCCGAAACGGACACAACTGCCTTTCCAAGTCTCGTTTGCCTTATGGTTGATGATGCCGACTATGCGGCCAACAGCCTCTCCGTCCTCGCTATAAGCCACAAACGGAACTACCTCGCAATGCTGAAGACCTGGGTTGTGCTTGGGGTCGAACCATCCTTTCACATCCGACTCCAAATCGGGCACATAGCAAGAATTGCCCCTGTAAATCTTACGGGGAAGTGCCAGAAAGTCTTTCATCTGACGTTTTGTCTGGACGGCTTTTACGGTGCAATTCATACTACTTTTGTCCTCATACGTGCGCGCATAGTGCGCACTAATCGGCTGCAAAGGTACGAAAAAATACTCGAAAAAGCACTATTTTGGTCACCAAATTTGCGCCTTTGTTCCCTTTTTCGAGATATTATAAGTGTTTTTGCAGAACATTAGAGGAAATAAAGGACATAAAAAAGAGCAAACACAAGCCCCAAGAAATGCATTTCAGGAGCAAGCGTTTGCCTTTTTAAAGTGTTGCGAGAAAGGACTCGGCGAGGAGCGTTTCCAAACGTAACGTAGGATAGTTTCAAACGTAACACAGTTAAAATCGAAACGTAACGTGTTACGATGGCAAACTTAACGAGTTAAGTTGGCAAAGTTAACGTGTTATGTTTGGCAACGACCCTAGCCTCGTTCCCTACTCTTCCGAAGTCATCTGCTCGTCGACGGCTCTGATCTTCTGAGCCAAGAGGTTGAGTTCGTCGCGAAGCTTCTCTACCTTCTTGTTCATAGCCTCAACCAGAGAGTTGCCTTTCTTGCTGCCTGCATTCAGGAAACCTATGTTGTTCTCGTAGGTCTTGATTTCTGCAAGCATCCGTTCGTAAGCCTTTTGCATACGTTGACGCTCGTTGTCGAGGGAATTGCCAGCATTCTCCATCTTCGAAGCGAGGTTCTTGCGGAAGTTGTTGAGGCGGCGTTGAGCCTGACTGACGCCATAAGCATCGTAGATTTTATCGCAGAGTGCACGATATTCTTTGTAGAGAGTTTCTTTGTCGCGGAAAGGAACATGACCTACTTCGCTCCATTTCTGCTGAAGCTCTTTCACTTGTGAAATGACGTTTTCGCCTTCTGTTTCAGCAAGTTGCTTCAGTTGCTCTATGATGCCCAACTTCTGTTCCTTGTTGGCTTTCTCTTCGTTGCGAACGTCTGCAGTTGCCACTTGACGAGCCTCGAAGAAGTGGTCGCAAGCCGCAGTAAAGCGTTTCCAGAGGTCTTCGCTGTATTTTCTGGGCACATTTCCTATCTCCTTCCATTGCTTTTGGAGGTTGATGAGAACGTCTCCAGTTGAGCGCCAATCCGTACTTTCCATCAAAGATTCGGCCTTCTCTACAAGCTCTTTCTTCTTTGCGAGGTTGGTGTTGAGCTCTTCCTTAATGTTCTTGAAGAAGGCATTCTTCTTCTCGAAGAAGGCGTCGCAACCTTGACGGAAACGCTCGAAGATGGCTGTATTCATCTTTTGGGGAGCGAAGCCGATTGTCTTCCACTCTGCCTGCAGGTCCTTTATCTTCTGTGTGATAGCATCCCAATCAGCGAACGACTTAAGTCCTTCTGTTTCAAAGGCTTCGAGTTGCTCACAGAGAGCGGTCTTCTTGGTGAGGTTCTCTTCTTCGCGAGCCTTTATGGCGTCGAAATAAGCCTGATGTTTCTTGTTGATGACGGTAGAGGCTTCCTTGAACTTTGCCCATACATCTTCGCGAATCTCCTTAGCCACAGGGCCCGTTTCCTTCCACTCCTGATGGAGTGTCTGCAGCTGGTTGAACGCTTGCAGAACATCAGGATTCTCGGCGAGGGCTTCTGCCTGCTGGATGAGACGCATCTTTGTCTCGAGATTCTTCCTGAAATCGTAGTCGCGAAGTTCGTGTCCGAGCTTGAGAAGATCGTAGTATTGCTCCACATAAAGTTGGTAGTTCTTCCAGAGTTCCGTAGCTCTTTCGGCAGGAACGGCCTTGATCTCCTTCCATTCATTCTGCAGAGCCTTGAACTCGTCGAAGTTCTTGTTGGCTTCTTCGGGAGTAGAGGCGAGTTGCTGAATGCGTTCGAGGATTTCGAGCTTGCGTTTCAGGTTGTCCTGCTTCTGCTTTTCGAGGGTTTCCTGAATAGCGGCACGACGGTCACGAATGGCTTGCATAGCCTCGCGGAAAGCGGGTTCTGCGGCATCGATTTCGGGTGTGAATTTACCTTCTTCGCCACCAGCCTCGAGGAAAGCGTTGTAGGCTTCCTGCACTTCCGCATTGTGGAATTTGTAGAAGAGCTGTTTCAGGAGGTTGAGTTCGGTTTTGTCTCCGACCTCACCACTTTGGGCTATTTCCTGAACTCGGGCAACCACTTCATCCTTCGTCTTGAAGGTCTGTTGCACGATTTCCTTTTCAGGTTCAGTAGCCTCATCTACTTCGTTCTCTACTTCCGGCTCAGTTGCGGGTTCTTCCACCTGCTCAACTTCGGGTTCGGATACTTGTTCGTTAGTAATCTCAGAAGACTGCTCAAGGGCAGTAGTTTCGTTAGTCTCTAAAGAGTCCATCATAGTTTGTGTTTATTAAATATAGGTATAGTGGATGCAAAATAAATAAAAAAAGCCCTAACCTGCAAGGAAAGGGCCTATTTTTTTTGAGTTAGTTCGTTAAATCCACGTTTTTCTCTTGAAATAGAACATAAATGCAACGGTTACTCCAATTGAGAGGAACATAGCAATAGGGAAGCCCCAAGACCATTGTTCCATACCGTTGATGAGGTTCATTCCGAAGAGGCTTGCAATGAGCGTTGGGAACATCAGGATAATGCTGATGCTTGTAAGCATCTTCATGACCGAGTTCATGTTGTTGTTGATAAGGTTTGCGTAAGTATCCATCGTAGAGTCGAGGATGTTCGCGTAGATGTTTGTGGTTTCGCGAGCCTGGCTCATCTCGATGCCTACGTCTTCTATCATATCCGCATCAAGCTCGTCGATAGGCAGTTTGAACTTGAGCTTCGAAAGCAGATTCTCGTTACCACGAATGGATGTAACGAAGTATGTCAGACTATCCTGCAAGCGGCTTAGAGCGATAAGGTCAGTATTACTTATCTTGTGGTCGAGGTTCTGCTTTGCCTTATCTATGCGAGTACTGATTTGTTTCAGTCGTTTCAAATACCAAACGGCACAACTGAGGAACAGACGGAAA
>Ga0310786_10011934_pt1 | contig 10802 bp, 10 predicted proteins | sample AusTroGonzalo_MG_FD_203881 | JGI IMG/M metagenome (GOLD analysis project Ga0310786, IMG submission 203881) | Bovine rumen microbial communities from tropical cattle in Woodstock, Queensland, Australia - Gonzalo_03 (v2) (version 2) | ecosystem: Host-associated > Mammals > Digestive system >...
TGGCATACAATGCCGCATCGAAATCACGACGAATCGTAACCATCAAGTCATTCGGCAACGATTCCTTTGACAAGACCGCCTTTTGTATTTTCCGAACCAGCTTCGCATCCATCCCGAAGGACTTCGCTATCACATTGACATATTCATCTTCATCATTATCCAATTCTATTTCCTGTTCCCTCAGGACATGAAACAAAAGGATATCCTCCTCCATTTCAGGATATTCAGAGCATGCAGTAAAGAGCAGCAAAAATGCGAATAGGCAAAGAACCTTTTTCATGAACACGGGCTCCATGGAGATTTTAAAATCGACTCATACATCTTCTCTATACCAGCACTTCGGGAATCCAGAGCAACCCCAGAACTGATTTCCCACATTTTCACCTTTCTTTGCTGTCCTCAAAACAAGAGGCTTACCGCACTTGGGGCAAACTTTTTCTGTAGTTGCAGCGTTCTTTGAATCAATTTTTTCTTTAGGTTTTTCAGCAATTTTGGGACTCGGCTTTTCGAGAATTTTTTCACTTTGAGGTTCAGCCTTACTTGCTATCAGCTCTGTAAGCAAGTCTTCATATTTCCTTGCATAATCCGATTTATTCGGTTTACTGCATTTAATGAACGAATCCAACAATTCGTGCATGTCTTTTTCTGAAGACTTTAAAGAATCATCTTGGTCGTCAATTCTTTTGATATAGGCTACAAGCTGGTCTAAACGAATCACAACTTTACGAACTTCTTCAGGAGCTTTTGAGTCATTCAAAATAGTCTTTGGATTTGCCAAAACCACAATAGAACGATATGTTTGAGGGAATAATTTATCAAACAAGCCTTGCGTTACAAAATTATTTTTGTATTCTCGACGAATTTCTTTCAGTATATTTAAATGCCTTTCATTTTGTGAAACTGGAGATGGGAATCCTTCTTTATGATAAAATTTTCCATGACCTTTATGACGAATAAAGTTGCCCTTCTCATCAATTTCAATATTTCCATAAAGATTTTTGCACTCAATAACAAAGATATGCTTTCTCGTAATCACTAGAAAATCGATTTGAGCGGAAAGATCATTCTTTTCTAAATAGAGGTCATGCATAACAAGCATATCCATACCACTATTTTTCAACTCAAACGTAATTTGATTTTCACCATAAAGTCCAGCTTCAGTAATAGCAATCTGTTCATCAATTTTGTCTTTAAGTTTTCCTGAGGCTCTTGATGAAAGCGATTTCATCTTTTCAATAAAAGATTCAGCATCACTATCTTCTTTAATGAAAACCGGACCAAAATACTTAAAAAATAATGCGTCAATAATACCCATAACTATTTCCTTTGTTATTCCTTCTCCCATTTCAAAATTGGATATCCGTCATTCAAGCCGGAATCATAGACAAACTCGTCACCGAGGAGTTCGGCGAATTTCGCAGATTTCATTTCTTTTTCTGTTTTGGGAGTTGCAACTCCACCACCGTTATTTTGTCCAAATGGTTCTTGATTGCCTTGTTTGAGATAATAGTAATCTGCCATAGTGGTATTGTAATTGTATCCGATCATCAAGCCGACAAGGGAATCGCCATCGACTTTGCCGGTGCTGTAGGCAGAACTGGTAACACCTTCTTGATTATAGCCAATAATTCCACCAACATAAGTTTTTCCTGATATATTTCCTGTATTGTAAACAGAAGATGTTTTTGTATAAGACATCGAACTAGCGATACCACCTGTTCCACCTTCACCAGAAACATCACCTCTATTTATCAAATTAGAAATCGTGCCATAACAAACTTCACCAACAATTCCTCCAACATAACGCAATCCAATAACATTCCCTTCATTATATGCTTGACTAAGAACTTTACCACAGGAATAAAAATCATAACAAGAATAAGTGGATGAAATGTTTGCTCCAGAATAAATTTGTGCAGATCCTCCACAATGTCCAGAAATTCCCCCTACAAAATGTTTTCCATAAACATCACCATAATTCTTTAAATTACGAACTTCATTATTACTGGATGCACCAATACCACCAAAAACGCCTCCAACATAACCATACCCTTCAATTTGAACATAATTTTCAGCGAATTCTACAGTAACTCCCGTAGCACATCCAGCGATGCCACCAACATTTTTTTCACCAACAACATTTCCTCTATTTACAACATTTCTTATAACAGAATTAACAGAAGTACTCTTCCGAGATGAGTTTCCTATTATTCCACCAACACACTCCTCTTTTCCAGATATACTGGCAAGATTCGTCGAATTCTGAACAGTACCAATATTGCTTCCAACCACCCCCGCGGTATATTTTCCACCACTCACCCACGAATCAGCGACGGTCACGTTCTGCACGGTTCCGCTGTTATTCCCGAACAGTCCGTTGTGCGAACTCGTCGTATTGATGAACATCCCGCTTACCGTGTGGCCATCGCCATCGAACGAACCCGTGAACGACACGCTGGAATTTCCGATGGGAGTCCACTTATGAAGCTTCGAAGAATCCGCAACAAAGCCACCCTTGTCGTCGATAATTTTGCCTTTGTTGAGCTTAATGTCCGCACCCAGCTTGAAATACTTGCCTTGGAAAGCGGCGTCATTTGCACCAACGACAAACGACAATTTCGCCAGCTGCTCCGCCGTCAGAATCACGTAGGGGCTGAGCTTTGTGCCGCTGCCACAGGCGAAAGATTTTGCAGTCGTGCCATCCCACACATTGCCCGGCTCCCCAATGCAATCTTCACCAAGTTCTTCCTTCGCGCTACTCGTCTTGCCGCCTTTGCTGCTGGAGCTCGAACCTTTTTTAGCGGAACTGCTTATTTCCAGAACATCTTCGTCATCATACGAATCTGCGGTCTGCGAGCAAGCAGCAAGCATGGCTGATATTCCAAAAAACAAAATCAACTTATAATGCATGAAAGAACTCCGTAAATTTTTCTTTGAAAAAATACATTCTGGATACATATAAATCAAGTTTTTTCAAGTAGAAAAAACTACAGATCCCCGCCTTACTCCCAACTTTTTAAAGTTTACCAAAGAACAAAAAATGCCAAAATTCGAAAAATGCCCAAAATTACGTGAATACCATTTATTTTTTGCGATTACTCACGTAAATTTTCAACGTTGTATGTAACAAATCGACAAAAAATTCATCTTTTTTATAAATTTTACCCTTAAAAAGGACCTCAATACCCTTTTTCAGCCACTCAAAAGCGCAGCAGAACACAAATTTTTCCATTTCCAGTCAAAATTTCGTTATTTTGTACATAATTTTACGTGAATAAATTGATTTTTTCATCACTTTTCACGTAAAAAACATCACTTTTTGCAAATCAAGGGAGAAACAACGATGCTCACAGCTCATCGCTCAAAGCGTAGCGACCTCAAAGGGCGAAGCTCGACCACACACCTACTTTACTGTATAAATTGCAAGCGTCTTGCTGTACTCGTAGCCGACGACTAAGAGGGGCTTTTTATTCGGGCTTTTTTCGGCGGGGATAAACAGAATGCCTTCAGGACCGCGGTCTTTCGGATTCAAATAAAAATCGACAATCTTCGGCGTGCTTCCATTTTCGATTCCTGTAATGTCAATCACGGCAATGGCACTTGCACGTTCCAGGCCAACAAAAGCATAGCGCTTTTTGCCAACGACTCCCGTCGTCACGTTTTCCGGTTCGCAGCCCTTGTCTTCGCTGCGGGCATCCATCTTGACTTTGCCTTTCTTGGAATTCCAGTTGAAGTATTCAGGAGCAACTTTTGCCATCGTTTGTTCAAAAACATCGCCAGAATCCCACACCAGCTTTCCCGTAGCCCCGTCAAAAATGCTGACCGAACGCGACCCAAAGCTGTACATGTAAGGGCACTTGCCATTCTGCGTTTTATCGGGCGCAACATCACAACGTTCCAAGCTGCTAACTGTCGCATTTTTCAGTTCATCCAGCATACCCGTGTTAAACACACTCGGATCAAGGGCTCCCTGCTGCATAAGCATCATCGGCGTCGTCACATCCGTCCAAGCCTTGAAATCATTGACAGGAGCACCTTCATTCGCCGTAAGAACAAACGTCTTTCCGTTCACCGTGAACGAAGAAATTCCATCCGGCTGACGCAATCCGCGCAGTGGATAATTCTTGATATCAATTTTCTTGTCCTTCTTGATATCAAGCCCAAAACCCGGCTTAGAATGATCCACGTAACCAAGCGGGAACACATCTAGAATTTTCCTGGCCTCAATATCGAACTTGAGAAGGGCGTTATTTTCTTGCAGGCTAATCCAGGCCGTCTTGGAATCCTCGGAAACCGTAATGTATTCCGGTTCGAGAGACTGCGCAAAGCTTTTCACGCCGGTCTTGCGGACACCCGCCGCCATCAGCTTTAGCGAATCAAGCCCATTAAAACCCACTACAGTTTTTTGTGGTTTTACCCATGATGCAGCTTTGTCCGAACCGCCCGCAATCGAGAGCACACCAATGCCGCCTTCGGGGTCTTCGGAGAACGTCTCGTCCGGCGAGCCTTCGCAGGCGACAAGCAAATTCTTTCCGTCCGGCGTAAACGTAATCATGTCGGGCATGTAGCAGAGTTCGTACAAGCCAAGCACATCAAGCCCTTTATGTTTAATGTAGCGCATCACCTGCACATGGCCCATCTTCCATTCGGGATTATTGAGCAAACTCACGGCCACGAGGTCGTCATGGCCATGAACAGTCACGCTAGAAGCACCCCCCGGCAACTTGACTTCGATTACCTTTTTCGGATTCGCAGGGTCTGCCATATCCACGACTTCAAGAACGTTTTCGCCGCCAACCACGAACAGATCCTTCATCTCGGGCATAAATGCCGAAATTTCAGCCGTCGTCATGGGGATCGATGAGATTTGCTTTAGCACAGAACCCATCTGGAACGGCCCTGCCGGAGCATCCGCCTTTTTTGCAAACGAAATACCTGTGCCGCAAGTCGCTCCCAAGAGCAAACTACAGACAAAAGCGATTCTTTTCATATCTACCCCCACCGCAGCTCAACCGCGATTGACTCGATTAAGTTATTTCATAATAAGCCACATGATAAGCATGCCTACGCCAAAACTTGCCGCCATCGACATAGAAGCCATCGCACGGTCCGAGACTTGCTTATCTTCGTCCGCTTGCTTCTGCTTTTCGATTTTTTCGGCTTGCTCCTGACTCGCTTCCATCGCGACACTGAGAGCCTTGGCACAAGTTTCGTTGTTCTTCTTGAGCGTGTTGTAGCTCTGTTCCCAGTTTTCGCATTTTGCACGTTCAACTTCGAGCTCCGAACGGAGCGATTTTTTCTCGACAGTGCAGGCACTATCGCGGAGAGCCATCACGCTATCGCGAACGGCAAGTTCCGCCACAAGTTCCGCTTGAGTTGCATTCGCCGTAATGGCTGCCAACACAGCACCACCCTTAGCATGATCCTTTGCCAAAGCAGGCCCCGTAGCAAAAGCAAGAGCAAACAACGCAACTGCAAACAACTTCACAAAAGAATGAACAACAGAAACCATATACCCTCAACTACATCTGTGCTTGAATGCGTTGCCAGCCCTCTTCAGGAATCTGGGCGCCCATGACCTGAACGACTTCGTTCGAGACGATACTGCCGAGATTGCCCGAGCGTTCCATGTCCCAGCCGTTCATGTAGCCGTAGAGGAATCCCGATGCCCAGAGGTCACCGGCGCCCGTCGTATCAATAGCCTTTGCAGCACCCGCCTGCACGCGAGTCACCACGCCGTCCTTTGCAATCAATGCGCCGCGCTTGCCAATCTTCACGACAGCGACTTTAGCCTTCTTTGCCAAGACTTCGAGAGCGGCCTCTTCCTTGACGCCTGCGTAAGCAAAAGCTTCGTCTTCGTTCGCGATGATGATATCAATCATCTTGTTTTCAAAAAGTTCATCGAACAGCTTGCGGCAAGCTTCAACCACGCCGAACGAGCTAAAATCAAGAGCCGTTTCGACTCCGAGACTGCGAGCAAGTTCAAAAGACTTCTTGAAGCATTCGCCGTTAAAAGCACGGTAGCCTTCGGCATACAAAAGTCCCACACCGTCGTAGAGTGCCGGCGTAAAATCGTCCGAGCCCAAGAAATCCGAAGCGCCGAGGTAAGTCCACATCGAACGCTGAGCATCCGGCGTCACGGCAGAGAACACACAACCCGTTGCGGCTTCAGAAAGACCAACTTTCGATTCCACACCGTTGTTCTTCAAATGAGCTTGGAAGAGCTTGCCGAGTTCGTCATTGCCCACCTTGCTGATAAACGCAGCCTTGCCACCGAGACGAGCCACGCCCACCATCGTATTGCAGGTCGAGCCTCCCGGCACGCGAATCGGATTTTCAAGCGAACCCAAGAACTTTTCCATCTGCGGCCAATCCACCATGTTCATGCCGCCCTTCTGGACGCCTTGAGCTGCGATCCACTCATCGCTCACGTTAGCCAAAATATCAACAAGGGCAGCGCCCATACCAAGTACTTTTTTCATTAGAAACCTCCGCGACGGCGACGCAACTTGTCGCCCGCTTTCAATAAAAATTCACGTTCCGATTCATTCAAAGACTGGATGCCTTCGCGTTCCACTTTCCTCAGGATATCGTCCATGCGTTTCTGTTCATCGACATAAAAAACTTCACCTTCGAGAATTTCAGGTTCTTCGACGTTATCGCTTCGATAGGAGCGGGAAGAACGGCCGCGATTGTATTTTTCAGGATTGCTCGAAAACAGGCGGAAAATCCCAGACAACGGAGAATTGTAAAGCACCTTCGAGCCGTTCTGGTAAATCGCCATGTAAATGAAACCGGCGACGACACCGCCCAAATGGGCAAAATGCGCAATCATGTCTCCCGAATTAGCAAAAATAATGTCAAGCGCGATCATCACCCAAATGGCATGCTTGATTTTCATCGGGATGATAAAGAACATGAGGAGCATGCGTTCCGGGAAGAACTTGTAATAGGCGACAAAGATTCCCATCAGCGCACCCGACGCACCGATAATCGGATAGTTCGAAAGACCGAGCAAGCACATTCCAAAACTGAACAGGGCCGCAAAAATTCCGCAAAAGAAATACATCGCAACAAAGTGCCGCGACCCCATCCATTCCGCAACTTCGGAGCCGAACATCCAGAGCATCAGCATATTGAAGAAGAAATGCATAAAGTCAAAATGAATGAACATGTACGTCACGTAACGCCAAAGTTCAAGCGGAACTCGCGGCATAAACGCCCCGTAATAATTAATGTAATCCGTCAAGCTACCGTAACCAGCCCCTAGATTGACTTCAATACCTCTTCCCAACAAAGCGATGATAAAAATAACAGCATTGGCAATCAACAAGACCTGTAAGGGTTTGGTTAAATATTTAAATGGTTTCATAATTTTTCCTAAAAGCAATTAAAAGCATTCTAACAATATCTTTCGGAACGAATTTCGAAAGGAGATTTTTCCGTTCGGCCAAGCTTTTTTCTTTGCCGCAACCGCACTTGAGGAGTTCACGAACAACGCTGCTGCTCACGGCAAGATGTTCCTGCGCACTCATCAAAAACACAGTTTCAACCTCATCGTAAAGCACCTTGTTGTTCCATGCCACAGCCTGTTCTGCATCCAAGTCAGACGCATTGCGGATTCCACGAACGAGGTAGCGTGCTCCCACGGACTTCATGAAATCGACAGTAAGCCCATCGTGGACAGCAACCGAGACATTCGGGATTCCAGAGACGGCTTCCTCCACCATTTCACACCGGGTTTCTGCATCAAACATGTTCTTCTTGCTTGCATTCTGTGCGACAACGACAAACAAAGTGTCAAACATCTTTGCGGCACGCTTCACGATGTCCAAATGCCCAATCGTGAACGGATCGAAAGAACCGGCGAAAACAGCCACGCATGATTCGCGGCATCCGGCGTTGTTACTGGCCTCCAAAGAAACACAATTCTTTTTTTGGGATTTGCACTCCATGAACTACAATTTACAAAAATTGTCATGCCACGAAGGGCTTCACCCTATGAAAGTTTCTAAAACAACAGCTTCAGCGCTTCCGCATCCGTCGTTGCGAGGACTTTTTCTTTCCATTCGGGGTTCAGCAAAAGCTTCGCGACGTTTGCAATCGCGACCGTATGCGCCATCGCCGATTCCGCCGGCGAAAGCAACATGCAAATAAACTGCGCCGTTTCTTCGTTGCGCGTCTTGATGCCTGTAAAGCCATCACGGCAGACAACAAAAGCCATCAGCGGTCCCTTTAAACCGGGAACGCGCGTATGCGGAAGCAAAAGCCCTTGCCCCATATAAATGCCTTGGCCGATACGCTCCGAAAGCCCTTTCCATGCCGCCATCGCGTCAAACGGATAAGGCCCTTTCACAAGAGCGTCGTAAGCATAGCCAATCGCATAATTGAAATCGACAGGTTGCGTATAAATACGCGTATAGATCGGAGCCATTATTGCAAAGCCCAATCCATAAACTTGAACACTTCGGGATCGGTCGCTTTCGCAATCTGCTTGAACTCGCCAAACAGCACACGGAGCTGCGCCTTGCCCGGTTCAATGTACTGCTCGAACTTTTCAATCTTCTTCACTTTCGAGAGGAAGCAGTAAGCACCGAGAGCCTGCATCAACCGCTGCAAGCTTGCGTGAACAAAGCCTTCCCAAGCATCGTCCTTCGTATAAATTCTCGTTCCGCGGCACTGCGCACGCCAATATTCAAAGAAGTCCTTGATCATCGGAAGCGGGAGGCAAACGTAAGGATCCCACAAGAGCGACGCAATATCATAGAACATCGAACCGCGACGAGCGCCTTGGTAATCGACAAATGCCACTCCAGAATTCGGACGAACCATGATGTTCTGGCTCTGGAAATCGCGGTGCATCAGGACCTTGGTCTGAGCATCGACCGAGACAGCCACCAGCGAGTAGAAATTACGCACCGATTGCGGAATTTCCTCGACGCCCTTGTGGAGCTTCAAGAAATTCTCGGTAAAATAATCCGTCTCCCACTTGAGGGCCGCAAAATCAAAACGGCGGAGCCAAATTTCGGTATGATGGCTGAACAACGGATGGCTAGCATTCTGCCACTGCACCAAAGCGTCAATCACTTCGGGGTAGAGAACGCGGACACTCCCCGAAAGCACCTTGCTCCCGTTAGGATAAGCTTCGTCCAAAAGGCTACGCCTTCCCAAATCTTCCTGCAAAATCTGGCAAGTTTCTTCATCGACGCAATAAACTCGCGGCACCGGCAAGCCATATTCCCTAAACGTCTTGGAATATTCGACAAAATGCTTGAAATCGTCGTTGACCTCAGCGCTGACCTGCAAGACACTCATCCGTTCGCCGTCAGCAATACGGAAATAACGCCTCCCGGACCCCGCACCGGCGATGGGAGTTACAGCAAAGTTTTCGGTATAACCATGAGACAGTAAAAACTCATGAATGGTCGGAGAAATTTTAATCAAATCGTTTTGCATGCTTTTAATATACTTTAAGAAATCGAAAAGTGATAAAGAAATTTTATTAGGGGTCAGGTTATAGGTATCAGGTTTCAGGAGTCAGGTTTCGGGTATCAGGGATTAGGGAGTACGAGGACGCTTCGCTTTGAGCTATGAGGTATGAGTCTTTTTATAATCGAGCCGAAGGCTCCAAATTTTCACTCATGGCTCACAGCTGACGGCTCACTGCTATGAGAACTTTATTCTCGGATCGACAAGCGTGTAAAGTATATCGCTGAAAAGGCGGCCCACCATCGCCATGAGGCTGCTGAGGAAGATGATGCCCATCACGACATTGTAATCGCGGTTGACCATGGAATTGTAATACAGGAGGCCCATGCCGTCGATGTCAAAGACTTTTTCGATAAGGAGCGCGCCCGCGAACATGAGCGTACAAATTTCAGAAAGTCGAGTCGCAATCGGGATAAGCGCATTGCGGAGCGCATGGCGCACGAGCGCCTGGTTGAAGTTCAAGCCTTTCGCCAAGGCCGTTCGCATGTAATCGCGGCCCAGTTCCTCCAACGCCGAATTCTTCATGAGGAACGTGAGGAACGCAAATTCGCTAATCATATAGCAGAAAATCGGGAGCGCCAAATGCTGCGCGAGGTCGAATACTTTGCCAAAGAACGTGAAGTCCTCAAAGTCATCGCTCGTAAGGCCTCCCAGCGGGAAAATGTCAAGGTACGAACCGCCAGCCAAAAAGATAATCAGCAAAATGCCAAGTGCATAACCCGGCATCACGTAGCCAGAGAAAATAAGGCCGCTCGTAATCGAATCAAGCTTGCTGCCGTGATGCACCGCCTTCCAAAGCCCAAGCGGAATGCAAATAAGATAACTCAAGAAGAAGGATGTCACGCCAAAGAACAAGGAAATCGGGAAGCGACTTACGATAACGTCCCACACCGGGAGCCCGTATGTATAGCTTTCCCCGAGATTCAAATGCAATACGTTCCAAAGCCACGTCAAATAACGCTTCCACGCGGGCTGGTCAAAGCCAAAATACGCCTGGATTTGGGCAATCTGTTCCGGCGAGAGAGCCTTGGACGCATCTACCCCACCCTTCATCGACGCCGCCTGCTGTGCACGAGAAATCAGCTCTTCCACAGGACCGCCCGGCAAAAGCTGAATCAAGATAAAGCACACCAATGAAATCCCAATCAGCGTCGGGATCATCAAAAGCAAACGACGGAGGATATAAGAACGCATGGTGTTGTAGGTGTGAGGTATGAGGTCGCTCGTAACCTCGCTTTGAGCACGTTCGCTCCGCTCACTTTGAGTTTTCTCATCGCTCAAAGCACCGCAGGTGCGTGCTCATAGCTCAAAGC
>Ga0310786_10011935_pt1 | contig 10802 bp, 7 predicted proteins | sample AusTroGonzalo_MG_FD_203881 | JGI IMG/M metagenome (GOLD analysis project Ga0310786, IMG submission 203881) | Bovine rumen microbial communities from tropical cattle in Woodstock, Queensland, Australia - Gonzalo_03 (v2) (version 2) | ecosystem: Host-associated > Mammals > Digestive system >...
TCTTCTTCAGGGTAGGCAGGGCACCACGGATACGGGTGTCGTCTGTGATCTTACCATTCTCATCGAGGGGTACGTTGAAGTCTACACGTACGATTGCCTTCTTACCGGCAAAGTTGAATTCGTTGATTGTCATAATGTTTGAAATTAATAAATGTATAAATGAATGTTTTGATTTGAATTGTCTATTCTTTCTTCTTGGCGAGGGTGTAGTTGTAGTAGTCCTCGTTGCCTGTGACGTCCTTCACCATCTTGAGGAAAGGCGGGAACTTGACAGGCTCGCCATCAACGATGCCCTTGGTCTCGAGGATAACGAGACCCTGGAGCTGATCCTGATAGGTGTCGACCTCGAAGTACTGACCTTTCCAGATGAAGCTGTTGCGCAACTTGTGGATAGTGAAACGATGGGGGTCGGAGAGCTCGAGCATCATCTCGTAGAGGCTGTTGTTAATCTGACGTTCAGTCACCAGCTCTTCGTTTTCTGAGGTCTTCTTCTTCGTGGTGTGCACAAACACTTGCTTCTGTCCCCAGCTACGCTTGCGCAGACGGATCTCTGCACCAGGCTCGCCAATGAGGTAGGTCTGGGTAATCTCGCTCTGAATGCTGTCGTCGGGCAGCTGGCCAGTAAGCTCAACGATGTATTTGCGCTCTTCAACGATAGGCTGGGGGATGCCCAGCACGTTGGAGATCTCCTTGATGACGCGATTCATCTTGCAGTCAAAGTCATCGTGATTGTTGATGACGCGCAGATGGGGATGACCCGTCCAGGCCTTGATGACCTTCTTGTCCAGATCGCGAGCAATGCGCAGGCCTTCCTCGTTCATCTGCTCATAGCGCTGGGCGTTGGTGGCTGTGGTGTAGTATTGCTCGGCACCGTCGGCTGCCGATACCAGATGCAACACGGCATCGTAGCGTTCACGAAGTTCGGGGGTAGAGGTGCCAACGGCACTTGTGATGCTGCTCCATGTCTCAGGCGTCATATAGGCCGAGATGTCCATAGCGCCTCGGTCGCAGACGATGATGCTGGGTTTCTTGCACTCCTGGGCCATACGCAGGAATTTGTCCTCGAGTGCCAGCTGAATCTCCAGCGTGGCCTTCTCGCCTTCGTAGAAGAATCCCTGGTTCTTTGTCAGGTAGTTCATGCCTGCCTGAGTAAAGATGGTAGGTACTTCGGGTATGGTGAAGACTTTGAAGCCGAGACTCGAGAAATGCTCGATGATGCGTACCAAAGCAGTGGTCTTGCCAGCGCAAGGACCGCCTGTGAGAACTATGCGTTTGATATCATCCATGCTTGATAGGTTTCTTTTGCGTTGCAAAGGTAATCATAATTCTTCAAATGTGCAAGCATTTTGCCTACCTTTTCTTGCGGTGTCTGAATAAGTCGCCTATGGAGTCAAATTCTTTCTTCATAATAAAGCCTATGCCCTGTGTGTTGAGCGACGAACGGGTGAAATATCGGTCGTTGGTCTGGTTGTAGGCTTTGATGGCCAGTGTGCCGTTGGGGTTGAGCAGATAGCGGATATCGAAGTCGCCAATGAATGATGTGGTGGCCTGCGTGGCATTGTCACGATAGCCAAACTGACCATTGATAAGCAGGCGGTTGTTCAACATGCGTCCGCTTATAAGTCCTTCATACTCAGCATTATGCCATCCTTCGTTTCCTGTAGAGATATTAGCTCCGAAATTCCAGTCGTCGGACTTGATGACCTGCGACAATACCTCGCTGATTTGACTCGAAACGGTGCCAGAGAGTAGCGATTGCATGGCCAGCTCCGTTTGTCCGTATTGCTGCGACTGGGCGTTGTTGGCACCCTGGGTGTAGAAGCGTCCGATGCCCAGCAGATAGAGCACTTGCTGGTTCATTTCCTGCTGACTGGCAATGAGCGAGCGTATCATCTGGTTCTCCTCGCTGTTCACCGTAGGCATCTCGAAGTCGAACTCTACGCGAGGGGCTCCTGCGGTGCCTTGGATGTTCATGAGGCAGTTTACGCGTACCGTATTATTACTGAACGAGTTGCCGAGGTTCAGGTCAGACAGACTGACGCCATTGACCATATACTGTGCCTGCAGGTTGAGGTTGGCATTGAGGGGGTCGCCTCCAAACACGATGCTGCCGCCTTCCTGGAAGGTGAAGTTCTTCTTGATGATGTTTTGGATGGTGATGCCGTAGGTGCCTCGTTCCACCGTATAGGTGCCAAACATGTGGAAAGGTCCTTTGTTGTAGAAGGTAGCTTTGATGGCGCCATTGCCGTTGAGCGTGATATAGTCGCCTGTCTTGGCATCCATCAGCACGCGGAGGGTGCCGTTGGGTGTGGCGTTGATAGAGAAGTTGATGTAAATATTGGTGGCGCTGGCCAGACTGCTGCTCTCCATAGGCTGGCGGATGGTCAGCGTGTCGCCCTTGTCGCGTTCGCTCCTGCTGCCCCAGGTGATGAACTCCTGCTGGCTGATGGCATCGGGATTGGTGGCGTTGTAGGCGAAGACGGTGTTGGGCTGGGGCGTAGCGTCGCAGTTGATGGTCACCTCGCCAGGACGTCCGTGAAGGTCGGCAGAACCCGAGGCATAGACGATGCCGCAGATAATGTCGTCGCCAAAGTCAGGGAAGTCGTAGGCCAGCAGGTTGTCGGCCTCAATATCCACGTCGAAAGTAATGTCTGATAGATGATCATGGTGAATGCCGCCAGTGACGTATCCCTGGTGGCCGTAGCGGTCTTTGATGACGCAGCGGTCGAAGAGGATATCGTTGATGACGAGGTTGATGGTGTCGTGATTCAGATAATACGTGGTGTTGAGGGCTTTTACGGTTGCCTGACCATCGGCCACTATCTGTCCTGTGAGGTTCAGGTCGCTGAGCAATCCATGAAGTGTCACCTTTCCGTAGGCATTACCCTTCAGGTCGCGAAGGAACGTCTCCGTGAACGAGTTGCAGAATTCCAGGCTGGTACCCTCGGCTTGGATGTCGAGGTTGATATCGTTGCGAACAGGCGACACGTAGCCGTTGATATAGGTGTGGGTGTCGTTCTCGTCGTTGGCCACAGCGTTGATGTCGATCTGTTTGTCTGTCTGATTCCAAAGGGCGCTGGCCACGAGTGTGCCCATGCGTCCCTCTTGAAAACGGAACTGCTCAACCTCTAAGTCGGCCCATGCAGAAAAGTCGCCAAACAGTTGCTTGGCATAGGCCTTACCTGTAGCCAGACCGCCGAAGGTGACGGAGTGGAAGTTCACCAGGTCGAGGATATAATCTACGTCTAACTGGTTCATATCCACCACGATAGAGTCGGTGGGTGATGCTGAGGCGATGCCGTCGATAATGAGGTGCTGGTCGCCATGATTCAGTGCGAAATGGTCGATGGTGAGCTTGTCGGAAGTGAACAGCACATCGCAGGGCTCCAGATTCCAGCGGGTACCTCTGACCATCATTCGCGAGGGCAGTATGCGGATATGGGCTTCGGGGTTGCCCTGCTCGTTATTATACAGTTGTGTGGTGGTGTTGATGATGCCTCGCATGCTCATCAGCGTGTCGCCAGAGGAAGGGTCGTTGCGCCAGCGTAGCGAGGCCAGCAACTGGTTGTCAGCAGCCTGTCCGCTAACGTTGAGGTCGAGCACGCTGCCATCGTCCATTTCTTTCGTCAGGTCCACGTTGTATTTCATGGTGTCCTGCTCGGTGGTGATATCAACGAGTGCATCGCGATAGCGCTTGCCTTCGTACGAGAACAACGGCAGACTGCCCTTCATGTTCACTTGCTTGTGAATATCGTCGATGGTGGCCTGCAGCGACAGCGGACGAAGGATATTGACGGGGATGTCGAACAGGCGGTTCATCCAGTCTGTGTCTGTTAGTCTGATGTTTGCAACGAAGTGATTATCAGTATGTTGGCGCTTCTGAGGAATACCTGGCATCGTAGGCAGGAGCGAGGCGGTATAGTTGACGAAGCTCTGGGCCAGCGTGTTCCAGTCGAACGTGCCTCTGATGTCGGCCTCACCCATATCGCCCTTGATTCGCAGGAAGTGTGTGTTGTCTTCGTAGCCCGAATTGATATGCAGGTTGTTAAGACGGTAGCTGGAGCCTATGGAATCAACGTTTTCCATCACGAAGTCGTTAATGTCGATAGTGCCGTCGGCATCGTTGATGCTACTGGCTGTAAAGTCGGCATCGATGTTGGCCGAGAAGCGGGCATCGCCCCATTTGTCGTTGAGGTTCAGGGCTTTAGGATGTAGTGCCCTGATATAGCCGTTGAGTTTGACGGCAGTCTTCTTTGAGCGAATCAGCTCGCCCTCGATATTTGTTTGGATGTTTGGGTCGTCAATCTTTATCTTACCTGAGATGTCGCCATGTTTATAGGCTGCATCCAGGGCGATATCCTTATAGTTGTAGCCCTTGTATTGCAGGACCTTGACGATGCTGTTGGCCATGAAGTTGTTGATGTTGCCATTCATCTGAACATCGGCGGTGAGCAGCCCTAAGTCCTCATTATCAAGCAGTTGGCCCAGTTGGATGTTTTCGGCATTGGCCTGTCCCTTGATGTTCTGCTGAGGGTCAACAGACAGCTGAAGGGCCACGTTGCCCCTGTCTGTGGCGATGGTGCCTTGTGTCTGAATGGCTTCTAGCCCTTGTCCGCTGGCCGCACCCTTGATGCTGATGCTGTTGAGCTTTTTCAGCTGTTCTGGCATCTCCTTGAACAGCGACTCACACTGGGCCATCAGCGTGTTGCTGATGTCGAGCTGGTTGAGATTCAGGCTCCACACGGGTTGCTGGTCAAGCTGCTCGATGCGGCCTGAGGCAGACAACAGGAGGGAATGGTCGTCGGAGGCTATGTTCAGCTGTGTGCACTGGATGTCGCGGGCTGTTCCCTTGACGGCAGCATCGATGGTGAGCTGCTGACTGAAATTGTTGAGCTCAGGCAGCAGAAACGCAAAGTCGTTGACAGCAAGCGGACTGGTGTGTATGCCCGTCTCGAAGTGTAAGGTCTCGTTGAGACGATCATGCTGATATGTGGCATAGGTATCGTCGATGGTCAGGGTAGAGTGGGGCGTCTGCAGCAGGAAGTCCTCCAGTCGGGCCTGCGTGGTGTTGGCCTCGAGACGCAGGGCGAGCTTACTGATCTCGATGCCAGACTGCTCGTTGAACGCCAGTCGCTTCACGTTGATATTAAGTGAGTCGTCCTGCAGACATTTCATGATGACGTGGGCGCTGATATCACTCACGTGCAGGTGGTTGGCGTTGAATTGTCCAGGCGTCTGGGGGATATCGTGCTGGTCGTAGTTCACGCTCGAATGACGAACGATGAGTGAGTTGATGCGGAGGTTCAGACTGCTTTGACTGGTGGAGTCGTTCGATGCCAGCGAGTCGAGGGCAAACTGATAGTTGGGGGCCGACAGCGAGTCGGGCTTGTAGAGATTCAGATGGGCGCCAAACAACTGTGCTGAGGAGATGGAGATGCGACCTTCAAGCAGCGGCAGCACATCCATCTTTACCGATAGTCTTCCCACGCGAACCATCTCCTTGTCCTGCTGGTCGTAGATAAGCACATCGTCGAGAATCAGGCGGTTGAGAAATCCCAGCTCCACACGCTTTACCATCACCTCTGTGCCCAGTTCGTCAGAGATAACTGAAGCCGTCTTCTCGCCTATGAACGACTGAACGCCTGGCAGATGAATGGCAACCATCAACAAGATGTACAGAGCCATCAGACTCCATACAAACCAGTTGACAATATGCTTCAATTTCTTCACAATTCTGTCAGTTCGAGTTGGCAATTGCCAAGACAAGTGCGCGTTTTCTTCTGCAAATTTACTACAAAAGTTTCGATTGTGGAGTTTTTTACCTATCTTTTCTTCTCTTTTAGCCTAATTTTTATTAATTTTGCAGCCTAAAAGGAACAAACAAACCAATTTATTTGATATGGCAAATGTTATTAGGCTACGTAAAGGCTTAGACATTCACCTTCAAGGAAAAGCTGAGGAAACGAAATTGAACCTCAAGTCAAATGGGCATTTCGCATTGGTGCCCGATGATTTCGAAGGCGTCGTTCCCAAGGTTGTTGTCCGCGAGGGTGACGTTGTCAAGGCCGGGGATGCTTTGTTTGTAAACAAACTCTATCCCGAAGTTCGGTTCGCCTCGCCTGTCAGCGGAAAAGTTACTGCTGTGGTGCGTGGCGAACGTCGTAAGGTGCTTTGCGTCAAGGTGGAAGCCGACGCTGAGCAGCAGTATGTGGATTATGGCAAGAAGGACGTGACGAAGATGGACGGCAAAGCTGTTGTCGACGCACTTCTCGAGGCTGGACTCTTTGGTTACATCAACCAGCTGCCCTACGCCATCTCCACCAACCCTTCAGTGATGCCGAGGTCTATCTTCGTTTCGGCTCTGCGCGACAAGCCCTTGGCTGGCAACTTCGAGTTTGAGGTGAAAGGTCAGGAGCAGGACTTTGTTACAGGTTTGCAGGTTCTGTCGAAGATTGCTAAGACCTATCTCGGTTTGGGTATTCAGCCCGACTTTCAGGTTAAGCTGCAGCAGATGAATGTGGAGAAGGACGTTGAGCTGACGGTGTTTGAGGGTAAATGCCCTGCAGGCAACGTTGGCGTTCAGGTGAACCACATCGACCCAGTGAACAAGGGTGAGGTGGTGTGGACCATCGGCGACCCCACTGTGGTGCTCTTCATCGGCCGTCTGTTCAATACGGGTAAGGTGAACCTTACTCGCACGGTAGCACTCTGCGGTAGCGAGGTGAAGAAACCCTGCTATGCTGACATGCTGGTGGGTCAGGAGCTGTCAACGCTGCTGAGCAACAGCTACGATGCCGACCACTCTGTACGTATCATCAATGGTAATGTGCTTACAGGTACCGTTACTACCAAGGACGGATTCCTGGGTGCTCACACCAGTGAGATTACGGTGATTCCTGAGGGCGACGACAACAACGAGATGCTGGGATGGATTATGCCGCGCTTTGGTCAGTTCTCTGTCAGCCGCAGCTATTTCTCTTGGCTCTTTGGTAAGAAGCAGTACGCACTCGATGCCCGCGTGAAGGGTGGCGAGCGTCACATGATTATGAGTGGCGAGTACGACAAGGTGCTACCGATGGATATCTATGGTGAATACCTCATCAAGGCCATCATTGCTGGCGACATCGATAAGATGGAGCAGCTGGGTATCTACGAGGTGGCTCCTGAGGACTTCGCTTTGGCTGAGTTCGTCGATTCGTCGAAACTCGAACTGCAGCGCATTGTTCGTGAGGGACTGAATAATTTACGTAAAGAAAACGCATAACGACGATGAAAGCACTAAGAAATTATCTCGATAAGATAAAGCCCGCCTTCGAGAAGGAGGGTAAGCTCCACGCTTTCCGTAGCCTCTTCGATGGATTTGAGACCTTCCTGTTTGTGCCTAACGCCACAGCCAAGACAGGTGTTCACATCCACGATGCTATCGACTCGAAGCGTATTATGAGTATGGTGGTCATCGCCCTGATGCCTGCTTTGCTCTTTGGTATGTATAATGTGGGTTATCAGAACGCACTCGCTTCAGGACTGGACGCTTCCTTCATGGATATGTTCATCTTTGGCTTGCTGGCTGTGATGCCCAAGATTCTCGTTTCTTACATCGTTGGTCTGGGTATTGAGTTTGCCTGGGCACAGTGGAAGAACGAAGAGATTCAGGAGGGTTACCTCGTTTCTGGTATCCTCATTCCCCTGATTGTTCCTGTGAATCTGCCGTTGTGGATGCTCGCCATCGCTGTGGCTTTCGCAGTCATCATTGGTAAGGAGATCTTTGGTGGTACGGGTATGAACATCTTCAACCCCGCCTTGATGGCTCGCGCCTTCCTGTTCTTCGCCTATCCTCAGAAGATGACTGGCGACCAGGCTTGGATTGCCGATAGTCCTATCTTCGGCTTCGGCGGTCAGGTGCCCGATGGCTTCTCTGGTGCTACACCGCTGGCTAACCTCAGCGACTACACCTTCTCGATGGATGCCGTCTATGGTTTGATTCCTGGTTCTATTGGTGAGACCTCTGTCATCGCCATCGCCATTGGTGCTATCATCCTGCTTTGCACAGGCATCGCTTCTTGGAAGACGATGATCAGCGTCTTCGCTGGTGGTATCGTGATGGGTCTGTTGTTCGAGAACCTCGAGATGACGCCTATCCACTGGTACGAGCACATCGCTCTGGGTGGTTTCTGCTTTGGTGCTGTATTCATGGCTACTGACCCTGTGACCTCATGTCGCACAGAGTGTGGTAAGTGGATCTACGGCTTCCTCATCGGTGTCGTTGCCATCGTGGTTCGTGTCATGAATCCTGGTTTCCCCGAGGGTATGATGCTGGCCATTCTGCTGATGAACATGTTTGCTCCTGCCATCGACTACTTCGTGGTAGACCGTAATATTTCGAAACGTATGAAGAGAGGAGGTACCAAATGAAACTGAATACGAATTCTAACGCGTACATTATTATATATAGTACGATATTGGTGCTCATCGTGGCCTTCCTGCTGGCTTTCGTCTCACAGACGCTGAAACCTATGCAGGACGCTAACGTAGCCCTTGATACAGAGAAGCAGATTCTGAACTCGCTGAACCTGCGTGGACTGAGTGATGACGAAGCTCATGCTACCTATGAGAAGGTGGTGAAGTTCGATGAGGCTCAGAACGTATATGTCTGCACTCTCGAGAATGGTGATGTGAAGTATGTGCTCCCCTTGAAGGGACAGGGCATGTGGGGCGGCATCAGCTGCTTCCTGGCTATCGACGATGACAAGAACACCGTCTACGGCGCTTACTTCAACCACGAGAGTGAGACCGCTGGTCTGGGTGCTGAGATTAAGGACAATGCCGACTGGCAGGCTAAGTTCCAGGGAAAGAAGATCTTTGCCGACGAGACAAAAGAGGCCCTTGCCCTGTCTGTAGAGAAAGCTGTCAACAACGAGACGACTGTCGATGCCGTTACTGGTGCCACCGTTACCTCTACTGCTGTCAGCAAGATGCTGCAAGACCAGTTGACAAAGTATATGGACTTTTTAAAGAAGTAAGAGACTATGGCACTATTCAGTAAACAAAATAAAGAGGCGTTCACCAATCCGTTGAACCTCGATCACCCCATTCTGGTACAAGTGCTGGGTATCTGCTCGGCGTTGGCTGTTACCAGTCAGTTGAAGCCAGCCATCGTGATGGGTCTTGCTGTGACGGTGATTACGGCTTTTGCCAATGTGATTATCTCTATCCTCCGCAACACTATTCCAAACCGCATCCGTATCGTGGTGCAGTTGGTGGTGGTTGCTGCGCTGGTAACTATCGTTTCTCAGATTCTCAAGGCCTTCGTCTATGACGTCAGTGTACAGCTCTCGGTCTATGTGGGTCTGATCATTACCAACTGTATCCTCATGGGGCGCCTCGAGGCCTTCGCCATGCAGAACAAGCCCTGGCCCTCGTTCCTCGATGGTGTGGGCAACGGTATCGGCTATGCCATGATTCTGATTATCGTGGGTGCTGTGCGTGAGTTCTTCGGACGCGGTTCGCTGCTGGGCTTCCAGATTATCGACTGCAAGGACTTCAACAACGGCATGATGACGATGCCCGCTATGGCGCTGATCCTCGTAGGTATTGTGATTTGGGTACATCGTGCATATTTTTATAAGGAGAAATAAGGTATGGAACACGCAATAAGTTTATTCTTCAGGTCGATTTTTGTCGACAACATGATTTTTGCTTTCTTCCTGGGCATGTGTTCGTTCCTTGCTGTTTCGAAGAATGTGAAGACGTCACTCGGACTCGGACTCGCTGTCACCTTCGTGCTGCTGGTCACCGTTCCTGTTGACTATCTGCTCCAGACCAAGGTGCTCTCTGAGGACGGCATCTTCGGTATGGACCTCAGCTATCTCTCGTTCATCCTCTTCATCGCTGTCATTGCCGGTATGGTGCAGCTGGTGGAGATGACTGTCGAGAAGTATTCACCCTCGCTCTATGCGGCTCTGGGTATCTTCCTCCCGCTGATTGCTGTGAACTGCGCCATCATGGGTGCTTCACTGTTCATGCAGCAGCGCATCCTCCTCGATCCCTCTGAGACAAAGGCCATCACTGGTGTGGGCGACGCCTTGGTCTATGCACTGGGTTCTGGTATTGGTTGGACGATGGCTATTGTGGCTATGGGTGCCATTCGTGAGAAAATGCAATATAGTGATGTGCCCAAGCCGCTTCAGGGTCTTGGCATCACCTTCATCACTGTGGGCCTGATGGCTATGGCGATGATGTGTTTCAGTGGACTAAAGATTTAAGCGACTATGGAGTTCATATTATATAGCATTATCGTGTTTTTGGTGACGATTCTTGTCATCGTCATCCTGCTGCTCGTTGCGAAGAAATATCTCTCGCCCTCGGGCAATGTGAATATCGAGATTAACGGCGACCGTGTTATCAACGTGCCTCAGGGCAACAACCTGATGGCTACGCTGAACCAGAACGGCATCTTCCTGCCTTCTGCCTGTGGCGGTAAGGCTTCTTGCGGACAGTGTAAGGTTCAGGTGCTTGAAGGTGGTGGCGAGATTCTCGACTCAGAGAAGCCTCACTTCACTCGTAAGCAGATTAAGGACCATTGGCGCCTGGGTTGCCAGTGCAAGGTTAAGGGCGACCTGAAGATTCATGTAGATGAGTCGATCCTCGGCGTTAAGGAGTACGAGTGTACCGTTATCTCTAACAAGAACGTGGCTACCTTCATTAAGGAGTTCAAGGTGCAGCTGCCTGCTGGTGCTCACATGGACTTCCTGCCTGGTTCGTATGCCCAGATCCGTATTCCTAAGTTCGATTGCATCGACTAC
>Ga0310786_10011936_pt1 | contig 10802 bp, 5 predicted proteins | sample AusTroGonzalo_MG_FD_203881 | JGI IMG/M metagenome (GOLD analysis project Ga0310786, IMG submission 203881) | Bovine rumen microbial communities from tropical cattle in Woodstock, Queensland, Australia - Gonzalo_03 (v2) (version 2) | ecosystem: Host-associated > Mammals > Digestive system >...
CCCGCACAGCTGCAGGCCATAGCTCTGCTCAAGGTTGCTGACCGCACCAAGCCCGGAGAGCGCGTGAAGCTCGCCACCCTTACCAAGAATATTACAGCGAGCGATGAGACCTATCGTGATTTTCTCATGGAGGCCACTGCCCTCGCCGACAAGTCAGACGGCAAATACGACAACTTCACTGCAGCAGTCAGGGAAGGTGACCTCCCTGTCACTCCGGCTACGCGCATAACCGAAGGCACCCGCCGCATAGGCACTGTCGACAATGCCCGCGAAGTGGTTTCATGGGCCTTCGATGCCAAGGAGGGTCAGGTTAGCGACGTGATTACTGTCGACAATAAGTACTATTATGTTGTGGCTGTCACCAAGGCTCGCAAGGAGGGGTATGTCCCGATCAATGAAGTAAGCTCCGACATCTATAACCAGCTTGCCCTCGAGAGGAGGCTTCAGCTTGCGGCTGACGATGTCCAGGCCAAGACCCAGGGCCTTGCTACGCTCGAACAGATGGCAGATGCCCTCAATACGACTGTAAGCCACCAGAGCGGTGTTTCGTTCGGCTCTATCGGCGGAGGTCTCGACCCAGCCTTCATCGGTGCTGTGTCTGTAGCACCCAAGGGTAAGATCTGCGGTCCGACAAAAGGCCAGATCGGCGTTTATCTGTTCCAGGTGATGGACAGCGATGCCGGTGCATACTACACCGAAGACGATGTAAATCTGCGCACTTCGCAGGAAGCTCAGTACCGTCAGCAGTTCCTCAGTTCTGTTCTGGCAGACGAAGCTGACATGAAAGATAATCGTGCGAGATTTTATTAATGAACATAGTTATTAACAAAAATATTTTGTTGTAAAAAAATAAATATTTATATTTGAGGCAATTTACTGGCATTATTGTTTAACCAAATACAAACACTTAACAATTTTTTTATGAAAAAGATTATTTATTCATTGGTGGCGATGCTATTTATGGGTAGCGTCTTCACTTCTTGTATTCCCCAGACCGAGCCGGAAGGTGTTCGCGAAATGAGGTATGCTCACGCTGAGTATCTCCGCGCACTGGCTGACTTGGTAAAGGCCAATGAGGCTGTTGCAGCCGCTCAGGCTGAATTCGACCGCGCAAGAGCTGCCGTTAAGCTCTCTATCGCACGTCAAAACAATGCTGAAGCTGAGGCCCAGGAGCTTTTGAATGCTCTTAAGGCTGCTCAGAACGAGCGCGATTTTGCTAACATTCTTGATTCAATGGAGAGAGACAGAGTTAACAACGAAGCTTTACTCCTCGATGCACAGACTAAGTTAGAGCAAGCCAGGAAGAATTTCGAAGACGCTATGAATGCCCTCGAGATTGAAAGACTTTCTCTTTCTCAAGAAGAACTTGTAGCTATCGGTAATATCTGGAACATGTATGAGTTCTACGCAGGTCTCCTGCAGAGCGCTCTTGCTCAAATAGCCGATGGAGAAAAAGATTTGCGCAACTGGCTTCTCGCAGCTCTTAAGGACCAAGCTATTGACGCTGCTGAATACAAATATCTCGTAGCTCTTTACAATAAGGAAATAGAGATGGCTGAGTTCGAGCTCAAATATGCTGAGCAGGAGGTTGAATTCTGGGAGGGTCTTCTCGACGATATGGAATTTGACTATCTTGCAGAGGCTAAAGCTTACGAAGACAGCGCAGAAGCTATGGCTCCCCTCTTCGCCGACCTTCTCCGCGACTCTGTTCTTTTCGTTCAGGAATATGAATACGCAAGGGATGAAGCTATCCGCGAGGCTGACAGTACTTTCATTAATGCCATCAAAGACCCGACTGCAAAATATGAGGCTGATATCAAAGCTCTCAAAGATGCCAATAAAGATAATTGGGATAAAATGATTGCGAGCGAACCTACCGATCCTGCTAATGGTAACCCCAAGACTGACGTATTCAAAGCGAAAGGAGTTAAATTTGAGTTCAGCGCAACAGGAAAGAAAGCATACAAGCTTCCTGAGGATCCCAGTGGTATGGTTGAGCTTTATAAGACTCAGGCTGGTCTGAACGGTTTCGCCAAGAATGTTAAATTCGTTGACAATACATTGGAAATTACCATCTCAGAAGCCGATAGCGCAAGTTATGCAAAAGCTGTTGATACAATTTGGAATGGTAACCAGGCAACTGAAGAGCTCCTTAAGGAAAAGACAGGTCTTTGGTCAGTATATGAGGACTTCTCAAGGGATCTCCTTTATGATATTGATGCATCAGGCATCGAGGCTGATTCTCTTCTCCTCAAAGCATATGTAGCAAAGGTTCGTAATGAGTATGACAGTATTCTGAAGATCCTCAAGGGCGCTAAGAAAGGCCATGGTCAAGCTCTCGTAGATGCTTGGGAAAAGAAAGTAAAAGATGCTGACGCAAGCATAACTAAACTCGTTGAGAAAGTTGATGCTTATCAGAACAAGTCCGGTGATGCAAAGAATGATGTTTATAAATACACAGATAACTCTACAGCTACAGGTAAGATAGCCGCTAAGGGTCCCGTTGTTCTTGTAAGCAAGACAGAAAAACCTCGTAAAGTGACCGTAAGCACCAGCGATTCTAAAGACTTCACACTTGATGATGTTGCTACTGCTTACTTCGATACAGACCCTAACCGCAATATTACCTTTGCTCCGACTCCTGCAGACTCAGCAGCCGTATTCAATGCTATCGTTGACTACTTCAAAGCAATCGCTTCAATCGATGAAGCAGCTGTTCCTTATTTGAGGTTCATGGCCAGCACCGATGGTGGTATGACTTATCATATAGACTCAGTACGTGCAGACAAGATGGAATTTGCAGGCATCCAGATGAAGAAGACCAACGGCCACATTGATCTCAATGGTATCCATATGGCTGCAGCATACGACAACAAGGGTATGAATGCTAAGGACGCTACTCCGGATCCTGCAGAGTATGACGATGCATTCGGCAACGTAATGAATCTCTTCAACCACTTCGTTCATAAGGATCCTGTACTGACTTCTCTCTACACTGCAGAGAATAATGCACAGTATGCTGAAGATTCTGGCGTTGCAGACTATGTTCAATATGTAAAAGACTTCAAGACGAAGAACACCGGTACAACTCTTGACAAATTCCACAAAGCGTTTGATACTTATACAGATGTTAAGAAGACCTTTGATGTATACACTCAGATGTCAGACGAAGGCAAGGCAGTTGCCAACTGGATGGCTGCTTGCGAAACTTACTTCGGCGTAGAAGGCTTTGCTGGTTTTGCAGAGGGAATCTTCTTCGACTACGAGACCTTCACAGATCCTACTTGGGTTGCAGTATTCAAGGGTGTTCCTACATACGGTTATACTAAGGACAAGAAAGGCAATATCGATGGTATCGCTGGTCCTGTTGTAGCCGCACTTGCAACACCTAAGTCATATCAGTATCAATTCGTTGAGAACAGGATTAAAGAGAACCTTAATGCAGTCGCTGCTGGCAACGGTGCTTACACTGATTCTGATATGTTGAGTTCTCTTGTATTCGAACTCCTCAAAGCAGAATACGCATACAACCTCTCAGTTAATGCTAAGTCAATCAGCCAGACTTGGGAAGCTCTTGGTAAAGTCCTGAAGCAAGCTAAGGCTGACATGGACGCTGTAATCGCCAAGACCCAGAGCTCACAGGCTAAGAATAAAGCTCTTGCTGATAAGGCCAATGACATTCTGAAGAAATACAGAGATTCTATTAAGGAAGCTAAGAAAGCGAAAGAAGACGCCGAAAAGGCTGCTAACGATGCATTCGCAGATGCTTACGAAGAGATCATGGTTCCGATCATGCACGAGTACTCAGACCTCAAGGCTAAGTATGACTACTATAAGGGTATCGCTGATGCTCTGAGAGCTGCATACGCAGAGATTTGGGCTGGCGGTAAAGCTGATGCTGACGCTATGATCGATGTAATCGGTACCAAGTATACTGATGCTCTTACTAAGTGCGCTAAACTCGCATCTGGTATTGAGAAAGCAAAACAAGCTCTTGCTAAACTTGATGCTGATTACGCTGCCTTCGCAGAGAACCCGCTCGCAGGTGTTAAGTATGATGAAGACGGCGACGTTATTCCTTACAAGAATGACGACTGGAAAGCTGGTGAGCTTACCTTCGACAACGAACTTCTTGCTCAACTTGCCGAAGATATCGACTTCCTGAACGCAATCATCAATGAGATGTACTATGACGAGCTGGCTAACATTGAATTCTGGTATGAATACTGGAAAGCTGCATACGAAGCCGCTATCGAGTATGTACAGAACAAATAATTTGACTCAATACATCGAAGTTTAAAAACAACTATATGTTGAAAAAACTAAGCATATTACTATTGACGATCTTCATGGTTGTGCCAGCAATGGCACAACCTGAGGAGAGTTGCGAGTGTATGTTTGCCCCGCGTGCAGGTCAGTGGGAATTCGATCTTGTCATGGGACAGAATCAGTTCTTTGGCAACGAGAGAGACCTGAGCATGACCCTTCTTCCTAACAGCTACGGTGCACCTCTTGGTTCAACCATCGGCACCTCTGTTCAGGAAGATCAGGATTTCATGATTACTGATCTTACGCAAACAATTAACATTGGTTTCCTTAATACCAACAATCTGGCTAACATGATTGGCATTCAGGCCCGTTACTTTATCACCAACAGGCTTGATATCAACTTCATGGGTTCTTACAATGTCAATCTGCAGCCGAGTAAGAATTATATCGAGGGAACAGTTTTCGGTCTTACAGAATCAGCTCCGGTTCCGGCAGCTACAGATCCTGTAATCGGACTTCTCCCGACCGATAATTACACCGTAGGTGATATTTTCGCACACAAGTCAATCCTTGCTTCAGTGCAGAATGCAGCCATCGGACAGTTGGGTATGAATTATTATTTCACCACTCCCAACGAACGTATCAATCCTTACATTGGTATTTACGGCCAAGTTAAATGGGCTCGTATCAGCGCTATGTATCCCGCATATACTGGACAGACAGTTGGTGTTCCGGTGTATACTGCAGCAGACCCGTTTGTAACAGCAACAGATTTCTCAAATGTTGATGTTATAGATATTGCTACTTTCCGTGAATTCGGAAGGGCAGGTCAGATGCTCGGTTTCGGCGGTGGTATTGATTTCGGCGTGCAGTACTCTTTGATGCCCGGTCTTATCCTCGGTATTGAGTTCTCACCCGTACTCTACCAGTATACGCTCATGCACTTGCAAATTACAGGACAGACTCCTTACTACGCAGACAACCACAACGTATCCGTTTTCAAGTATCCGCAACTTAAAATTGGATTCCGTTTCTAAGCCCTGCGCATAGATAACTTAAAAAGCCGACTCATCCCGAGCCGGCTTTTTTATTATATTTATACGATATTAGCATGGCGCAATTATTGCGGCGATAAGGGCTTCGATGAGATTATTGGCAAAAATAGTGGTTTTGGTGCTGGGTGTGCTGGCTGGCGTTCTTCCTGCGGCAGCGCAGAAGGCCGTGCTGTCCGGATATGTGAAGGAAGCGTCCAGCGGCGAGCCCCTTATCGGAGCCGTCGTTTTTACTGAGGATCTCAGCGCCGGCGTCTCCACCAATAATTTCGGCTTCTATTCCCTTCAGGTAGACCGCAAAGCCCAGGTCATCAAATGCTCCTATGCCGGCTATGTCACAGCCGAGATTTCCATCAATCCCACAGGCCCCCTGAAACAAGATTTCCTCCTCGAAGAAGACCGTCAGGTGCTCGAGGCAGCCAAAGTCTTCTCCAAGAGCAAGAGAGAGCAGCTGACGCTGCCGCAGCTCGGCAAAGAAACCGTCACCGGCGACATTATTCGCAAGCTTCCTGCCCTCATGGGTGAGGCCGACGTAATCCGTGTGATCCAGATGATGCCTGGCGTGCAGACCCCCTCCGAAGGCTCCACAGGCTTCAGCGTGCGCGGCGGCGGCATCGACCAGAACCTCGTGCTGATGGACGGCGCTCCGCTCTACAATTCCGGCCATTTCCTCGGCTTCATGTCGATGTTCAACGGCGACGCCGTCAAGAATGCCCAGCTCTACAAAGGTGATTTTCCCGCCAGCTTCGGCGGCCGCCTGTCCTCAGTGCTCGATGTCAGCACCCGCGATGGCAACAACGACCACTATACCGGCAATCTCTCCATCGGCCTCATCACTTCTCGCGTCGAGGTGGAAGGCCCCATCGTCAAAGACAAACTTTCCTTCATGCTGGCCGGTCGCCGCACCTATATGGACCTCTTCTTCCCGCTCTTCGGCGACAGTGTCCCCAAAAACACCCAGATGTTCTTCTACGACCTCAACGCCAAGCTCAGCTGGGTCGCCGGGCCGAAGGACAGAGTCTATCTTAGCGCCTTCAGCGGCCGTGACGTCTTTGGCATGTCGATGATAGAATTCGACCTCGACCTCATGCGCTTCAATTTCGCCAACAACACCCAGACCCTCCACTGGAGCCACGAGTTCTCTCCGAAAGTATTTTTCAACGCATCGCTCTACAATTCCCGCTACAACGCAGGCATGGACTGCGAGATGTCCAGCACCAGTTTCGACTACCTCACCGCGATCCGCGAGACTGGCCTGAAGACAGGCATAACCTGGTACATCAATCCCTCAAATACCGTCCAGGCAGGCTTCAATGCCGCCTATTACCGCATGGACCCCGGCGACGTCAATCCCAGCGACGATGAATCCATCGTGCAGGCTCTCCACATGCCAAAGAGCTACGCCGTCATGCCCGCCTTCTATGCCCAGAATGAGCAGAAGATCGGCAAGCTGACGATGCGCTACGGCTTCCGCCTGGCATCCTTCTCCACCATTGGAGAGGCTGTCCAGCGCTACTACGATTCCGCCACCCACGAAATGACGAAGATGCGCTATTTCCCCGTCCTCAAGCCCATCAAGACCTACTGGGGGTTGGAGCCGCGCATCTCCGCTTCCTTCTCCGTCACTCCCGATTTCTCCCTCAAGGCAGCATATTCCCGCTCCTTCCAATATATCCAGCAGGTGCCCATCAGCATCTCCGGCAGCCCCGTGGATGCATGGTTCATGGCTTCCCCGAACACAAAGCCACAGCGCTCCGACCAGTTCTCCGCAGGCTTGAACGCTCTTTTCGCCGACCAGGCGCTCGAGTTGTCGGTAGAGGCCTTCTACAAGAACAACAAGAACACCATGGATTTCAAGGAGAACCCCGGCTTCGTGTTTGACGACGTCGACCGCGAGGGGTTGCTGCGCTTCGGCAAGTCATATTCCTTCGGCACCGAGCTGATGCTGCGCTACGACTTCGACAGGCTGGGCGGTTGGCTTTCCTACACCTGGTCCCGCGCCATGTATGACATCCCCGAGTTGAACGGAGGCAAGCCCTACCGCTCTCCGCTGAACCACGAGCACGCCGTCAATTTCGTGCTGTCCTACGACATCAGCCGCAGGGTGGAAGTGTCGTCCGACTGGGTGTTCTACAGCGGCGCTCCGACCACCTTCCCGACGGGCCGCTTCTACTACGGCGGTTCCTACACCTCCATCTACGCTTCCCGCAACGAAGATTCGATGCCGAACTACCACCGTATGGACCTGTCGCTGACTCTCAAGAGCCGCCGCAGGGCCGAAGGAAAGCCGTGGGGCAGCGAGTGGAACATCTCGTTCTACAATGTCTATGCGCGTCACAACGCCTGGTCGGTGGCCTTCCTCTACAGCCGCAAGGAAGACCGCCCGATGGCGATGAAAGTATATCTGTTCTCAATAATCCCGTCAGTATCGTACAATGTCTACTTTTAGAAAGATATATACTTGGTTGCGGTGCCTGACCGGATTGTGTCCCCGTTACGCTGGTCTTTTCGGGACAGACGCGAGCTGCGGCTGGATGCTGTGTTGCTGCGTGGCTCTGCTGGCCGGATGCAACGAAGAGATCGAGGTTCACACCAAGAGTATGGACCGCACCTACCTCGTTGTGGAGGCGATGCTGACCGACCGCGCCGATGAGCCGCAGCGCGTGCTGCTGACGGAATCTGTCGACTACTTCCACGAGGAGGTGCCGCCCGCAGTGTCGGGGGCCGCAGTGACGCTGAGTGATGGCCTTGGCAGCAGCTGGCTTTTCACCGAGACTCCGCGCGGCAGCGGCTGCTACATCGGGCCGGAAGGGCTGCACGGCACTCCGGGGGTGACGTACAAACTGTCGGTGGATGCAGTGGTAGGGGGTGAGATCAACCATTATGAGGCAGTGTCGACGATGGAGCCGGCCGGTTTCCGCGTGGATGCGGTGGATTACATGTATGCCGGCAATTCCACCATGAAGCTCGACAGCCTCTGGACCATCGCCGCCTGGGGCGAGGACACTCCCGGCACGAACTATTACTACATCAGCGCCACCCTCAACGACGCCGTCTTCCCCATCGAGCGCTGTCTGGCAATGGACGACAAATACTTCGACGGCCAGAAGGTGGTGTGCTTCCCGATAACCACTCTCTACCAGACGGCCGAGATGCAGCGGCAGTACGGCGAATGCGGCAAATTCCTGGAGACCGGCGACGTCTTTACGCTGAATGTCTACACCATTCCCAAAGAATACTACGACTTCTATATGGGCTTCGTCTCGAGCACCGTCGGCTCGTCCGTGCCGATGCTGCAGTCCCAGCCCGCCAACTGCCCTACCAACATCACCGGCGGCGACGCCGTAGGCTTCTTCTTCGCCGCCTCCGTCTCCTCCGCCTCCGTCACCATCGAAGACCCCTTCCGCCCCTACTACAAAAAACTCTTCGAAAGGTTTCCGCAGTGGTAAGGGAAGAGTTTAGTATATTTGTATATACACCAAAACCTATAGACTATGACTATGAATCGCAGGGATTTCCTGAAGAAGACGGCGGCGCTGGCGGCTGCGGCTGCGTTGCCGGAAGTTGCAAAGGCCGATGAGGCGCTCAAGGCCATAGAGGCTGTTGCCGCAGAAGATGTGCAGGCTGGCCAGGCCGCTTCCGATGCCTCCGGCAAGTTGATAATTTCCGCTCCGATGCTGCAGAATTACGCCGAGACATCGATGGGTATCGCATTCGCAGTGTCCGACATGGCGAACGGCTATGTCCGCTACAGCGAGAAGCCCGACATGAGCGGCGCCGTGACTGTCAAATGCGGCGGCTTCCGCGTCACCGACATGAACGAGCACGTCATGCAGATCCGCCTTACAGGCCTCAAACCCGCCACAAAATATTGGTACACCATCGGCGCCGACCGCATCGCCTACAAGGGAGGCTACGACATGAAAATCACCGGCAACGAGGAAGATTCGCGCGTCTATAGTTTCACTACAGCAGGAAAGGCCGCAAATGCCCATTTCTGCGTCATAAACGACACTCACGCCCATTGGAATACATTCTCTGCCGCCACGGCTAAAATCGCGAATTTGGCCCCTTCCTGCGTCATTTGGAACGGTGATGCCACTAATGTCGAAGAAAGCATCGACAGCCAGGTCAAAATCTTCCTGATGCCCGAGCAGGGGCGCGACGATTTCGCCGCGGAAATTCCCTACTTCTTCTGCCCCGGCAACCACGACTCGCGAGGCATGGCCAACCGCCATCTCGAACGCGTGTGGATGTACCGTCAGCCTGAAGAGCGCTCTTCCCGCGACTGGGACCTCGGCCGCAACTTCGCAGTGCGCATGGGTGACATCGCCATGATCGGCTTAGACACCGCCGAGGACAAGCTCGACACCAACCCGCTTTTCGCCGGCCTCTTCAACAGCGGCGCCTACCGCGAAGCTCAGACAGAGTGGCTGCGTGACGCTCTGCAACGCAAGGAGATCGCTTCCGCGCCATACCTCGTCGCATTCTGCCACATCCCTCTGTTCGATCCCAACCCCAAGTCCAACCCTGGCGACCTCGATCCGGCGGACGTATCTCCCGACTACCGCGGCGACTTTGCGAGCTGGCAGCGCACCTGCGCCAACCTCTGGGGCCCGCTGCTTGCCAAAGCCAAGTGCCAGCTTGTAATCACCGCCCATCAGCACCGCTACCGCTACGATGAGCCCGATAAGACCCGCCCGTGGGCGCATATGGTCGGCGGCGGCCCGAGCCTCAAGGGCGGCGGCCACGCCACAGTCATCGAAGGACGCGTAGAGAGCGGCAAGCTCATCGTCAATGTCCACAGCCTCGAAGACGGCAGCATCCAGGACACCCACAGCTTCGCACCGCGTCGCAAACGGTAGTTTCGTCCAGCGAAACCCACATCTGCGTGGACAGATGGGCTGAAAAAGGTCTTCTATCCACGGAAAGTACCTTTTGCGTGGATAGCCGCGCCAAAAAAGGAGGTTGCTATGCAACCGACTGGTACTAAAATAGCTTGGCACAAGCCAAGCTATTTTAGTACCCGGAGCCGGGGTCGAACCGGCACAGCCATTACAGCCACTGGTGTTTGAGACCAGCGCGTCTACCGATTCCGCCATCCGGGCAAAAGGCGACAGTCGATGCGCTGTCAATGGATTGCAAAAGTAGCAATAACTTTGATAAATCAAAAGTGTTATATTTGTCATTGTTATAATTCCCGTCATGAAAAAGATTTCCATTCTGATCGCAGCAGTAGCACTGGTAGTGCTTGCCGCCTGCTCCCCCAAACCCGTAGAAGTTCAACAATTTGGCGATTTCCGCGACTGGAGCCCCACCCCGCCGATGGGCTGGAACAGCTGGGACTGCTACGGCCCGACCGTAGTGGAAAGCGAAGTCAAGGCCAATGCCGACTATATGGCAGAGAAGCTGGCCAAATATGGCTGGGAATATGTTGTTGTGGACATCCGCTGGTTCGTGGAGAATGACAAGGCCGGCGGC
>Ga0310786_10011938_pt1 | contig 10802 bp, 9 predicted proteins | sample AusTroGonzalo_MG_FD_203881 | JGI IMG/M metagenome (GOLD analysis project Ga0310786, IMG submission 203881) | Bovine rumen microbial communities from tropical cattle in Woodstock, Queensland, Australia - Gonzalo_03 (v2) (version 2) | ecosystem: Host-associated > Mammals > Digestive system >...
TTGAAATTGCTGTTATGAACATGTCAGTGGTTAATCAGAAATAATCATTGTCTTCATAAATCTTGTTTTCTCCCCATACGCTGTTTATGTCAACAGAGTAACTGTTTTCCCAGTCAGCTACAGTTGCTGTAAACTCTATAGCCTGGTATAAGGTGGCCAGATCCAATCCAAGATGGAAGGTATATTGCTTGCCGCATATATAGCTGTTGCCGGGCAGCACACCGTAGATGGGAAAGTTCTGTACCTGGTCTTTCAGCTCTCTCATATGCTGTCCGTTGTAATCAAACTCATCCACGTCAAATACCACTTCAATGTATTGCTTGCCCATCCTTATTTCATCCGGTACTGAATAGAAACGGCTGCTGTGCTTGCGGTCCGCAACCAGATTGTCTATTCCCACGAACATCTCGTTCTCCGTTCCCACACCTACGCGGGCATTGCCTTTGAATACAGGAACCTCGTCACGGATCACTTTCTGGACCCATCTTCCGCCATTGTTTCCTATGGAGTCGATATAATAACCCTCGGTAGCCACGTTGTGTGCTGAAAGTTTCTTTATCCTGATGTGTCCCTGAAGCCCCGGATCGTATGTGATGTCGCAGATACGGAAACCTATGTCATTGGTGATGTGGCGGAATACAAGCGGTATTACATCCATGTATGATGTACTGCGACTGACAGGTTCTGACACAAGCGGACCGGCCTCTGTATCTTCCTGACGGTACGGTATCATGTATGTACGGTTGCCGGACAGGAATGCCGTCTCATCCACATAAGGATAGTATGCACTTAAGAGTATGGTTTCCGTGCTGTACCAGTTCCTTGAATTGAAGGTTGTTGACCTGATGCCTGCGTTGTCAAAGACCCGTTCATTATTAATAAGGACTGCATTGGTTTTTGCATCTATGCCCATAAGTCCGAAAGGCTTGCTGGGGTCCAGCTTGGCCTCCTGGTCATTTTCGGTGACAAAGTTGTCATACCCGTTTTCTGATCTGGTCCCGATGCGTCCTTCTTTTGAAATTACCACATCAAAACTGACGTCCTTCTTGTCTTCGAATCCGTCAAAAGATTCCATCTCGTCATTGACTGTGCACGAACAGATTGTGAAAACTACAATCGTTAAAATAGTCCCTAATGTTATTTTTCTTTTCATATTGAGTAAATTTTCATTGCAAATATATAACAATTTTACGATTCTGCAAAAAATTTTTGCAAAATCATCAAAAATTTTCAATTTCGCAATTTTTCAAAAACAAAAAACCCGACCATAGGCCGGGCTTAAGTCTTTGTTTTACAGTGACTTTACGTGTCAATAAGCAAACATGGGATAATCTTTCATAATTTTGTTCACCCGGGCACGTACTTTTGCTATTACAGCCTCATCTTCCGGAGCATTGAGTACTTCTTCAATCATTTCGGCTATTATAACCATAAGGTCTTCCTTGGCTCCGCGCGTTGTGATGGCGGGGGTGCCGAATCTCAAACCTGATGTCTGGAACGCGCTGCGTGAATCAAACGGAACCATGTTCTTATTGGCGGTAATGTCGGCTGCCACAAGTGCCTTCTCTGCAACCTTACCTGTCAGGTCGGGATACTTGGAGCGAAGGTCAACCAGCATGCTGTGGTTGTCAGTGCCGCCCGAAACAATGGTGAAGCCGCGCTTGGTCAGTTCCTCAGCAAGCTTCCTGGCGTTTTTCTGAACCTGTATCTGGTACTCCTTGAATTCCGGCTGTAGTGCCTCGCCGAACGCTACTGCCTTGGCTGCAATCACGTGCTCCAGCGGGCCGCCCTGTGTTCCGGGGAATACAGCCGAGTCTATGAGCTGTGACATCATCTTGGTTTCACCCTTGGGGGTCTTACGGCCGCGGGGATCCTCAAAGTCCTTACCTAATAATATTATACCGCCTCGTGGACCGCGCAGGGTCTTGTGGGTGGTTGATGTTACAATATGGGCGTACTTTACCGGGTTTTCAAGCAGACCGGCTGCAATGAGTCCTGCCGGGTGTGCCATGTCTATCATAAGGAGAGCGCCTACCTTATCTGCTATTTTGCGCATGCGTGCGTAGTCCCATTCGCGTGAGTAAGCTGATCCGCCGCCTATTATGAGCTTGGGCTTGACCTCAAGGGCAAGCTGCTCCATCTTGTCGTAGTCAACGCGGCCGGTCTCGGGATTCAGGTCATAGCCTACGGCGTGATACAGTATGCCTGATGAGTTTACGGCTGAACCATGTGACAGGTGACCGCCGTGTGCAAGGTTAAGGCCCATGAAGGTTTCACCTGGCATAAGTACAGCCTGGAGAACGGCTGCGTTAGCCTGTGCGCCTGAGTGGGGCTGTACGTTAGCGTACTCTGCGCCGAACAGCTTCTTGATGCGTGCAATTGCCAGGTTCTCAGCCTCGTCAACAACCTCGCAGCCGCCGTAATAGCGCTTGCCGGGATAACCCTCGGCATACTTGTTGGTCAGGCATGAGCCCATAGCCTGCATAACCTGGTCGCTTACAAAATTCTCGGAGGCAATCAGTTCAATGCCTTTAGCCTGGCGCTGGTGTTCGCGCTCAATGATGTCAAAAATCTCTTGGTCTCTTTTCATTTTTATAGTAAAGTTGGTTTTCAAATCCTTTAAAACATGATTCCGTATGAGAAAGATATTATTCCTACCCGTCGGTCAAGCCTGTAATTCGGGTCAGGTTCGCTTTCGTTTGTGGCATACATGCCACGGGTAACCTTGCTTATGGTTGCCTCATACTCAAAATCCAGGAATGTCCTGCCTATCTGTACGCTTAACCCTAAGGTCCATCCTACAATCAGGTTGTTGGGCAATTCACTGAACTGGTACTGGGCCGGCGTCGGAGTGATGTATTCTGCCGAGTAATATTTGTTGGGAATATATCTCAGTCGCGGGCCTGTAAAAACAGACATGCAGTATGGGGGCTGGTTTACGAAATGGTATCCTATCTGTACGGGAACCAGCAGTGATTTCATGGAGTATGAATACGTCATCTCGTTTCTGGAAACTGATTCATTGTCCCAGCTGTTCTTGTCAATTATGAATGATGATTTGTTGAGACTAAGTCCGACACCTGTCTGGAAAAGCAGTTTTCTTGAATTCAGTCTCAGTTGCAGGGATGCAAAATTCCCCACTTGCGTATCTTGCGTGTATTCGGACAGTGAGTGTCCTTCAATGAATATGTCTGTCATGTAAGTGCTGGTAGCGGCAAACCCTATACGGGCTCCCCAAACGACAGACGGAATGCCGTTGTCATTATCTGACGGTTTCATGGCGTGCGCCATCAATGCCGGGATGATTGCACATGCCATTGCCCACACAAACCTTTTATTCATTACAGAAGTTTTATCTCACCTTTATTGATGTCCTTGTTGCAATATCGGCAGCGCAGCGTACCGTTGTCCTTGTCAACCACATCGAACACAGTCTGCATGGGTTCGTGGTTGGTAATACACTTTGGATTTCCGCATTTCACTATGCCGCATACCTCATCGGGCATGGAAATCCTCTTCTTTTCCACAACCTCATAGTCACGTATTATGCTCATGACTATATTGGGTGCAATGACAGACAGCTTGCTGCACTCCTTTTCAGTGAAGTATCGGTCAGCTATCTTGATTATGCCTTTGCTTCCCATCTTATGGCTGCTCAGGTTGGCGCCTATTGTTATGGGGGTGTCAATGCTGGTAAGTCCAAGCAGATTGACCACGTCAAACACCTTGTCCGACGGTATGTGGTCTATTACCGTACCGTTTTTCAGTGCGGCAACAAGCAATTCTGATTTTCCGGTCTTTTCCATAGCGCTCAGTTAAGAAGGTTCAACGCATTGCAGATAAGGGCTTCGCGGACATAGAGTCCGTTCTTGGCCTGCTGGAAATAGTATGCCTTGGGGTTTGCGTCAACGTCCTGTGCTATCTCGTTCACCCTGGGCAGCGGATGGAGTATCCTCAGGTTAGGCCTGGTGTTCCTGAGCATCTCATTTCGCAGTATGAACATATCCTTTACGCGTTCATATTCCATAAGGTCGGTGAATCTTTCACGCTGAACCCGGGTCATGTACAGTATGTCGGCATCGGCAATGGTCTCCTCGTCAAATGTTGAATGCTCCTGGAACTTAATGCCGTTATTGCGGCAGTATTCCTTGTATTCCTGAGGCATTTTCAGTTCATCGGGAGATATGAAATGGAATGTGGGATTGAAGAATCTCATGGCCGTGAGCATGGAGTGTACGGTACGGCCGTACTTGAGGTCTCCCACCAGATATATGTTCAGGTCATCCAGCCTGCCTTGCGTCTTTAGCATGGAGTAAAGGTCAAGCATGGTCTGTGAGGGATGCTGGTTGGCTCCGTCGCCCGCGTTGATGATAGGCACCGGAGACACTTCGCTGGCATAGCGGGCTGCACCTTCCAGATAGTGGCGCATAATTATCAGGTCGGCGTAGTTGCTTACCATCATTATAGTGTCCTTGAGCGTCTCTCCTTTCGATGAACTGGTGGTAGCCGCGTCCGAAAAGCCTATTACCCGGCCGCCAAGACGGTTCACTGCGGTTTCAAAACTAAGTCGTGTCCTTGTAGAGGGTTCAAAAAAGAGAGTGGCCACTATCTTGCCGTCCAGTATCTTCCTGTTGGGATTGGCCTCGAACCGGGCTGCATGGTTAAGAAGCCATAGGATGTCTTCCCTGTCAAGCCCCTCAAGCGAAATAAGACTCCTGCCTGTCTGGTCCATTTGCGTACAGTTTGTTTTGGAGTCCAAAATTACTAAGAAAAAGCCAACAAAGGGAATGTCTGTTCATAACTTTCCCTAAAATGCCAAATTTTGCTTCGAGTCTATTCTACGAACTGTGTTTTTATAGTAAATTTGTAGATTATAAAATTAAATAAGGAAAGCCGGCCTGATGTGTGCAGGTGGCGGTTTAGTTTGAATAGAGATGAGTAAGGCATTAAAACGTATCATATTGGGTCTTTGGATCCTGTTCCTGGCCGGTGTCCTGGCCGTGTATCTTGTCTTTACGGGTATTAGCAAAGGCTGGATAGGCAATACTCCTTCGGTTGATGACCTGGAGAATCCTATAGACAAATTCGCAACCCAGGTCATTTCGGCCGACGGGGTGGTCCTTGGTACTTTCGCCCGTAGTGAGGATAATCGTGTGTGGGTTGATTTTGATGAACTTTCGCCATATCTGGTCAAGGCTCTGGTGGCAACCGAGGATGTCCGTTTCCAGGAACATTCCGGCATAGACCTCAAGGCTCTTGTCAGGGCAATAGTCAAGCGCGTCATACTTCAGCAGCGCAGTGCGGGTGGAGGCAGTACGCTTACCCAGCAGCTGGCCAAGCAGCTCTATACCGAGCATGTGGCACGCAGTTCCGTGCAGCGTGCGCTTCAAAAACCTACCGAATGGGTGGTTGCCGTCAAACTGGAACGTTGCTACACAAAGGAAGAGATACTTACACTCTATCTCAACAAGTATGATTTCGGCAATAACGCTATCGGTATCTATACAGCATCCAATACATATTTCGGTAAACTTCCGTCTGAACTGACCGCCCAGGAGTCGGCCATGCTTGTAGGAATGTGCAAGAACTCATCCCTTTACAATCCTCTGCGCCGTAAGGAAATGACCCGTGAGCGCCGCAATGTGGTGCTCAGCCAGATGGAGAAGGCCGGTTTCCTTAAGGAGGCTGAGACAGACTCGCTCCAGGCGACAGACCTGGTGCTCAATTACCATAAGGTTGACCACAAGGTTGGTCAGGCAACCTATTTCCGTGAGTATCTGCGTTCCGTCATGAGAAAGACCAAACCCGAACGCAAGAACTACCGCGGATGGCAGATGCAGCAGTTCTATGAGGACTCTATAGATTGGGAGCAGGATCCGCTGTTCGGATGGTGTAACAAGAACCTGAACCAGAACGGAGAGCCCTATAACCTCTATACCGATGGCCTCAAGGTTTACGTAACCATAGATTCCCGCATGCAGCAGTATGCCGAGGAGGCTGTGGCAGCCCAGCTTCGTGATTATCTGCAGCCCGATTTCTTCAAGGCTAAGAAGAAGGTCAAATCCGCCCCGTTCACTTCAAAGCTTTCTGCCGATGAGGTGAACCGCATAATGGACCGTGCCATGCAGCAGACTGACCGGTACCGCGGTCTGGTGGCCAGGGGCATGAGTCAGGATTCCATCCGCATGGTATTCAATACGCCTTGTCAGATGACGGTATTCTCATACAGCGGCGATATAGACACTGTCCTGTCACCGCTGGATTCCATACGTTACATGAAGTTCTATCTGCGTACAGGATTCATGTGCATGGAGCCGCGAACGGGCTATGTACGTGCATATGTGGGAGGTCCTGATTACCGTGCTTTCCAGTATGACATGGTTACCACAGGCCGTCGTCAGGTAGGCTCCACCATGAAACCGTATCTGTATGCACTTGGCATGGAAAGCGGTTTCTCTCCATGTGACCAGGTGGTTAACGAGACCCAGACCCTGTTGACCGAATCGGGCCAGATATGGCAACCCAAGGATGACGGAAAGCAGATGCTAGGCCAGCTGGTTTCGCTCAAGTGGGGACTGTCACGTTCCAACAACAATGTCACGGCCTGGCTTATGGGGCAGCTCAGTCCCTATGCCTTCGTCAACATACTGCATGAGTTCGGTCTCAGGAACCAGGCCATAGAACCGGTCGAGTCACTCTGCCTTGGCACTTGCGATGTGTCGGTTCAGGAGATGGTCAGCGCATATACCACATTCGTGAATCACGGCATCCGCACATCGCCGGTTTACGTGACACGCATAGAGGATTCCCAGGGCAATATCCTGGCGCAGTTCACTGCACGCAGCAATGAGGTTATAAGTGAGGAGACATCGTTCAGGATGATAGACATGATGCGCGCCGTGATAAATGAAGGTACAGGTACACGTCTGCGCAGCTCCAGGCTTTTCCCCACGTTCTGTAAGGTTGACTGCTGCGGCAAGACCGGTACTACCGACAACCACTCCGATGCCTGGTTCATGGGCTATACCCCTGAACTGGTGGCAGGCTGCTGGGTAGGAGGCGAGGACCGTGATATCCATTTTGACGATATGGACCATGGCCAGGGCGCTCACGCAGCACTTCCTGTTTTCGGCATGTTTATGGACAAGGTCTATGCCGACTCCGTCAATCTGGGTTATTCGCCCAGTGCCAGGTTTGACATACCCAAGGATTATGACCCGTGTGCCGGAGATGCCAGACACAGTAACGTAAGTGATAACTTCTCAATAGAATCTTTCTGATGGAATTTGCAGCAATAATACCTGCCCGATACGCTTCCACGCGCTTCCCTGCCAAGCCGCTTGCGATACTTGGCGGCAAGCCGGTCATAATACGTGTCTGCGAGCAGGCCGCCAAGGTGTTCAGCCACGTCTTTGTGGCAACTGATGACCAGCGTATCTATGATGCGGTAAAGGCAGGCGGTTTTATACCAATCATGACACGTCAGGACCATAAAAGCGGTACGGACCGCTGCTATGAAGCATTCTGCAAATGTGGCATGAATGCCGATGTGGTGGTCAACATCCAGGGCGACGAACCTTTTATCCAACCATCACAGCTTATCACAATCAAAGGCCTTTTTGATTCGGATGAGACTGATATAGCCACTCTTGTAAAGCCTTTTGCTCCTGATACACCTTTTGAAAAGATTGCCAATCCCAACAGCCCTAAGGTTGTTGTTGACGATCGTTGGAATGCGTTGTATTTCAGCCGCAGCGTAATACCATATCTGCGTGGCATTCCTGAGCAGGAGTGGCCTTCAAGACACACATATTACAAGCATATAGGTTTGTATGCTTTCCGTTCATGTGTGCTCAAGGCGGTGACAGAGCTGCCTCAGGCACCGCTCGAAAAGGCCGAGAGCCTGGAGCAGCTGCGCTGGCTTTCAGCGGGATACCGCATAAAGGTAGGTGTCACCCAGGTAGAAACCATTGGAATTGATACCCCTGATGACCTGGCAGCCGCCAATCTTTTCCTTAAAGAGCATTCGCTATGAACAGATTCCCGGGCATATTGATACTGATGATGTTGATGTCTGTCACATTCCCGGCAGGTGCTGCCAAGCCGGACAGCCTCAGGCAGGAGCGCAAGAACGTTCATGAACTCAAGGACGGTTCTGTTTATACAGGGCAGATGAAACTGCGCAAGCCTTCTGGTACAGGCTGTATGGAGTATCCCAACGGCGATGTTTATGAAGGTGCGTTTGAGAAAGGACTGCGCTGTGGAGTAGGTATCTGCCATTATTCCAACGGTGACATGTATCTGGGCTTCTGGGATAATAATGTCCGTTCCGGTGAGGGGGAGCTTCAGTATGCATCGGGCGATGTGTATAAAGGTAGTTGGCATGATGGAGAGAGGAACGGCAAGGGAGTCTACATGTGGGCTGACGGTTCCTTTTATTCCGGTGAGTGGGATGATAACCTGCGTCATGGTACCGGAACCATGTGCTGGAGTGACAGTTCGGAATACAAGGGCTCTTGGGCAAACGGATTGCGTGACGGTCAGGGTGAATACAAGAGCGGTTCTTACACCTATTCCGGTTCATGGAAGAATGATCTGGAGAACGGAAACGGAAGCTGCATAATGCCTAACGGCGATAAGTACAAGGGGCAGTTCCGTAACGGGGCCATAACCGGAAACGGACAATACAGTTTTGCCAACGGTGATTCATACAACGGTACGTTGCGTAACGGTATGGCCGACGGCAAAGGCGTTTTCACCTGGGCCGACGGCTCAGTGTATGACGGCGACTGGAAGGATAACCGCCGCGAGGGAACAGGACGTATGGTCTGGGCCAATGGTGACAGCTATTACGGTGAGTGGCAGAATGACATCCCGTGGGGTGAAGGCTCCATGAGCCTGGCCGACGGCACCAAGTTCAAGGGCAGTTTCGTGAACGGAGTCGTTGACGGCAAGGGAGTGGTCGAGGAGGCCGACGGCACACGTCTTGAAGGCATGTTCAGCGAAGGCGTCCGTACCGGCACATTCACCGTCAAGGACAAATCGGGAAAGAAAATAAGGACAATCATATATTGAGACTATGATACTTGATTCACTTGACAGACTTGAAAGCTACGGATATATCAGTCCGTTGATGGATAAGGTGTTGGAGTTCTTCCGTAACACAGACCTTACTGCCCTTGAGCCGGGCAGGATTGTGTTGCAGAGTGACGATCTTTTTGTCAATGTCAACCGGCAGGATGCCCAGACACGTGAGCAGGTGCCTATAGAGGCACATAAGGAATATATTGACATACAGGTTCCAATATCGTCTGATGAGGAGATGGGCTTTATTTCAGTTCCCTTCATGCCTGCTCCGTCAGTGCCGTACAGTGAACCTAAGGATGTGGCATTCTACCCCGGACTCTGTGATACATACCTCAATGTAAGGAAAGGCATGTTCGTGGTCTTCTTCCCGGGCGAAGGCCATGCACCGGCCATTACTGAATCAGGAATACTTAAACTCATAGTAAAGATACGCAAGCCATGTTAAGGATAATTGAGAATGACCCTTGGCTCACACCATATTCAGCTGCCATAGAAGGTCGCCACGATCATGCGTTGTGGCGTGAGAGCCAGCTTACAGGCGGTAAGTCCTGTCTTGCCGATTTTGCTTCGGGCTATCTCTATTACGGACTTCTCCGTACAGACAGCGGATGGGTCTTCAGGGAGTGGGCTCCAAATGCCACTGAGATATTCCTTATAGGCGATTTCTCCGGATGGCAGGAGCAGGAGCGTTTCCGTCTTACACGCATAAATGATAACGGAGACTGGGAATTGCGTATCCCGCTGGGCATTATAGGCCACGGGCAGCATTATAAGATGCGTGTCAAATGGAACGGCGGTCAGGGTGACCGTATTCCTGCCTGGTGCCGCAGGGTGGTGCAGGATGAACAGTCCAAGATATTCTCCGCACAGGTATGGGACCCGGAAACTGAGTATCATTTCAAGCACCGGGATTTCAAGCCTAAGCAGGACCCTCTGCTCATATATGAATGCCATGTGGGCATGGCTCAGGAGCGTGAGGGCGTGGGAACATACATCGAGTTCAAGAACAATGTGCTTCCGCGTGTCAAGGCCGCAGGCTATAACTGTATACAGGTCATGGCCATTCAGGAACATCCGTATTACGGCAGTTTCGGCTATCATGTATCAAGTTTCTTTGCACCCTCATCCCGTTTCGGTACCCCTGAGGAACTCAAGGAACTCATAGATACCGCACATGGCATGGGTATATCGGTAATAATGGACCTGGTTCACTCTCACTCTGTCAAGAATGAGTATGAGGGCCTGGGCAATCTGGCCGGTGATCCCAATCAGTATTTCCTGCCTGGAGACCGTCATGAACATTCAGCCTGGGGTTCGCTCTGCTTTGACTACGGCAAGACTCAGGTCCTGCATTACCTGCTCTCCAACTGCAAGTATTGGCTGGATGAGTTCCGTTTTGACGGATTCCGATTTGACGGTGTCACCTCCATGCTTTACTATAGCCATGGACTGGGTGAGGCATTCTGCAATTACGACGACTATTTCAACGGCCATCAGGATGATGATGCCATCTGTTATCTCATGTTGGCCAACCGTGTCATACACCAGTTCAATCCCGGTGCCATTACCATTGCCGAAGAGGTAAGCGGAATGCCCGGCCTAGCCGCCCCGTTCGATGACGGAGGCTATGGATTCGATTACCGTCTGGCCATGAACATCCCCGATTACTGGATCAAGACCATCAAGGAAAAGAAAGATGAAGACTGGTCCATGGC
>Ga0310786_10011941_pt1 | contig 10801 bp, 6 predicted proteins | sample AusTroGonzalo_MG_FD_203881 | JGI IMG/M metagenome (GOLD analysis project Ga0310786, IMG submission 203881) | Bovine rumen microbial communities from tropical cattle in Woodstock, Queensland, Australia - Gonzalo_03 (v2) (version 2) | ecosystem: Host-associated > Mammals > Digestive system >...
TCACCCCTCGGCCTTGAGATATTCAAGAAGCTCGGGGAAGGAAGCAATCCTCACGGTGCAGCGCGAATCGCGTATTGTGCCGAAGCCATACGAGCAGAACGCGCTCTTGATCCCACCGTTCGCCGCGCAGTCTATGTCGGTCCAGTTGTCGCCGACCATCCAGTCGTCCGGTGAGAGGCTGTGACCCCGCATGCGCGCGGCGCATTCGCGCAGCGGCAGCGCGCTCGGCTTCATCTCTGCGCAGTCGCCGCCGGCGACGACGGCGTCGCCGAAGAGCCGCGCAAGGCCGAACTTCTCGAGGATCGCGTGGACGGCGAACGACGGCTTCGCCGTGTTTATGCCGAGCAGCCAGCCTCGGGACGCGAGCTCTTCCAGAGTGTCGCGAACCCCGGGATAGAGCGCGACGGACTCAAGCATGTGCTCGCCGTACCGCGCCATGAAGACCTCCATGAGGGAATCGACGTCGTCGGCCTTCTCGGGTATCGCCGTCGCGAGAAGGTGCCGCGCGCCGTGCCCGACGTGCCTGATCACCTCGTCCTGAGGCAGCTCGGCGAGTCCGAGGTCGCGCCGCGCGTGGTTGACCGTCGCGCAAAGATCCGCCTTCGAATCTATGAGCGTCCCGTCCATGTCAAAGAATACCGCCCTTATCTTCGCATTTTCCTTCATGCGCGCATTATACCATTTTTCGAAGTTCAAGAAAACTTGAACTTCAGTTTGCATGCTTCGCGGGATTTCGGTATAATGCGCACACCTAAAACGGGAAAAGTCGGCAAGCCACGGCAATCCCGCAAAGACAAAACGAAACACAGGCAATGAGAGTCCTACTAGTAGAAGACGACAAGAATACGGCGATATTCGTCGCGAATGCGCTCGTAAAAAACGGCTTCGCCTGCGACCAGACGGCATCCGGCGAGGACGGGCTACAGCATATCGCCACGATTCCGTACGATATCGCCATCGTGGACATAACGCTCGCCGGCAGCATGTCGGGGCTCGACTTGATCAAGACGGCGCGGAGGAGAGGCATAAAGACGCCGATCATCGTCCTGAGCGCGCTGAGCGAGCCATGCGAAAAGATCGCCGGACTCAACTGCGGCGCCGACGACTACCTGGGAAAGCCCTTCTCCATCTCCGAACTGCTGGCTCGCGTGCTGGCCCAGGTGCGACGCTCGTCCTATGCGCATGGCTACGGCGTCCTGAGGGCGAGGGACCTGACGCTATGCAGGGAAACGCGCGAAGTCAGGAGAGGCGGCCGGCACATCGACCTTACGACAGGCGAATACGCCCTTCTTGAGCTCATGATGCGGAACAAGGGGCGGATCGTCACTCCGCAGATGATTCTCCAGAGCGTATGGGGCATGGACTACGTTCCGTCGTCGAAGATCGTCGAGACGCGCATGTGCGCGATAAGGAAGAAGCTGTGCGCCGACGGGGAGCCAGAGATGATCACCACAATCAGGGGGTTCGGCTATGTGCTGCGATGACGCCGCCGTTCCGCTTCGCGCCCGCATCACGCGGCGGACGATGCCGATGCTCGTCGGCGCGCTGCTGCTTGTCACGGTAGTCGCCGTCTCGCTCGGATGGACCACTCTGGAGGAGGGCCTTGGCGTCGGGCAGTGGGGGCGCGCCACCGCAGAATACTTCTGGATCACATTCTGGCTCGTCGCCGCAGCGACAGTCGCGACCGCCGTCGGCTACGTAGTCCTACACCTTCTTGCAAGGGGCATAGCAAGACCGATAACGATGCTCGCCAGGCAAGCCGACGAGCTTACGGAGAAAGGCGGGACGGGCCGCTTCCAGTCCGATTCTGGCATATGCGAGATAGACCAGCTGTCGACGTCGTTCAACCGCCTCTTCGCCCTCCAGGAACAGCAGGCGGACGAGCTCCGCGACCTCACCCGAAACATCCTGCACGACATCAGGACGCCGATCTCCCACATCTCCCAGCAGGCGCAGTGCATATACGACAAGTCATGCAACCCCGAGATCGCGGCGGGGCTTATCGCCGAATCGTGCGACAAGATAATCGATCTTTTCGAGACGCATGCCGAAATCGCCAGGAACAACGCGCTCGCAGAGCGCGAGCAGCCAAGCGAACAGAACCTCTCGGAGATCGTCGACTTCATCGTCAACCTCTACATGCCCGTGGCAGAGGCAAAGGGCGTAAAACTGTCCGCGTCGATGGACAAGGCGCCGATAACGTTCGTCGGCCACAAGTCGAAGTTCCAGCGGCTGATAGGCAACCTCGTAGACAATGCCGTAAAGTTCACCGACAAGGGTGGCAGCATCGTGGTCACGGCATTCCAGTCCGTGGGGGAAATCGAGATCGCAGTCTCCGACACCGGCATCGGCATCGATCCGGCAGTGGCGCCGCGCGTATTCGACCGCGGCTTCCGCACGAAGGACGCAGACTCGCACCCTGGGTTCGGGCTCGGGCTCGCCCTAGCCAAGTCGATCGCCACATTCTACCACGGCACGATTACCTGCGACTCGCAACCCGGCAAGGGCTCCACCTTCACCATCAGGCTGCCCGTCTGACCATCGCGACCAGACGCCGACGCGGCGTCACTGCCCCCAGTGGTCTACTTCTACGGAAATGAAGAACAGCATCGTGGCCGTTAGGAATACGAAGACGTATGATACGGCGATGGCGCCCCATCCCACGAGCAGCGTCCTCACGGACATGCGGAACTTCCTCGTGCACAGCATCGCCAGCGGCACGACGACGGCCGCAACCGCGCCAACGGCAACCGTGACGTAATACAGCAAAGCCTGAGTCTGCAACAGCCACTGCGATTTCGCATCGACAAGATGCGTTTCCGACAGTGCCAATGCCGCCCAGTACACCATGAACGTCCCGAAATACACTCCCGCCGGGAAATTTGGCTCCCTCTCTATCCGCTCAATCACCGCCCTAATTACCCTTCCAATCCTTGCAAACATATCCACCTCCTCGCTATGTCATGCCATCACCACAGAAAATCATGTCTACCGATTACACTTCACCCAAAGAACGGAACACTTGACATCATAAAGGTACAGCAATGCCTCCTCTTCTCGCTTTCCACCATCATAGCCACGAATTGCCACGCAGCGTAGATATCCGTCAGGATGATGATTCACAACATGCCCATTCTCAATGTCTGGAAATTGAGAAAACAACGTATCATCTTTATCGTGCCAGCGAAAGTCATCTCCATAATGAATATCATCCAAAAGGTTGTGCTCCTTACAGACATACTTGCGCTCCGCGACGAACTTTTTGAAGTCTTCATTGGAAATATGACATCTGAAATTATTAGAGTACCCCTGGAAATAGACTTGATGAACAACAGTAATGTCAGTTGCCCCGGGAGGGATAATCTTGCCAAGCTCTTTTGACTTCGCCGCAGCAGCAGCATAATCTTCATAGACTTTCACGGTTTTGTCCTTCCCAAGTTCCTGCATTGCATTTAGCTCTTCAATTCCAAGGACAAACCAGATAGGAGCTGTTGCCAACAAGAAAAATGATGACAAGGCGATACCTGACATACCCATCACCAAGGTATAGAACGCGCTCTTAAACCGCATGGCACACAACATCACAAAAGGCACTACGACAACAGAAACGACGCCAACCACATACAAAAGACTGTAAATCCAGCCGAAGACTTCCCCGATCATCAGCTTTGCCGACGACGACAACTCAGGCAACGGCCGCCATTGGGAACCGATAAGATTTGCAAGCAGTAAACCAGCCACAGCCAATAACAAAGCGAAAGTTCCAAGGTATATCACCATTGGAATCCATGGCCGTTTCTCAATCTGGTCAATCGCCGCTCTAACTGCTTTTAGAATCTTCAACAGCATATTCACCCCCACGTTATGTCGTCAAATCTCTAATGACACCTCCACCTAGCGCCAGCACTGCGCCCATAGAATAGAGCACTTTTTATCATAAATATACAATAGAGACTCCTCGTCTGGGTTGCCGCCATCAAGATGGTCATTTGCAACGCAGGTCAGATACCCGTCAGGATGATGGTCTACAACCTGCCCATTTTCTACATCAGGAAACTGAGAGAAGAGCGCATCACCATCTTTGTGCCAGCGAAAACTCCACCCAATCCCGCCTTCGGCGAGATTGTATTCCTTAAAAACATACTTGTGCTTTGCGACAAACTTCTCAAAGTCCTCTTCCGAAAGACTGCAGCGGAAATCAATCGAGTGACTCTGGAAATACAGCTTGCGAACAATGGTTATATCCTTTGCCCCAAGGGGAAGAATCTTACGTACGTCCTTCGACGATGCAGCCTCGGCGTAATCCTTATAAGACTCGATGATCGCACCCTTGTCGCCAAAGGCATCTGTCGCCTCGGCCGACTCTAGCCCAATTATGAACCACAAAGGACCTGTCACAAAGAAAAAGATAGCCGACGCCCCGATTCCGGCGATCCCCATGACGAACATCTGGAACGCCGCGCGAAACCTCCCTACGCAAAGCATCATAAATGGTGCAACGGCGACGGAAAATGCGCCTGCCGCAACTACGGCCCAGCCAATGTAATCGCCGATGTGGCTGATGACGGCCTTCTCCTCTTTTGTAAAATCGCCAAAAGGCCGCCAACGAGAATCTATCATGTCTGTAAGCAGCAATACGCTTGCGAGCACAAACAGGGCAAACACCCCGAGATAGATGGCCATAGGAATCCATGGGCGTTTTTCAGCGCCACGAATTATCGCCCCAACCGCACCAATAAATCTCCTCATCGCCAAGGCCACCTCCTGTTGTCGTCAAATTCCACTCGCCATGGATATTGTCTAAGATACCTGAGCATCTGACTTATATAGGCGATATTATTACCCGCAGTCAGCTCAAGGCCTTTCTCATCGATCTTCTTAGAACCCCACCATTCAAAATTATAAGTGTCAGTAACAGTCACGTCAAGATTTAGACGAGCACTGTCATTCTTTAATTTACATATATCACCCTCTAATTTGATAGTCGCTTTTCCAACGGCAGAAATTAGATCGTGTGTATTAAAGTCCGTAGACCTATTCTCATTGCAAACACTACGACCACTTTTTTTATCTTTGAGCAAATCCCTGACAATCGACTTGTATTCTGAAGAATCTTTTATCGCACTGGCAAGTTGCCCATTACGCGGGAAAACATATTCCCATGGCCCAGCCATCCCTGACATGGACAGCTCTAGCATAAAAGCGGATATCGGAGAATTCTTTTGGTGTCTAAAGTAGTATTCCGCCACTGTCAACCAGAACAAGTCTACGCCCATCTGAAGCAGAGTAGATTCCGGCACTAAAGGACTCGTCAAAATCCCAATTGCCAGCCCATATGGATCGACTTGTCCTATCGCATCGTTGCTGCAGAAACCGTACAGGTTCAGTCCGCCTTGCTCCTCCAGCGGATCGCGTGTTAGCCAGCGGGCGAGGTTCGGCGAGTAGAAGCGGTAGCCGTAGTAGACTAGCCCCGACTCAGGGTCGTAGTACTTCGTCGAGAAACGGAAGCGGAAAAGCTCCGCATGCGTCCCTGCCGACGCGAGCGTGCGCCCGAAAGCGTCGTAGACGTACGAGGCGACGACGGCTCCCGTCGCGTCGACGTACTGCATTACGTTCCCGTTCGCGTCGTAGAGCGGAACGAACGCCGCGCCGTTGTGCTTCAAGTAGAGAAGCCCGCCTATGCCGCCAGCGCCGCCAAGCGACCCGGACATGTCCTTGCCCCAGAAGTACTCGACGGTGTCAGTCTCGCCGCCATCCCTCTCGATCCTCTCAAGTACGAGGTTCCATCCGTCGTAGAGGTACGTGTGCGTCGCGCCCTGCGTCGTCTTGCGCACCCTGCGCCCGAGCGCGTCGTATTGGAACGCCGCAATCGCCACGCCACCGGTCGAGATGGTCGAAAGCCGCCCCGCCGAGTCGTACGCGAACTGCAACAGCCCGTCGGCGACAATCCCGCCGTCCGACATGAACGAGACAGCGACGGAGTCGATGGATTCGTACTGGTTCAGCTCGTTGGCGAAGTACACGTTCGTGACGCCTCCGCAGATAGTGCTGGTGAAGTTGCCAATCTGATCATACGCATAGGAATCTTCCTCTGCGCCTCTGCTTGAGAAAACAATCTCCCCTCGCTCGTTGTACGCGAAGGTGTCGCCGTTTCTCGACAGTACCCTCCCCGCGGCGTCGTGCTGGTAGCCGAAGCCGGAGACAGCAACGCCGTTTACGATGTTCGACACGGATGTCACTAGGCTCGGGCGGTATGCGTCGCGCGACACCTGGCGCACCACGTTCGCACCCGCCGCAAGCGATACCGCGTACCCCGCCTCCATGCCGTCTTCGGAATAGGCGTATGTCACAACCGCCGTCTGGCCGGTGATCGACCCGACGCGTCCGATGCCGTCGTACGAAATCCACTGGAATTCGCTTCCCACGACGCCCCTTCCGTCCTGCCTGCCGAACATGTCGACGGTGCGCCCGATCTCGAACGAGTTCGTTCCAACCGAGACGAGTTCGTTGGTGGCCGTTCCGTTGCGGTGCAGCGTGCTTTCCGTGTACGACACGGCGTTGGACGCAGCCGTCATCCTCCCGAAGTCGTCGTACTCGAACGCGGCATTTTCGCTGCCGTCGTTCGACACCACGCCGACGAGCTGGCGCTTGGCGTCGTAGACGTTCTCCTTCCACTGCAGGGAGGGACGCGTCACGACGGACTCTAGCCCGTCAGGCGTGTATGTCGTCGCGTACCGGGAGCCGTCAGCGTGCTGCTTGGCGAGGCGTCTTCCCGTAGCGGGATCGTATTCCCACGTTGTCACGTCCCATATTGTACCATCCCGCGTAGTCGAAAGCAAGGTGCGACGTCCCTCGGTGTCGTAGGCGAAGCGCACGGGGTACGTCGCCGCCCCCGATACCTCTACGGCGTTCCCGTCCGCGTCGTACGCGGTCTCGGTCGCGCAACCGAGCGCGTTCGTCTCGGCGACCCTGTTTCCGAACGAGTCGTAGACGTACGTCTCCTCGGCATACGTCTCCTCTCCCGTGCGCGTCCGCCGCGCCGCCACGTCGCCCGAAGGCCCGTAGTCCGTCTCTGCGACGGCCGCCCCACACGTCTCGCGCACTACGCGCCCGAGCTCGTCGTAGGCGTACTCTGTCGTTCCGGAAGGCGTCGCAACAGAGAGGACGAGCCCGTGCCGCAGCGTGCGGACAACCGTTCCGTCTACCGGCGACGTCGTCGTCTCGACTGTGACGTCCGTCGCGGGGTCGTACGACGCCGTCGTCTCTGTGGCGACGCCGTCGGGGGATATCCTCACCACCTGGCTGCGCACGGCGTCCGACAGCCCCGTGACGCGCTCGCGCGTCTCGCTCACGGAGTTCGTCTCGCTTCCTGCGGACACGACGGTTCGCACGACCTTCCACCATTCGTTCGACGCCTGTTCGTACTTCTCCTCGCGAATGGAGAACACTCCGTCGCGAACGCTCCCCACAAGCTCTCCGAGGCCGTCGTACACGTTCTCCGTCGTGCGCACGACGTCGCCCGCCGCGACGGTCGTCGAGACGGCGCGCGGGGTGGAGCCTTCGTAGACCGTTGTCTCCGTCCCCGTCGGGCTCTCCGACACGACCCTGCGGCCGAGGAAGTCGTACCGCGCCACCGAGTTGGTGACGGTCCCGCAGTCGGACGAGTCCGTGACTCCGTAGTCCACCCTGCAGCCGTCCGCGTCGTAGTCGGACCACGTGCGCCGCTCGGTCCACTTGCCGTCCCATTCGCGCCGCGTCGTGCCAGGCCCGTTGCGGACGTCCGTCTCGACTACGTGCGTCGTCGGGCCAGGCGCCGACTCGCCGGCATACGTGTCGACGATGGACACCTCGCGGTCTGCATGGAGGAAAGTGCGCCGCACCTCGGCCTTACCGCGCACGTCCACGGAGTCGACCGCGTCGTACCCCGTTCCCTGGTATTGCGTGCGCTCCTCGGAAAGCCTCCGCCCGTCGGAGACGGAGAAGTCCGTCGCCTCGCCCGGCGTGGAGCCGACGTACACTACCACGTTCGTCTCGCGCCCGAGCCCGTCGAGGAAGTGCTGCGTCACGCGGTACCTGCCGTTCGTCGACACGTCGGCGAGCCACACGTCCTCCTCCGCGTAGTAGAGCCCGTCCCGCCCCGTCAGGGCGGAGCGCAGCGTCCTGCGGCCCTGGCGGTCGCGCGACCAGAGGAGCCTGCAGCACGAGTACGAGTTGGTCGTGGACGTGCCGTCGCGGTACGTCGCCGACCTGAGGCGGCTCTGGTCGTCGTAGACGGACAGCGTCTCGTCCACGACGGCGCCTCCGTCCGTAAGGCACTTGGCCTCCCTGAGGACTAGCCCGTACGTGCCGTCCATCTCGACTACGTCGTACGTCGGGAACTGCGCCCCGCCGCGCCACCTCCGCCTCGTCAGTACGACGCGGCCGCCCGCTACGGACGCGCTGCACGTCGTAAGGACGCCTCCCTCGTCCATCTCCTCCGCCGTCTCGCCGCGAAGCACGAGCGGCACGTCCTCCGACTGCACGACCGGGTCGAACACGGTGCGCCACGAATAGGCGTTCGCCGCGTCGCCGAACTGCGCCGACGCGGAGTGCGCCCGCCACGTCTCCTCCCTGACGGCAGGGCGCCCCTCGGCCAGCACGTGCGTGTATCGGCGCCACGTGCGGCCCGTCAGCGTCGCTACGCCGCCGCGAACCACGTAGCGCGACTCGCAGCGGGCCTTGCCGTAGTCGTCCGAGTGTGCGTCGTCGCCCTCGGGCGGCGCGTACGAGTAGGTCGTGAGGAACGCGTCCGCGAGGTGCGACGCGTTCTCGAAGCCGTTGCTGGTCGCGGACGGGAAGACCGCCGGCGCGGCGGAGCCGTTGCGCTGCTCGACGCGCAGGACCTCGAAGCCGTCCTCGTTCCACTCGTGGTACTCCCACGGCGCGTCGTCCGCGAGGAGGAGGCGCAGCCTCCCGTTGCGCGCGGGGTGCGCGGTGTCGCGCCAGTAGTCTGCGGTGCGCACGACCGCGTTGTTGGCCGTCACCTCGCGGCGGTAGACCTCGCGCAGCACTCCGCACTCGCGCTCGCCGACGATCTCGGAGCGGGTCTCGACCGTGCCGAGCCAGTTGCCGTCGAGGTCGTACTTCGTCCGCGTCTCCGAGACCGAGCCGTCCTCGTTGATGGCGTCGGTCTTCTCGAGCTCCTCCCTCACTCCCGCGATGTTGTCGGTCGCGTGCCAGTCCCACTTCCCGCTGTCCTCGTTGTAGGCGTACTCGTACGTCCAGTCCTGCATGACGTTGCCGAGGCGGCTGATCTGCCTGAGGCGTATCTCGTTCGCGCTCCCGCCTACGTTGACGATCTCCCACGTGTGCTCCAGGGCGCCCGTGGCCTGCGCGTTCACCGTGACGCGCGTGCCGTTCGGGATGGCCTCTATCACGAGCCGGCGGCCGCGTTCGCACGTGCACGAGACGACGCGCGTCCCGCCGTTCGTCGACACCGACGCGCCGACGTCCCCCCTCAGCAGGTACTTGAACGAGGCGGGCGTGACCATCGTCGGGGTCTCCGTGGTGAAGTACGCGAACCCGGCGACCTGCCCCTTGCGCGGCATTCCCGTCGGCACTCGGAACCTGAGCGAGCCCATCGAGGGGCCTTCCAGGCTGCTGCAGTCGCCGTCCGCGCAGCCGCCCTCGCACTCCCCGCAGTCGTCGCCGACCGGCTCGATCCCGAAGGAACCGGTGCAGCCGGGGTCCCGCACGTGGACCGCCCTTCCCGTCCAGAGCGTTTCGTCGCCGATCCTCACGGCCGCGGTCGCCGTGTCGCCGTCGACGGAGAGGCCGACGGACACGAACCCGTTGTCGTCGCCGAGCCCGCAGCCGGCGCTCGGCGCGCAGTCGCAGTTCCACGCGCCCCCGGGGTCGCGCCGCCACTCGCGCACGAGGCAGCCGCTGTCGAGGGGGTACTCGTACTCGGCGACGTAGTTCGCCCCGTCCCACCCGAGCCCGGCGTCCCCGCAGACGTGCTCGCCGTACTTGACCCACGGCATGAGCACCACGAGATAGCGCCCGGCCCCCGACGGCAGCGCCCCGCGCAGCGGAACCGGCGACTGCAGGACGCCGCGGACCGTAACGTCTGGCATGGGATACACCCCAGCCCCCGAGGCGAATATCCGCCCGCCGTCGACCCCTCCCTCGTAGCGAAGCCCGCCTCCGGTCAGAGACTCGAGGTCCGCTATCCCGGACATGATGCGCTCTCGCGGATATAGCGCCGCCCTGCACGGACGGCGCGACCTGTCGACGGAAAGCCAGATCTCCGACTCCGAGCCGTCCATGAACACCGCGAGCACGTCGCCCGACGACGTCGTGTGCTCGCTTCCGCCCGATATCGACACCTTCGGCGCGTAGCCGACGAGGTAGACGGGCCTCGCGGACCGCAGGCTGGCCGACGTCGCCCTCAGGCGGAACGTCACCGAGGACGGACTGTTCGTGGAGAGGGGGAGGTACATGCTGTCTCCGGCGGGCGAGGCCGTCGCGAAGCCCGACTCGCCGTCGGAGTCCTCCCACTCGAGGACGAGCCCGTCGAGCGACCACCCTCCCGCCTCGTCCGGCCTCGACGAAAGGTAGTACTGCTGCCAGCCCTGCTGGCGGTCTATCCTGACAGTCCTTTCGTAGACGAGGTTTGTCGCCCCGGCGGGCCATGTCGCGGCGAAGCTGTCCCACAGCCTGTAGCCGACGAGCTCGTTCGTGGCGGCGACGTACGCGGCGGCGTACTCCATGTTCGTCTGGAACCCGTCGAGCCGCGCAAGGAGCGCCTCGTCGGACAAGC
>Ga0310786_10011943_pt1 | contig 10799 bp, 1 predicted proteins | sample AusTroGonzalo_MG_FD_203881 | JGI IMG/M metagenome (GOLD analysis project Ga0310786, IMG submission 203881) | Bovine rumen microbial communities from tropical cattle in Woodstock, Queensland, Australia - Gonzalo_03 (v2) (version 2) | ecosystem: Host-associated > Mammals > Digestive system >...
TGTTTGTATTCCGAAAAACGTTTCATTGTATATGGTTAGTGACGTTATATGTTTTGAATTCACGCACAAATTTACGAAAATAATTGCACATTTGCAAATTTTTCGTCAAGAAAATGTCAGTCGGAATGTTTTTTAGCGGCGTACTGTCACATGCGCTCGCACAAATGCGGTGGAAACGACTTGACGGGTCACTGCAGTTTATTACCGATTATATCATATTTTTCATTATTACGAATTATTACTACCCGGTCATCCTCGATGATCTTATACACCTTCGCCGCGCCCTGCTCGGACGGAGTGAGAAGAACAGGCTTCTTGAGGGTGCCGTGGTGGGAATCCGGTTGATAGTTGACAGTTGATAGTTGAGAGTTGATAGTTGACAATTGATAGTTGAGAGTTGGTACAAGCTCTTGTCCGTCGTCGGTCATGAAGCGGAGTTCACCGATCTTATCACTTTGGATAGTCAAGAAGTAGTACGACTCATCGTCAATCATCAGCGGCTCTGCAACGGCAGCGAGTTCATCGCCGACATATACCGCTAATCCACTAACCCGCTCACCCGCTAATCCACTAACCCGCTCACCCGCTAATCCGACAACGCGGGCGATCATCGTCATATTCGTTGCAGCTTTCGCAGCGATCTGCTTGGCGGCAGAGCCGGGCAGACGCTGCGGAAGCTTGTCGGAATCGGAGGACTGATCGAAGAAGCGGACGGTGGCGGGACCGTGACCTATACGGCGGAAGAGGTATCCCTCACCCGGGCGGAGTGCCTTGAGGTCACCTTCCCATCGTTTGTCAGCCGAGAAGACAGCAAAGCGGTCGTGCGCCTTCAGTAGGTCGCCTGCAACGGCATCATCGTAGTAGTCAGCCAACGCTTCCGCAATCGGCGTAACGCGGTCGAACAGGCACGGGAAGGCGTTCCACTGCCCGTCACCGCGTAGCGCGACATATCTGTCGGCTTCGGCTATCTGTTCGCCTCCCAGACGAAGCGTGTTCGCATTTGCCGAATAGACCATATACATCTGGGTATAATCCCATGCCTTGAGATCACCGATGAACCGGTCGTTCACTTGCGAATAGGTGCTGAACTGCCGCGTTACGGGGTTCTTGATCAGGTCGCCTTCCGTCCAAGGGATTTGGGAGTTGAGAGTTGACAGTTGAGAGTTGACAGTCAGGTTGGTGGAGATCCACGTCCATCCGGCATCGAGATCGATATTCTGCGTTTCCGTACCGACAGCGGTGAAAACAACGGGTTGCTCATTGCCGCAGCCATAGACGTATCCGAGTGCAAACACGATCTGCTGGCTCGGGTTGAGGCTGATCAGTTTGCCGGTAGATGCCTGCCACAGCTGGAAGCTGACCGGCTTGGTTACCATGGCGTCGTTGCCATACACAGTGATGAAGACCTTGGCGGTGTTCGACGCATCGTCGTACTCGATATTCGCCATGCCGACGCACGCGTTGTGGTAGAGGGCATAGACGATATCGTTCTCGTCGGCATCCACCGCCCGGTTGATCTCCACCCGACCGCAGACGGACATATTCAGCGGATAGGCGGCTTTGTCGATGTCGTCGTAGGGCGGGATGGCTTCGACGGTATATTCGATGCGCAGCGGTTCGGACAGTCCGTTCTCATCGGTGAGGTAGATGACATCGCTGTATTCGCCAATGGCTGTCTGTCGGTCGAAGGTGAGGATGACGCGCTGTTCATCCATCGGGTCGATGGCGCCGTAGGTCTGACTGACGCTGAGCCACGCCGGCAGCGATTCGATGGTGTACTGATGTCGCTTGCCGCTGTTGTTGATAATGGATAGTTGATAATTGACAGTTGACAGGTCATCATCGTCGTGAACCGTTATTTCTACCTTTTTCTCCGACCACTTGAGTGCGTTGCGGTCCACGAAGGCGGTCCATGTCACGGGCGATGCCATCGGGTTGCCGTTGAGGTCCTCCACATCGCGCACGGTGACGTAGATCGACTGCTTGTTGACCTCATAGTCGCGGTTGAGGATGTTGATCATGAGTTCGTTGTTATTGAACGACCAGTTGAAATACAACTTATTGAGCAAACCATGCGATTTGACTGGTGCGTTATTCTCTCCGTCTTCCATGCCGGTGACATCGCTGATGACCAGAGGAACGATCTTGTCAATCACTTCACCGGTCTCAGGGTTCTTGAATACGCGTTTGTCGTTGCCTGAGAAGCGCTGCTGGAGTACGCCGCTTGGGTTGAGGTATTGCTCCTCGAAGGGCAGATAACCTACCAGCCCCATCTCGTCGCCTGCCAGCGATACATTATCAAACAGTTCAACGAGCGACTTCGGCAGTGCTTGTTCGAAGATTACGAACTCGTCTATATGCCCCTTGAATCCTTCACCGCCGAGATACATCGCACCGGTGATTCCACCGAGTTGCGTAGCATCGAAAGTCTGCACCATATTACCGTCAACGAAGAGTGCCACATTGTTATACGTGCGACTGACAGTCAGCACCCAATGATGCCAATTGTTGTCAGCATAGCCGTCGGGCACAGACCATTGCTGCTGAGAGGATCGGAACAACGTTCCGCTCTTCTCTGCCTTGAACCACAGCATTATTGTCATATCATACACAGCCGATCTGCCAAGCAAGTTACCGTCCAACTGCACCGAATCGCCGTTCAGTCGGAGCGAGAAGCCCTGCTGCTGGTTCCACGAGCATCCGTCGAGATAGAGCGTTGCGCCGTGTGCATAATCCGTCACGGTCTCGCCCTTGCCTTCGTCCATGCGGTAGTATGCCAGCAGTTCGCGCTCGTAGCCCGTCAGTGTATGATTCGCTGTGGCAGCAATCTCTTCCTGTGTCAGCGCTTTCGTCCAGATACGCGACTCCAACATATCGCCTTTGTACGTACTGCCAAAGTGGAAATGTGCACTATGATCGACATTGAACGTAGTAGCCGTGTCACCGAAGACCGTGTCGGTCACGTCCTCTGTTCCGGCATAGAAACGTACATTGCCTTTCGCCTTGTCATATACGCACAACACACGCACGAAGGACAGTATATCGCCAATAGACTTCGACGTATAGCCGGTGATCGTACTCGCTGTTACACTCTGCAAGCGCAAGCGGTTGTCACTGGTGAGCAACAATTGCTTGGTTATCTTACCATTGCCTGTCTCAAAGAGCACCATATCCGTTGTGCGGTTAGGTTCTGACGGACGGATCATCATGTCGATGGTGAACGATTTATCTGTCAGATCGCGTTTGACTTTCGTACTTGCCGAGCTGTTGCCGTCGAAATGCAGCGAGGTTGCTGCAGTCATGCCTGTTTCGTTTGTCACGCCTGTGATCTGGAAGTTGTTGTCCTCGTCGAGGTAGTTACCGGCTATCACTTCGTTGAAGCGTAACAGCAGGTTGTCACCCACGCCCAGAATGCTGTTCGCCGGTTCAGGTTCACCGAACACAACCGGCGGACGTGTATCTTTCGTTCCGCTGATCACCGGCGAAGACTTCGATACAAAGCCCGATCCGTAGCGGCAGAAGCTGACTGCACGCAGGTCGTAGCGCTGCTCCATCGGATCACGCTCGCCGTAGAAGCGGAACGGTGTGATGCGTCCGTTCTCTATCATCGCCTTATTGCCGGAGGCGTGGTTGTAGAGACTGTCTTCGGCATAGAACGAGCAGAGGTTAACCCAACGCTCCTCACTCTCGGACGAGAGTTTGTATTGGAACTCGATATGGTCAAAGTTCTTATGGTGAAGATCGAATCCGTCTATCTCTATCGGGAGGTAGTAGCCTGTGGAGTCACGCGGCGAGAGGGTGTTCATCACCCAATTCGGTCGCGGCAGGGCGATGTTCACCGGACTGGACTCGGGCAGGAAGTGTACGCCCAGCGTCATGTCTGTACGGGTACGGGCACAATCCTCTACATACATGATGAAGTTGAGGTTATAGTCATCCACGGTACCTCGCTCCACCTCAATGGTCTGCGTGATAGGCTGACCGGGCAGAATCCAGTACCACAGGTTCTGGATGAGCGGCGCACCATTGATATATACTTTGGCACCATCGGGGTTGGAGGCACCGTCGAGCGTGAGTTGGAAGCTGGCACCCTTGGTAGCATAACCGGTGTCGAGCTGTCCGCCGTTCGCCAGTTTGATGCGGAACGTAGCACGCGTAGAGGGATCGACATTGGTCTTCTCGTAGGCATCCGCCGTCAGTTCGGGTTTGTGTATCCAGAGCGTACCGTTGTTGAGCGACGTACCCGGGTTGTAGAACTGCGTGTACTCTTCTTCTTCGTGCGGACAGTAAGTAGAGCCCGCTACGGTGTAGAAGACATAGCTGCCGTACAGCACGTCGTCATTGTCTTTAAGGTCTGCCGATTCGCGCACCTGCTCCGTGTTTGCTTTCCACGTCGAATCCAATTCGGCGCGATAGACGCTGACGGTGAGATCACCCATCGGATCCGGCGCAATCGTGAAGCCGTGCGAATGGCTCTGACCGCCGCTCTTGGACTGACGGGCATCATAACTCATATCCGCCACAGGTGTATAGTTCATGTGGAACTCCCAACCGTTGGATTTGGTACCTATCTCCTGATCCGTTTTCTTCGTCTTGTTGCCGTTGTTATTATTATAGAAATCATCCAGCGCTTCTGCCATCGATTTGCCGACGGTACTTTGGGTCAGCGATTCGTAATTCCAGATGTTCTTGATCACATTGCCTACGGTACTCATGATCGCTGTTCCTCCACCCGTAGTGTACGCACCCATGAACATCGATGCGAGTCCGGTACCTACCGGCACTTCGTTGTAGCCCACGGAAGCGCCGTAGGAATCGGTGTGGGTGTAGGATGCACCGTCGGAGACGCTGTACGTACCGAGCAGCGTACCTTTGGTGCGTGCTTCGACTTTCTCCTTCTCGTTCGCCACCAGAAGGGCAGTCCACGAAGTAATCATATTGTCGTAGGCGGCTACTTGGTCGGTGAACACACCGTCGCCGTCCGGAAGAATCATCGAGTAGTATTCCGGATACTGGTCGGCGTCGTCCTTATGATACCAATAGACGGGTTCTCCCTTGGCGTTGGCAGCTGCTTTGGCGGCGGCCGAGTCGGGGAAGTTCATCAGCAGGTTGTAGCGGCGGAGTGCCATCTGCGGGATGACGGTCTCCATGATATAGTACTGGGTATAGGCGAATGTGCGATAGACGTGCATGCCGGCAGAGATGACTTCGCCGGTGACGAGGTGGTATCGGTTCATCTGATTATCCACGCCTGTAGCCAGCACCTTCATGGCGCCTGCTTCGATAGCGGGTTTGCGCATCTCGTACAGACTATCGTTGATGACCACTACGGAGCGCACTTTGTTTACCACGCGACTGATAGAGGCACCTACGAACACGTCCGCATTAGAGCCTACATAGACGGTAGTCGTCTTGGACGAAGTGGAGATACGGTCGCTCGTGGAGAACGTATAGTTGTAATCCCATCCGTTGTCCCATTCGAAGACGATAGGCAGGTCGAACGCGAACTTGCTTGACGCCTGTATCGGCTCGCCGGAATAGGAACCTCCTCCGGCTGGAGCACCGGTGTAGAGACCCACGTGCATATTCACATCCGTACCCCATGAGGGTTGCAGGTTGACACCTACTTTGAGCTTGAGTTGGGTCTTGTAGTTGAACGAATAACTACTACCTGATTCTATCCAGGATGACGAACCGGAGCCTCCCGGGTCACGGACGATGTCGAGCAGCTGGATATCGGTCTCTGTGGATTCGAGCGCACCTACGCCTGTTGTCGAACCGATGACGAATCCCTCGATCTGGTCGCTCTCCACAACATTACCCTCGGCATTGAGTGCCACGCTGATGGCACGCAGCGCGTCGGTGCCCGAAGACTCCACCTCGATATTATCTATATCCAGGAAGATACTGTTGTTGCGTCCGTTCTCGTCCAGCGGGAAGGTCTGCGGCGTACTGTTGATCTGCATACCGTTGCGGACGATCACTTCTCCGCCGCGCCACGGTATGGTATCTATCGACTGCGCATCGCTGTTGTTGTAGCGATATACCTCGTATGCCTCTGCGGTAAACTGGTACTTGCGGCTAGTGAAGAACAGCGGATACCCGAGCACGTAGTGTATACGTCCGGTATTGAGCTGGTGGTAGAGTGCTATCTGGGTATGCTGGTTCGGGTCGAGACTGCTCAACTCGATTTTCTCTTCACCGTAGCCGGGTTTGGGCAGACCGTTGATCATCTGGTGCAGGTGAACCTGTACCGGCGTATGATAGATACGGTCGTACACGGCGTTGTAATGTACGGAGTCGGCATCTATCTTCGGGTCGTAGGACGTCACAGGAGCGTTGGTAAGGTCGAAGGTCTCCATGCCTTGACCGGACGGGAGCAGCGTCGCATATCCGTTGGCGGTAGCCTGTACCACTTTGTATTTGGTCGGGAACAGGTCGGCTACATACTCGCCGGTCTTGGGGTCGGGGAAGATGATGATGCGTTTCTTCTCGATGAGCACGCTGGTCTGTCCTACTATGCGTTCGGGGTCGGCAGAGAGCGTGTCGGTGGAATAGACAATTTGGTTGATGACATTTTTCATCGTGTCACGGCTCAGGTCATCCGGGTCATGGATGAGTTGGGCGGTGTTGTCCCCTTCGAGTTGGAGCACCAGCATCAGGTTGTCGCCGAGGTTGTTCTTGCCCAGACCGAAAGCGGTAGGCAGGTCACGCTGTACATTTCCTCCGGCTACACGTCCCGCCAGACGCACCTTCGTCTGGTCGTAGAACCGTACGCCGTCGAGCGCTTTCTCCAGAGCAAACTCTTGCTTGCCTTCTTCTACCTCCAGATAACCGTCGTTGAGGAAGGTGTGACCGGGTTTGAACATTTGCAGCGTGTAGGTCTTGCCCTGGATGAGTGCCATCTCGAAGTTGCCGTCGGTGGCGGTAGTGAGAGGCACATTGCCGCGATGGACGGTGTCGCCGTTGAGGATGAACATAGCGCCGGCTACAGGCACCGTACTCAGATGATAGAGTGCACGACCGGTGAGGCGCACGGTGTTCGTACTCATGAAATCGACGCCCGTCGCTACGGCATTGTCAATCGCGAGGGTGATATCCGCCGTCGAAGCGGAGGTATAGTTATAGGAGAACTGCGCGTGCGCATCGCTCGGGATAACGGCAAAGTCTTTGCTCGTCGGGAGAGGCTGAGCGGTGCTGTCCTTGGTGAAACTCAACTCAAAGAACAACGTAAAATGCTGGGGTTCCACTTCTTTTTTGAAGGTCTGGCACAATACGGTACCGGGCTCCGTCAGCGTGATGGAATCATGATCCTCGTAGGCTTTGTAGATGGATTTACCGCGTATGACAGCGCCCATGGGGAAGGTATATTCTCCGGCTTCGAGGTTTGTCCAGTCTTGTATCAGTTCGCCATGTGAGTCTTCTACGCGTATCTCGACAAACTCCGACGGCTCACCGGCACCTTCTCCATTTTTGTATTCGAGGGTCATCTTCACCGGTGACAGATAGCCGTAGTCGATGCTGTCGAAACGGTAGTAGCCGGCAGCGTTGGTGGTTATACTCTTGACGACGGTGCTGTCGGAGAGGTCTAACAGATCCACTTTCACGCCCGGCATGCCGCTGTTGTCTGGCATGATTACATGACCGCTGATCTCGCCGTAAGGCGTACGCCAGCCTTCAACGGTCTTGCTGTTCTCGCTGTATTGGCCGTTGCAGGAGTAGCGTGCCGTGACGGTATATTGATAGATGACGTTAGGCACAGCCGTCTGGTCGAAGAACATCGCTTCCACACCGTTGTAGAGCGTGTCCGGTACGGCGGCGCTGTCCGTCCGGCGGGTAAGAACGTAGTCATCCACGGCGTTGGAGGACGGTGTCCATACGAGCATCACGCCTCGTTTGTACTCGGTGCTTGTCACGCCCTGCGTAGCCGTAAACGACTTGATCGCTGCTGCGTCGTCGTAGTACAGCGACGGACCTGTCAAGGCGATAGGCTGCAGTTGCGCGGAATCCTGTACATGCAAGTCGGCGGACGACTGGTCGATGCGTACGGCATACGTGTAGTTGGTACACGGACGATCAGCTACGTCGGAGAAGGACGCCAACCACGAGCCGTCGGACTGACGGACGATACTGTCTTGCGGAATGATCATCTCGATCTTGCTATCGGTTTCCCCTTCCGACGAACGGACGAGCACAAGCCGTGCGGTGCGATCCCACATACATCTGCCCAGTTGGTCATGTACCTCGCCTTGCATCTTCGCAATCAACATCTGTTTGAGCGAATCGCTGAGCGCCTCTACGCGTTTGTCAATGTCATTAGTGTAGCCGGAGGTGCCCTCCTGCTTGTAGTCGAGCGAGTAGTATTCGTAGCCGTAAAGCATCGGGTTGAAGTACGACTCCTTCAGCGTCACTTTGCATGACCTGTCAAGGCTGAGGAAATCATTGATCCATGTGGTGTCCTTATCGGCGAGATGGTTCTGATAGCGCAGTTGCAGTTTGCCGCCGCGTTTGGCCTCGACTGTCTGGCTCTTTTCTACTTTCCATTCGTCTTTGACTTTGTTGTTATCTTCGTCGTAGAGCGTGCAATAGACCTCGGTGCGGAGTTTGTCTCCGTCCAAGGGAATAGCCGCAAACTCCAATGCTATATTTTCGGCTTTTTCTTTTTTAACCACATAGCTGAGTGTGCAGTCATCCGGTTCCGGCACTTCGAGTTGTACCTCGCGGTTCTCGAGCACGAACGAGAAATGTACTTGGTGGTTCATATCGAAGTCGTCATCCTTGGTGTAAGGAGTCTGCTGTTCGGCAAGCGGTGCAAGGTAGTTATGACGACCTATCTGCATTGTCTCGGCAAACTCATGCTCCCAACCCCAGACAGACGACGAAGCACGGCGCACACGGTAATAGAGTTCTATGCCCGGCGAATACAGCTTGTTAGCGGTCAGCGTGAGGTCAAGCGTAGCCATCATCTGATCGTTCTCATCGCGCAACTCAAAGTCGTTGAGTTTGGTGCAAGCGTTTGCTTGCAGCGTGTCCTGTTCCGAAGTATCGACATTGCCCGTCCACGTATCGTGGCTGTCGTCAAGGAAAGAATAGCGACCTTTGTCCGCTCCCTTGGTCAACGCTACCAACTTGATCGTCTGTGCATCGCTAAAGTCGCTCTTCAGCGCACGCTGCACCTCGAAATAGTCGTCTTCAAGCAGGTCTGTCGCATCCGGGTATTTTACGTTCCAGTGCAACTCGATATTACCGGTATAAGTGAGCATCGAGTCGACCTCTTCCGTTCCGCCGAACTCATAGATGCGGTGATAAGCAGGTATATCTATCTTGTTCGAGCGCTGCGTCATCGTCGTGCCCAATTCCTCGTTGCGGTACTCGAGGAAGTCCACATAGAATCCGCTCTGGACGCTGTCGGCAGTCATGATGAAGATATTGTCCGAACGGCTGGTGTTCTTGTGGAACGTCGTGTCCTGAATAGACATGGTGTAACCGATCGTCGAATAGAACGTCGAGTATGGAATAGCGGCGTAGCCGTAACCGGTCATACCCGTTTCGTTCACCTGGTACAGATACGGTGTGAACAGCTGAGGCATCATATCGTTGCCCGCGCCTTTGTATTGGCCCAAATCGAAGTTCTTCTCCATTCTGTTGCCATGCGTATAACTGCGTTCGAATACGGAGTGGACACCTACGACAAACGTGGTATCGCTCAGGTCCTGATGCGGATACCAGTCAAACTCGAGGAACGTCACATAGTCGTAGCCGTCATCCGGACGTTGCTTCACGATCAGCTTCTCCGTCCAATCGCCCGACGGTATGTGCTGGTTCACGCCCGAAGCCATCGACGTCACGACGATCTCGCCTTTGTCGTTCTCCAGCTTCATCCACGCGGAGCCTCGGCCGTTCTCTTTGTCGTTCTCGCCGTATTCCTCAGACTTATAGTGACTGATCACCACTTTCTCGTCCGAACCGGTCAGCTTGAAATATACATAACTCTCGTCTACGGCATAGTAGTCATAGGCGCCTGCCGCCCATACAGGGATAGTAAAATGGATACAATCCGCACCGCCTGTTCGGGTCGAATAGTGGCGGTCTTGCTCCAGGTAGTCGTTTGCCTGCGTCCTGTTCGGCATCAGGAACAGGGAGCACACAATCATGAGGAATAGGTAGAATCTGTTTTTCATATTTGTATTTTTTGTTGTTTATTCATCGTATTTTGTATTGTTTGGTCGTCTGCGCGATTCGTCGCGCAAAGTTACAAAAAATTTTTGACATTTGCAATAGTTACGACAAATTATCAATGTTTTTCAGACAAATTATCATTTTTTTCAGACAAATTATCAATTTTCATTCCGAAGATTGTGGGCGTTTCATTCCGAAGATTGTGGAATTTTTTGTACGGAAACTGCAAATGCTTGCCGAGTAACCCGATTACTGTAATCTTGCGGTTTTGTGCAGTTTAGGATTGCAAAACTTGCTATTTTGTACAGTTTAGCAAGATTTTTCTTGCATTTGTCAAAAAATTTCGTACTTTTGCGGTCGCAAATGAGTTATCGGCTCATTAACACGCGTATTCAAAATTCCCCCACTACTGCAAAGCTGTGGGAGTTTTTTTGTAAGGCGGGCGTTCGGCGCTATCATGCGCCGAGCGCTTTGCACCGGAAATCATCGAGAAGAACCTCCGCGATGCCATCAACGGCGCAAGCAGCAAAGCCGACGCGTGCCGGAGGATAATGGCACTGGAGACCTACGGATATTTACGCCTGTCAAACGTAAAAGATGAGCGCAAAGCCGAACTGATC
>Ga0310786_10011945_pt1 | contig 10799 bp, 9 predicted proteins | sample AusTroGonzalo_MG_FD_203881 | JGI IMG/M metagenome (GOLD analysis project Ga0310786, IMG submission 203881) | Bovine rumen microbial communities from tropical cattle in Woodstock, Queensland, Australia - Gonzalo_03 (v2) (version 2) | ecosystem: Host-associated > Mammals > Digestive system >...
TGATCCCCTGGCCGTAGGCCCAGACGGGAAACGCCTCGTTGTAGAGCGACACCTCGGTCAGGCACCCGGCGTAGCCGAGGTCCGGGCGGCAGGTGGAGTCGCGCTGGTCCTTGATCGGGCTCTTGTTGACGTCAATGGTGATCGTCGCCGCCAGTAGTATCGCAAGTATGCTCATCTCAGCCTCACAAAGACCACCTGGACCGTGTACGGGGGAACCTCGATCCTGCCCTGCTGCGACGTGCTCGCGCAGACGATGCCGTTGAAGTGCGGCGGCTCGAACGCAAACCGCCGCCAGGTGCGGCCGCGGTTGTCGGAGACGACGCGGCGGTACACCGGCGTCAGCGACTCCTTCGAGGAAAGAAGGTACCTGATCTCGCGCGGACGCGCGGTCAGGTTCGAGGTCAGGAACACGAGCTGGCTGCAGGACTGGTTGCGCCCGACGATCCACGCGAAGTCGCGCCCCCTGCCCTCGCTCTTCATGATGGTGAGCGGACACTGCCAGTCGGCGAGCGAAAGGTAGCGGCGGAAGAGCTTCCCGGCCGCCGGCGGCATCGGCAAGACGCGCTTGGAGACGACGCCGCTCTTGTCCAGCTCTATGTTGAGGACGATCTCCTCGGTCGCCTCCTCCGCGGCCGGATCAGGTTCCGGCGCGGCAAACGCGACCGCGGCAACCGCCGCGGCAAACGCTGCGAGCGCCAGCCTCACGCCCGCTTCCTTTCGCTGATGCCCATTACCGCTGCGCCGGGCAGCGACGCGAGAATAGCGGTCACCGCCGGATCGGAAAGGACTTCGCGGTTGATCTCCGCCGTGTCGACGGCGCTTTCGGCCGGCTTCGCCGGAGCCGGCGCCGGTGCAGCCGCAGGAGCGGACGGGGCGGCGGCGACCGGAAGTTCGAGCGAAGCGGCGCCGGACGACTTCAGTGCCCGCACCGCCTTCATCAGCTCCTCGATCGTGGCGGTCGAGGCAATCCGCGAAGCGCGGATGAGCGAAAGCTCGATAAGCGTGCGTGCGCCGAGCGCGTAGCGGAGCGAATCCTCCAGCTCCGCCAACTGGTCACAGATGCGGAACACCCTTCCCGGGTCGATGCCCTTCGCCTGCTCGACGAGCGTCTTCACCTGCTCCGGCGTCGCCGCCAGCGACGGCGCGTCCGGGCCCAGCGCCTGCAGCACCGCGAGGTTGCGGAAGTGGCCGAGCAGCTCGGCGGAAATGCGCCGCATGTTCCTGCCCGCGGAATCGAAGGAGTCGATGGCGGAGAGGATCGCGGCGACGTCGCCCTTCAGTATCGCGCCCGCAAGCGACTCGAGCGCGGAGCGGCTCACCAGGCCGAAGACGCCCAGGACGTCCTCCTCCTCGATCTTCGAGCCCTTGAAGGAGATGAGCTGGTCGAGCGAGGAGAGCGCGTCGCGCATACCGCCCTCGGCGCCGCGGGCGATCGCGAGGAGCGCGTCGTCGGTCGCCTTCACCTTCTCCTTCGCGCAAACGTCCTTGAGCCGCGCGACGATGTCGTGGGTCTGGATGCGCCTCAAGTCAAAGCGCTGGCAACGGGAGATGATGGTCGCGAGCACCTTGTCGCCTTCGGTCGTCGCGAAGATGAACCGCAGGTGCTGCGGCGGCTCCTCCAATGTCTTCAGCATCGCGTTCCACGCCGCATTCGAGAGCATGTGGCACTCGTCGACGATGTAGATCTTGTACTTCGACGAGACCGGCGCGAACTGACACTGCTCCAGCAGCGGCTTCACGTCCTCCACCTTGTTGTGCGAGGCGGCGTCGAGCTCGACGACATCGAGCGAACGGCCGGCCGCGATCTCGCGGCAGTTCACGCACTTGCCGCAAGGCTCGGAACCGTTCGGCGACTGGCAGTTGAGCGCCTTCGCGAAGATGCGCGAAAGCGTGGTCTTGCCGATGCCGCGCGGCCCGATGAAGAGATAGGCGTTGGCGACCCTTTCCGACTCGATGGCATGCCTTAGCGTGCGCACGACGTGCTCCTGGCCGACGACGTCGGCAAAGGTCATCGGACGGTACTTCAGCGGCAGCGCGACGTGGCTCATGGTCTGTCCCCGCCGATCAGGCTACGCCCCGCTGCGAGTGGCGGTAGAAGGCGACGAGCCGTTTTACCTCGTCGGTCTGCTCCACGTCGTTCTCCACCCGCTCGAGCGCCTGGGTGCGGTTGAGGCCGTCGCGGTAGATGAAGCGGTGCGCCTCCTTGAGCGCCTGGATCGCCTCGCGCTTGAACCCGCGCCGGGTGAGGCCGACCACGTTCACGCCGATCACCTTCATCGCGCCCTCGACCATGTCGCAGAGCATGTACGGCGGCGCGTCCTGGCGGATCTTGGTCATGCCGCCGATCATCGCGTGGCAGCCGATGGTGCAGAACTGGTGCGCCGCGCAGCAGCCGCCGACGATCGCGTAGTCGTCGAGGTGCACGTCGCCGGCAAGCTGCACCGAGTTCGAGCAGATGCAGTGGTTGCCGAGGATAACCCCGTGCGCCGCGTGGCAGTAGCACATGAAGAGGCAGTCGGAGCCGATCACCGTCTTCTCGCCGTCGGCGGTGCCGAGGTGGACGGTGGCGAACTCGCGGATGACGGTGCGCTCGCCGATCTCGACGTAGGAGACGGAGCCGTCCTTGTACTTGAGGTCCTGCGTCTTCATGCCGATGCAGGCGTAGGGGAAGATCTGGCACATCGCCCCGATCGTGGTGTGGCCGTCGATGATCGCGCCCTGCGCCACCCTGACACCGTCGCCGAGCTTGACGTCCGGGCCGACGTGCGCCATCGGGCCGATCTCGACGTCCGCGCCGAGCTGCGCGCCGTCTTCCACTATTGCCGTTGGATGAATCTTTGCCATGTTTCTCCTCCTTGTTTGAAAATGCCGTCAATGGTCGATCTTGCCCTCGCCGTGCCACGGCTCGGCCGGCGGCACCGCCGCCGCGTCGGACGCGATGCGCTGCCGCACCGCCTCGTAGGCCAGGATGACCGCCGCCGCGCTCACGTTGAGCGAGTCGGCGACGCCGAGCATCGGGATCCTGACCCGGATGTCAGCGCCGTCCATCCACTTCGCGGTGAGCCCATACTGCTCCGCCCCCAGCGCGATCGCCACGTTGCCGGAAAGGTCCTCCTCGAAATGCAGCTTCTCGGCGTGCGGCGTCGCGGCCAGAATCCGGAATCCGCGCTCCTTCAGCCACGCAAGCGCCTCGTCGCTCGACGCCTCGGCGATCGGCACGGTGAACATCGTGCCCGTCGAGGCGCGCACCACGTTCGGGTTGTGGACGTCGGTCACGCGGTCGCAGACGATCACCGCCGCCGCGCCGGCCGCGTCCGCCGAGCGGAGGATCGTGCCGAGGTTGCCAGGCTTCTCGATCGCCTCGGCGACGATTACCAGCGCGTTCGCGGGCAGCTTGAGGTCGTCGAGCCGCCGCGACACATGAGGGCCAATCATCAGCAGTCCGTCCGGACGCTCCTTGTAGGCGATCTTCGCGAAGATCGGCGCGGGGCAGGTGTAGACGTCCGCCCCCAGCGCCTCACACTCCTCCACGATCGCGCCCTCGTGCTCGTTCTTGAGGTACATCTCCGGACAGTGGAAAAACGCCTTCGGACGATACCCCGCGTCAAGCGCGCGGCGGCATTCGCGGTAGCCCTCGACAATCATCTCCCCCGCCTCGTCGCGGTCGCGGCGGTTGCGCAGCCGGACGACGTGCTTGATCTTGGGGTTGCTGAAGGAGGTGATCTCCATTTCGTCCTTCCCGCCGCCTCAGTGGTGGTGGCCGCAGCCGCAGGAGCAGCCGTGCTCGTGGTGCGGCGCCTCTACCGTCTTGTACTCGATCTTCGCCGACGCCTTCAGCTCCGCGACGAACGCGTCCATCGCCTTGCCCCGTGCATCATGCCGCAAGAGGTCCCGAATCTCGTCGTGGGCGTCCACCAGCGTGCGGTTCTCCTTCGCATACGCATCGCGGCGCGACTCGAAGAAGGCGGCGATCTCAACGTCGGTCGGCTCCGCCACCGACGCGCATGCCTGCTCGACGAGCTTGTTCACCTTCGCGCCCTTCTCGAGCTCGCGGCGGAAGCCCTCCTCGCTCACCCCCTGCGCCTTCAGCGCCGCGAGGTACGCCTCGCGTCCGCCGATCTGCGCGACCACCCGCTCCACCTCGGCGTCCACGTCCGCCGCGGTCACCGGGATGTCCAGCTCCGCCGAGCGGTCCAGGAGCAGCTTCGCGCCGATCGCCTGTTCGAGCGCCTTCTCGCGCAGCAGGCCCAAGCACCCGCGCACCTCCTCGGCCGACGCACCGTGCGCCGAATAGAACCTCACCAGACGCTCGAGCTCGAACTCGACCGCCTCGGCGGATATCTCCGCGCCATTGACAACAGCCGTCTTCATCTACTTCTTGTCCTTTTCCGGCGGCGGCGGCCAGCGATACGTGATCTTGCCGGCGTACTTGCCCTTGACATGCCAGTCCTCCGGCACGCCCAACTTCTTCAACTGCTTCTGGTCCGACTCCCCGAAGGCGACCAGTCCGCCGTTCTGCCACAGCTCCAGCCGCCACGCAATGAGCTTGGCCGACGACGACGATATCCCGCAACCGGCGAAGAGCCCGCGCTTGGAATCACCGAACACCGGCGAGCGCCAGTCCTTCAGCGTCACTTCCGGCTGCCACTGGGACACCCCCGCCGGCGTCTGCTCGGGGCTGATGTTTATGCCATAGGACGTCTTCTGGTCCGTCAGGACGACATCATAGCTGCGCCAAAGTCCGTCAATCTCGAAAAGCGCGGAAACGCTCAGCACGGGACGCTTGATGCGCGGGAGGTCTCCTTTGAGGTTCACCTTGCCTTGAAGGCGCAGCGTAAGTTCGCTACCACGGTCCTTCCCCTTCACGGTGGACAGTCTTGGCATAACCATGGAGCCCTCGACCTGCGCCGGGTTGTGGCGCTTCGCCGCCGCCGTGCGGCGGGCGGACTGCCCCACGGTCACCCCAAGGCAGGAAACCACCCGCGCCTCGTTCGGCTTCGGACCGAGCTGATTGAGCTGCCGCGTCTCGCCGTTGCCGCCCGCCGCAAACACCCCGATCGAGGTTCCATGCTCGAAGCTGATCGCGTCCGCCACGCCCAGCGTCTCCAACGCGGAGTTCATGTCGTGGTAGTCCGCACCCGAATCCCATACGAGTTTCTTGCCGTCGTCGGCAGTGACGACGAAAAGTTGCTTGCGGTCGGCGGAAAGTCCGACCGCGAGGCAAGGCGCGACGTTGTTGCGGTCCGGCGGAACTACGTCCCGGCCGTCGCGGCGGATCACCAGGTCGCCCGTCTGCGCGAAAAGAAGGTCGGGGACTTCGGCCGGCATGATGCGATCGGCTATCTCGAGTTCCCCGTTGCGGCGCACGGCGAACACCGGGCCTCTCCCCACCTTCGCATTCCTGACTACTACGCCGTCGGCGACGAACAGTCCCCGCGGATCGGCGAAGTCGCCCGAATACGGACGGCGCGTCGCCCTGGTCGGGAAAGCGAAGAGCGCGCCCTTGCCGCCGCGCTGGAGGAACTCCGCCGGCGTCTCGCGGCGCGTGCGGATGTCCGCCGGCTCGATCTTGTCGCCGTGGATGTCATAGATCGTCGGAGCGTCTTCAAGCGGCTGCCCCCAGCCAACGGCGCGGCCGGTCGCGACGAACCCGATGTCGGCCGTCTTCATGTCCACCTTGACCGCAAAGAACCGAATCTTCCGCGGCGACTCGACTCGCGAGGTCATCGTCGCCACCCCGGGCGCGAGCGACTCGCCCTGCACCCACACCGGACTCGCCCCCGCAGAAAGCGCCGCGGAAAGCGCCGCGGCCGCCAGCATGGACTGGCCAGCCGTCACGCCGCACCTCCGCCGATGAAAGAGCGCACCACCGCGTCCATCTCCCCGACGTCGCAGACGCGCTTCTGGGCGACCGGCATCCGCTCCAGCCCGGCCACGGACGGCGGCGGGTCGACGAGCACATCCTCGCCGTAGGCGCGGCGGCAGGTCTCGGGAAACTTGTAGGGCGTGGCAGTCGCGGCGATAACGCACGGGACGCCGTCACGCGGATACCCGAGCCGGCGCGCCACGAACGAGCCGACCGCGGTGTGCGGGTCGACGAGATACCCCTCCTCGTCGCGCAGGCGGCGCATCTCAGATTCCGTCTCCTCCGGCGTCGCGACGCCGCCCTCGAACTCGGCGAGGAGCCGCGCCTTCGCCGCGGCGGAAAGCTCGTAGCGGCCCTTCTCCCTGAGGTCGGACATCAGCCGCGCCGTCGCCGCGCAGGCCGCCGCGGCGTCGCCCTCGAAGTTGAGTTCCCACAGAAGCCGCTCGACGTTGGAGGAAATGCGGATGTCCATCGACGGCGAGTTGGTTACCGTGAAGTCCGGCCCCGGCTCGTAGACGCCCGTCTTCACGAATCGCGCGAGGACGTCGTTCACGTTCGAGGCCACGACAAGCCGCCTAATCGGCGCGCCGACGCGCTTCGCGTACCATGCGGCGAGGATGTTGCCGAAGTTGCCGGACGGCACCACCACGTCGAACTCGCGCCCCAGCCGCGCGCCGGCGAGCGCGTAGTACGCCACCTGCGGCACCAGCCGCCCGGTGTTGATCGAGTTGGCGCTCGAGAGCGTCACCCCGTGCGCCGCGGCCTCGGCCGCGATCGCCGGGTCGGCGAAGATGCGCTTCACCGCGGTCTGGGCGTCGTCGAAGTTGCCGCGGATGCCGACTGCGTGGACGTTGGGCTCGGACGGCGTCACCATCTGGAGCCGCTGCACCCGCGAGGTGCCCTCGGCCGGATAGAAGACCGCGATCTCGGTGCCGTCCACGCCGGCGAAGCCATGCATCGCCGCGGAGCCGGTGTCGCCGCTCGTCGCCGTCAGCACCAGCACGCGGCGGCCGGCGGCGGCGTAGCGCATGAAGACCGGCAGCATCGACAGCGCCACGTCCTTGAACGCGCCGGTGCGGCCGTGGAAGAGCTCGAGGAAATGGAGCGCGCCCTTCTCGACCACCGGCACCGGGTCGGCGGCGGGAAAGCGCGAGAGGAGCCGCTCCACGGCGTCGTTGCGGACGCCCTCGGGCATGTCGCCGAAGAACTCCGCGAGCACCAGCTCCTCCGCCCTGCGCAGCGTGTCGGCGGAGCGGATGCCGGCGATCTCGCCGACGCCCACGGGCAGATACAGCCCGCCGTCGCGAGCGAGCCCGCGGAAGACGGTCTCGACGCCGGACGCCTGCTCGCCGGTGCGCGTCGAAATGTAGGATACCGACATGGCAGTGGGGCTACTGCGCGGCGGAGGCGACCGCCTCCTCCTCGTTCAGCGTCATGTAGCCGGCGTCGGCCAGCGCCTTGGCGGCGGCGGCGTTGTCGTCGAACCTGAACACCAGCACCGCCTTCTCGCCCTTGTGGAAGGCGAAGGCGTAGCTGTACTCGATGTCGACGCCGGCGCGGTCGAGGACATGCATCACGCCGGCCATGCCGCCGGGACGGTCGGGCACGCAGACGGCGACCACCTCGGACACGTTGGCCACATAGCCCGCCGCGGCGAGCACGTCCTTGGCGCGCTCATGGTCGTCGACGATCATCCGGACGATGCCGAAGTCGCTGGTGTCGGCGAGCGAAAGCGTCGCGATGTTGATGCCTGCGTCGGCCAGTGCGCGGCAGATCTGGCTGAGCTGCCCGGGCTGGTTCTGGAGAAATATCGATATCTGTCTGATTTGCATGCGGGTATTATACCAAATTATCGCGCACGCGCGCAAGGCGCGGCTCAGCGGGGAGCGGGGGCCAACGCGTGGCGCGTTGGAAGTGATTCAACAGCCAGCAGCCAGCGGCCAGTGGTCAGTGGTTGCTGGTTGTTGGTTGCTGGACACTGAACCACTTCCGACGCGATAGCAGAGGCGCGGGGGAGCTTTATTTCTCCAGAAACCAGGTCTGCATCTCGTTGCCTGGCTCACGGTTGCCCCAGAGGCAGTACGGCACCAATCTGAGCCCGTTGGAGGCGCGCAGCGCCGGGAACTTCTTGTCGCCGATGGCGAACTCCTCCTCCGCGAAGGTCGCGTCGGCGGGCAGCACCGCGTCCAGCACGCCGCCGCCGTTGTCAACGCCCTCTGCGCAGTAGACCACCGGTCCCCTCTCCACCGCCAGTCTGCCGCGGTCCGCCGCCACCTTCTCGTGCGCGCGGATGCGCTTGACCGGCATCGGCAGATCGAGGGCGACCTCGTCGCCCGCCTTTACGCCGGCGATGGCAACATAGCCGTCAGGGCCGGGCGCAACCGCCACCGCCGCGCCGTTGAGCGCGAGGCGCACCTCGGACGCCCTCGACGGCTCGGTCTGCACATAGAGGTCGCTCGGAACCGGCCGGCCCCGCGCCCAGCCCGGGATGCGCACCTTGAGCGCGAACGGACGCTCCGCCGCGCTGACGACGAGCTTCACCGCGCCCGACCACGGATAGTCGGTCTCCACGGAGAGCCTGACGCCGCCGATCTCGACGCTCCCGGCCATGAAGAGGTTCCAGTAGACGGCCTTTCCGTCCGTCGCGTAGGCGAAGGACGGCACCTGCGGCACGAAGCGGACGTCGTTCACCGGGCAGCAGCTGCATTCAAACCACTTCGAGCGCCTGTAGCCGCCCTTCGACGCGAGCGGGTTCGGGTAGAAGAACTCGTCGCCGGAAAGCGAGATCCCGGCCATGCAGCAGTTGTAGAGCGCGCGCTCGAGGACGTCCACGTACTTCGACTCTCCGCTGAGCCTGAACATGCGGTCGTTCCAGAGCGCGTTGCCGATCGCCGCGCACGTCTCGAGATAGGTGTTGGTGTTGGGCAGGTAGTAGTCGGGCCCGAACGCCTCGCCCCTCGGCTCCGCGCCGATGCCGCCATTGAGGTGCAGCTTTGCGGAGACGACGTTCTCCCAGATCGCGTCGATGGCCGCGAGATATCCGGCGTTCCCCGTGAGCGCCGCGACGTCCGCCGCGCCGCAGTAGAGGTACGCCGCGCGCACCGCGTGCCCGATTGCCTTGCGCTGGCGCGTGAACGGGACGTGGTCCTGGAAATAGGCGCCCGGCGAGTTGATCTCCGCGACCTCGCCGTGCGCAGGGTCCTGGCTCATCCATTCCTCCGGCGCCGCAGTCCCCGCCCCGCGGAAGTCTATGAGCGTCTTCGCGAGGTCGAGGTAGCGCCTCTCGCCCGTCGTGCGATAGAGCTTCACCAGCGCCAGCTCGATCTCCTCGTGGCCCGGGGGCGTCTTGAGCTGCGTGCGGGCGGGACCGAAGGTGCGGTCCACGAGGTCGGCGGAGCGGACCGCGACGTCGAGGAAGTTGGTCCGCCCGGTCGCCTCGAACCACGCGACCGCCGCCTCGTACATGTGCCCGGCGTTGTAGAGCTCGTGGCTGAACGGCACGTTGCTCCAGCGCACAGGGCCCATCATCGTGCGGAACCACCGGTTGGAGCCGTGTTCGTACCCGAGCGTCCGCGCGGTGTAGAGGTAGCCGTCCGGCTCCTGCGCCTTCGCGGCCTCGCCGACGAACCAGTCCACGTAGTCGCGCGTCGCGGCGTCCCCTGGATTGGCCGCCACGATGTACGCGGCGCCCTCCATCACCTTGAAGACGTCCGAGTCGTCGAACGGAATGCCGCCGAAGACGCCTGAAGCCCGGTTCGCGGCGTTGGTGAAGTTCGCGATCCGCGGCGTCTCGTTGCACTTCGCGAAGCACGTCTTCAGCGTCACGAGCCGGTTGGTCTCGAACCGGTCGAACCAGAAGCCGTGCGTCAGTCGCACCTTGGTCTTGTCAGCGTTCCTGATCGGGTAGTCAGCCGCGCTATGCGCCGCGCACGCAAGGCAAATCGCCATAACCATCATCCGATTCTTCATCTTCCTATCTCCTTTCATCCAATCGAACTATTGTGTATTATACCAAAACTGCGCCCCTGCTATGGCATCCGTTCGGGGACCATTTTGGTCAGACATCGCGCCATCTTTTCAGTCAGCCCGTCAATGCAGATTTTACTTGCCAAGTAAAAATATCATAATTCGTGGTTCTGGGCCAGCAATCCCCTCTGCCACGCAAACTGCCGCGGAGGCGCAAGGCGCGGCGAGGGGAGGAGAATAGTTGTAACACACGGATTTGCTCAGGTCTACGACCTTCGCCATCTGTGAGCGACGTAGTCGCGAACAACTCCGTGTGATAAAAACTCAAAATAACCAAACAATCCTCTGCGTCTCTGCGTCTCCGCGCGAGGCAAAACTGCCGCGGAGCTAGCGCAGGTAATAGACCGAGCCGTCGGGGCGGCCGGCGTAGTGGAAGCCCAAGCCCGTCGGCAGGTCGCCGGCGTTCGCCGGTTCGAGGGCGTCGTTCGTGCCGTAGGTCCAGTAGAAGTAGTCACCCTTGTCGTTGCGCTCGTTAGCGGTCAGGTTCGTCCCAAAGGCCGCGAAGGCGAAGTTGTTCGTGATGATCCCGTTGCTGTTGGTCTTCCGGATGAGTGGAACTTCCGCCTTTCGCCGCGGGGTGTCCTCCCCGAAGACGACGTTCACAAAGAAGGTCCCGCTGCCGCCGACTACCCGTCCGAACCGATGGTCGTTGTTGACGTCTCCGGGCCGCAGCGGCGCGGCCGCATATCCACTCCAGTTGCCGCCCGGCAGCTCGTAGCGCATCTCGCAGCGTGCGCCGCTAACCAGCATGTTGTGGCTGCCTGGCGCCAGGAACTGTCCGCCGCCCGGACGGAAGACGATGTGCCCGCGGTTGGCACGGCTAGGCCAGCCGCCGGACCAGATGAAGTAGCCGGCGTTCTCGACCGAGCCGCCGTCAAGGACGATCTCGAAATCGGCGGCGAAATAC
>Ga0310786_10011946_pt1 | contig 10799 bp, 5 predicted proteins | sample AusTroGonzalo_MG_FD_203881 | JGI IMG/M metagenome (GOLD analysis project Ga0310786, IMG submission 203881) | Bovine rumen microbial communities from tropical cattle in Woodstock, Queensland, Australia - Gonzalo_03 (v2) (version 2) | ecosystem: Host-associated > Mammals > Digestive system >...
TGAAACAAGCGGCGCAGACGCCTTGCCGAAGCAGTTGAAGGCTCGCGCCTCGAGCGTATAGTCCACGCCCTGCGGAAGCTCGGCTACGTCAAACCAGAAGCGCATCGTCTTCGGCTCGTACTTCGCCATCTTCGCGTAGGCCGGCGAAAGGAACTTCTTCACAAGCGGCGCGGAGCCGTCCTTCGGCACGGCGCGTATCTCGTAGTCGTAGACCCTTTCGCCCTCCGGCATGATCGCCGCCGGAAGGCGGCAGTCCATCGCGATTATCCACTTCCCTGCGCGGTTCACCGTGTTGCATGTTGCGACATTGAGCGTCGCGCCCTTCGGGAAACGCGGCGCGACCGACGCGGCGGCGCGAGACTCGAAGCCATACGGCCTCTCGCCGCCGCCAAGCGGGACGACCCACGCCGGAGCACCCTCGGCGCAGTCCTCCTCCACGTCGATGCGCTCGACCACCATGCGGTCGTCGTAGACCGAGACGAAGAAGCCCTGTCCGCCGCGTTGGTCGCGTCGCGTCGGAACCTGCGGCATGGCCTGCGTCGACGTGCCGTCGCGCGGGCCGCCGCCGTTCTCGTACTTGCCGCCGTACCCGTTGTACGAGAGCGACGGAATGGCAATCGCCGTGAAGTCGCCCTGCCAAATTGAGCGCTCGTCGTTGAACGGATGGTGCGTGTGGCCGGTGAACGCAATCGCGTTGGGGAAGCCCTTGAGCGCGGCAAACACCTCGTCCTCCTTGCGTGGGCCGTCGCCAGTCGTGCCGCCAATGGGCTGGTGCTGAAAGTAGAAGAACGGCCTGTCGCCCGCAAGCGCCGCGCAGTTCTTCTTCATCCACGCCTCAAGATCCTTGTAGTCGCTACCGCGATTGCCGAGGTATTCCGACGAGACGAAGCTGAAGCCCTTGACCTTGCGGATGCGGAACGGCGCGTACTTCTCGCCGAAGACGCGCTCCCACTCGCCGCCGAGACCGAGCTTTGTCAACGCCTCGTCCTCTGAATATCCGTTGGCGTGCATCTCCATTGTCATGTCGGGATAGAGCCATCCGTTATAATCATGGTTACCCGTGCAGAAGAGCGGCACGACGTCCGTTCCGGCGAACACCTTGTCCCATGACGCCTTGAAATACTCGAGGCCGCTGCGGACTCCCCAGTCGGTCATGTCGCCTGGAACCATTACGGCGTCAGCGCCGCGCGACCTAAAGTAGCGGAATGCCTTTTCCGCCATAGCGCACGACTCAGGCGTGGTGACATGCGTGTCGCTGACAACGCCGAGCCTTAGGCGCGGCACGCCCGCGAGCCACCCACCCGTTCTGCAGCCAGCAACGAAGAACGCCGCCGCGCCGCCCAAGAACCCCCTGCGGGAAATATCATCTGTCATGGCGCATCCTTCCCCTAACCCTGGCGTTATCAGACGCCGCGAGAATTGTTCCGCATAGCGTTCTCATTTTGTCTTTTCCTTCCTTTTCCTTGCTTCGCTTCTCAGAAAGCACAACGTGTCGTTTTACAACGGTTTCGCAGGGGCTGTCCCCTCATGTTCCAAAAATGGCTGAGAGGGAGTCCTTGAGTCCGCCGAGGCGATTCTGACGGAGCCATAGCCGCCGGTACTCCGGCTCGAACATCGCACGGAAGTTGGGCTTGTCGGGTTCCTTGATGCGAATTTCCACGGCGCGGGCTAGGAGATCCAAAAGCGCAAAATCATCCTTCACCCAATCTGGCGCACGATTCAAATCAAGCAGCGACTTTGCGCGGCGGCATTCGTCAAATGCGGCGGCAATGGAATCGTCTGTCACGCCATCGTAGCGCTTGTACTTCGCCCCGTCAAGAAGCGCACGATACAGTTCCGTGGAATTGCCCGTTCTCCCGCCAGCCTTGAGATACACACCGCCGTACGCCAGAAGCGCATCACCGCACCTGCATCCGCAGATTTCGTCGATTTCGCGGGCGACTTGTTCCAAGGTCACTTCTTCGCCCTTTGCGCGGTGCGAGAGGTATACGAGCGCCGAAAGCGACACGATCCACGGCTGGGGATGTCCACCATCCCCCCAGTCGGCGAGCAAGTACCCCACTGCGCCATTTCCCCTGCCAGCAGCGACGGCATTGTCTATGTTGCCTGCCATGTTCTCAACGCGTCCGAAGAGCGATCCCCACGCACTCGTTCCTGGGCAGACAATGAACTTGCGACCAGCCGATGCAAGTGCCCCACACTCCTTTTCAAATGGATGGTTGGCCTCATATCCCCAGTTCAGGCAGATTGCGTCATCGGGGATTTCCGGGATCAGCTCTGGATGGTGCAGTACGATGTCGCCCCAGAACATCATGGTGTGGTTGCGCGACTTCACCTCTGCGTAAATCTTGTTGAGGAAATCGAGATACACTCTCGCGGCGCCTTTTTCGCGCACTGCCTCGCCGCTACGTCCGGCGAAAGCCGAATCCTCCAGTTCAACAGTCTCGTCGCATCCGACGTTTACCAACTTCGACCTGAAGCACGGGAAAAGCTGGTCGTAGAGTCCGGCGACAAGCTGCAGGCTTCTGGGGTCAATCGGATTGAGCGTCGATGGATACTTCCCAACAAACCCTCCCCAGCGCTCAACACGGAAGCCACCCTGCGGATGGTCGGCAAGGTCGTTGTACTCCGGATGGCGAAGCCAATGTTCAAGATGCCCGAAGGAGTTCTGGTTTGGGACAAGTTCGACTCCCCGCGCACGGCAATAGTCGTCGAGCGAGCGGACTTCTTCCGCCGTCATCGGACTCGCCTCGCGCCACACGGTCTCGTGTCCCTTGTAGGCGAAGGTATGCTCGGTGTAGAGCTCAAAATGGTTGTAGCCGAGCTTCGCAAGAATGTCGACTACCCTGTGCAGAGTCTCCATGGTCGGCACCTTGCAACGCGATATGTCCAGCTGGTAGCCGAGGACGGACGCGGCGGCATCGGCCTGGCCAAACGCCACAGACGCAACGAAGACCGCCGCAAGAATTGTTCCGCATAGCGTTCTCATTTTCATAGACACCGTAGTTCCCTCCGTACATTCTACAATATCCTGTCGCCCCAGAAGGCAACGGTCGTGTCGCTGCATGACGGACGCGCAGCAGCAAGGGCGCTGCGTATAAGAGGCTCGTCAAGTCGCCCCTTGTGCCCCACGTCATGGCCAAGCTCCCACAAGTGTCCGAACACTATGCGCTTGGCGCCAACCCTTTTGACCGCCTTCTCCGTGTCAATCCCACAGCCGGGGAAGAAGAGCCACAAGTCGGGCCGCCCCCATGTCGTTCCAAGCTTCGACTCGGTTCCATAGCCGCTGTCGCCGGTATGGTACAGAACGAAGTCGCCGATCTTGATCTCAAACGCCGTAGTGAAGTCAACAAGGTAGTCGTGGTGGTCAATCAATGACGTCCGCACCAGCACGTCCTTGAACTTGAACTCCTTCCTGGCGCGGGTGTAGCCGCCATTCCTCCTGCAGTCCCTGACGCCGTAGTTGTCGAGGAAGTTTGAAACCACGGTCTTGCCGGATCCGTTCATGGCCTTGTAGAAGCCCTGTCGCCAATGGTCGGCGTGGTTGTGCGTTATGAGCGCGAAGTCAAGAAGCGGAGCAAGCTCGGCATCCCGCCTGTGAACAAGGTCAATAGAGAAGAGCGACTGCCGCGTCTTGACGACATAGCCCATGTTGTACACGCTCCACACGGCTGGAGTGTCGCCAGTTACGACAGTCTCCCTCGCCTCGCGCATCACCTTGTCAAACGCAAGCTCAAGCGCTTCAAGAGCCTTGAGCCCCCGAACGTCGCCGTCGCGCAGATATTGCGCGTATGCTTGCGGCGACACCGCTTCAGTCGCCTCGTCCCATTCGGAAATCAGCTCGCTCTGCCGTTCCTCTCCCCTGCGCACAGGAGCCGCCACCTGACATTCCGCAAGCGCGACTAACGGCGGCATAGCCGCGAACGCCGCCGTACCTCCCAGGAACCCCCTGCGGGAAATATCAACTGTCATGGCGTCACCTTCCATGAGACGCGTGATACGGCGATGGCGTCGGTGCCCTTGTCCTTGTAGACGATCAAGGTAAAATTGCCCTTCTTCTTTTTAAGCGATGCACCGGAAACGCTGCACACGATGTCCTCCCAGCCTTTCGCGGAGAGTCCGCGGTGCGCGACAAGCGTCCCGCGCCCAGGCTCGCCCGGAATCGCCTCGAAGATGCCGGCGGTCATCCGCCCGGTCTTGGCGCCCTCAGGGAGTGCGGCACGAATAGTGAAGACGAGTTTTTCGTCCGGCAGGATGCGCGGGACTTTAACCGGGATTTTCGCGACCATGTGGGCGTCTGCGGAGCGGCATACAACAGCCTCCTCGCCCCTGACCGTCTCGCGCGAAGCCCCTTTTTGCGGCTGGATATGCGCCGCGTCCCTGTCACCCGTCCTGCGACTCGGCCCTGCCGGAGCAACGCGTAGCATCCGTATGTCGAGAATGTCAAGGACATCGTCCTTCTTGAAGCCCGTCATGTTGAAGTTGACGTTTAGGCCGTCCTGCACGTCCGTAACCGTTCGAACCGAGGCGAACACATGCTCCTTGCCCGCCTTCAGCGTCGTTGGGGCGTAGTTCTCCCAGCCGCCGTTTGCCCCGTCCGTCTGCGGCCACACGACCATGTTGCATTTGGCGCCGTCCGCAGTTCCGCGTACCGTGACGAGCGTGAGATAGCCACCTGGCGGGACATCCTGCGTAATCTTCATGTTGGACACGTTCCGCAAAACGTAGTCACCGGGATTGGCCTCGCTCCTTATCCGCGCAGGCCAAATCCGAAGCACCTCTCGCCCGGCAGCGTCAGTTACGACATCACTTACGACGTTCGTGGTGACGCGCACTTTCCGAAAGCCGCCGAAGCCGTTCTCCAATCCGTCCGAAAGCATTCCCTTCGCAAGAGACCTCGTCTCGTCGGGGAGGCTTTCAAGCGCGGCAAAGCGACCAAGCGCCTCGCGAACTGCCGCGTCGCCCAAGAAGGCGGCTGCGCGACCAAGTTGCTCGGCAAGGAATCCCTTGACGTTCCGTGAGCCACCCTCGCGCCGCCTATAGAGCGTCTTGTCTTCGAAGTCAGGCTCCTCGAAGAAATACTTCTCAACACGCCCCCACTCCGCGAAGAGTTCTCCCGCCCTTCCCGTGAAATTGCCGAGCATCCTCGCCGCCGCTGCCGCGTCGGCAAGTTCGCCGTTCTCCGGCTGCGCATAGGCCACGCCGCTGAATGCAACCAAGCAGTCAAGACGCTCCATGTGACGAAGCAGAACGTCGGCGCGAGCCTTGCCTGCGTCCGTCGCCGCCGACCTGCGCACCTCGCGGGCGAGCGCGACAAGCTTTTCCGTGAATCCTGGCTTCATCACGTAGAGGTGCTGCCTGTCCGGCGTCCAGTAGACGTAGTTCCGCGCAGGCCAGACCGGAGAACGTTTCATCTCCGGCGAACGATAGTATTCCTCGCACAGCCTGTAGAGTTCGCGGAGAGGCTTCTCGGCCGCCGCACCGGCAAAACGCGTGAACCACTCGGCGAGAACCGCCTCCGGATCGGCATTCACGTCTTCGAGAAGCCGAGAGGTGAGATAGAGTTTAGGGCCGTCCATTGAATCAGCCACCTCGTTCTCTCCGAAGTAGGCACGGCCGCCAATGGCGTAGAGAGACTTGATGCGGTCTGCCTGTACGGCAAAGTTAACGCGCGGAACGAGAAAACCCCAGCTCCCCAGCCAGCCCCAGCAGTAGTCCCATACGCCTATTGTCGACGCCGTTTCGCCCCACTTCCCCAAAACGGCGTCCTGCGTTTTCTTCGTGGCGGGATCCATCCCGGCGGAGCCGGAGTCAAACGTAACAACCGGCACAACGTTCCTGTGGAGATTGAAGTCCGGCGGCATTATCGTATCGTCGTAGGCGAGAAGCCCTATAGTGAGGCCGGGGAACTCCTCCTCCAGCGCCTCGGCCACGCGGTTCACGAAGGTGTAGTAGCTCGGCGAGGCGTTGAACCGCGTGTTGGTCGATACGGGGCGAGGCGCGCCCGCGTTCATCGCCTTGCAGTTTCCGCATTCGCAGAATCCGTTGATGTCATTCACGGCAAGTGTAACCGAAAGTCGCCGCGGCTTGCCTTCTTTGATTTCGCGGCGCAGAATTTCGCGGATGTTCTCTGCAGCTATTTTCGCCGTTTTCGGGTTGGAATAGCAAGGCTGCCATTGGGCGTAAGGATTGTCTATGTTCGGCGGGCGCTGCAGTTTCTTCCCCTTGATGACAGGCATAATCGCCTCTGGCCACTTGCCCGCACCATACTTCCATGCTGGGAAAGCGTAGATAGGAATGCCGTGGGAGTATTCGAAATGCTTGTCCCCGTCCAATCCAAGTTCGCGCCAATGACCCGCCACGCGGTATATGGAGCGAAGGAGCGAGTAGTTCGCCGCCGCATTCCGGCGTTCACGCACTTCGACGACTACATCCCGCCTCGGCTCAAACTGGAACATGCAGTTCTCTGCGCCAAGAAAACGCGAATCGCACCCCTCTTCGAGAATTTGGCGAAGCGCAGTGAAGAGCGAGGTCGTCGTCGCCTCAACGCGCATCACGTCTGGAGTTGGGAAGCCGATGCGCCACTCGTAACGCGTGTTGAGTCGGTCGATTGGCTTCAGGTCGATGCGGATCATATTTTGGTTGGGCGCGTTGTCCCCAACGCGCCGCTCGGCGGATTGAGGACAATCCGCCCTACCAAGCTCCGCCCCCGTCACCATCTTCAGGTACTTGTTGAAGAGGTCGACGTCCTTCTGCGCAGCAGCCTTCGCCTTCGCATCAGGCATTGCACCTAACTCAAACCGCGCAACTGCCGCGCCGTTCCTCACTATGGCGAAGTCCCCTCCCGCCGCCATGGAGACAGACGCCGCCCATACGGCGACAAGAACTGCCGCCGAGATTTTTCCGCATGGAATTCTCATTCTGTTTCTCCCGGTTCTGTCCCGAGTGGTTCCGCCGAACCCTAAACTCACATCACTATCAGCATCACACCCCTTTGAGGATGCCTGCAGCGAATGATGACGATTCCGCTGCCGCCATTGCCGCCATTGCCGTTAGTATACTGACCTCGACCGCTTCCGCCGCCGCCACCACCACCACCTGTGTTAGCAGTTCCGCTGCCGCCATTCGTGCCATGCCATGTTCCACTGGCGTAAAGACGGCCTCCGGCACCGCCGCCTCCATTTCCTCCAGCGCCTTTATTGGCGTCAGAACCAGAACCTGTTCCGCCGCCACCGCCGCCGCCATACCACTTCTCCACACCAGAGATTGAGCACGCGATGCCAGTTCCTCCGTCGCCGGCCTTGGTCGTCGTCGCCGCAGTACCGACAGCCCCTGCGCCGCCTCCGCCTCCGCCATGTACATCTGAAGTGCTTTGTCCTGTGCCGATGCCGCCCTTGTAGCCTTGGCCGCTGGTCCCTGCGCCGCCGTTGCGAGTGCCGCTAGTGTATCCACCGCCACCACCGCCGGAACCGCCGGCGGCACCTGCGGCACCACTCACTCCATTTGCCGGGCCTCCCGCGCCCCCGCCAATGGCCACTAGCTCGAATGCTGCGGAACTCGCACCATTCGTGGCGGCATTTTGGGTCGAGACAGTACTGCCAATCGTACCGCCTGCGCCACCAGCGCCGACTATTATCTGATAGACTCCGCCAGTAATGCAGAGATCTTGTTCGTAGATAACTCCGCCTGCGCCGCCACCGCCGCCGCCATAAATCCAGCTTCCGCCGCCTCCGCCGCCACCAACAATCAACACGTCGGCAAAGCTGCATCCCTCGATTTCAATAGTTCCGCTTTGGTTGAAGGTGTAGATATCGAATTCGCCGTCGCGTGTTTTAGTGCCGCCTGTTACGTTTTCAAATGCGGACTTGGCTTCACTCATATCCATTGTATACCGAACAATCACGATGCCACTGCCGCCGCTACCACCATTACCGTTTGTCTTCGAAGCCCGACCGCTTCCGCCACCACCACCGCCACCGCCGGTATTGGCAACACCAGATGCTCCGTCTGTGCCGGTAGAGCTGGCAGAGCTCCAAAAGCCACCTTTGCCACCGCCATTTCCTCCAGAACCGGCATAGTCACTAGAGGCCGAGGAAGTTCCGCCTCCACCTCCACCGCCATACCACTTCTCTACGCCGGAGATGGAGCAGGCGATGCCCGTTCCGCCATTTCCGGCCTTAGCCGTCGTCGCCGCAGTACCGACAGCCCCTGCGCCGCCACCGCCGCCGCCATGGCCATTGCTAGTGCTATTGCCAGTTCCTGTACCACCTTTATATCCCTGTCCAGCAGTTCCCGCACCACCATTGCGAGTGCCGCTGTTGGATCCCCCACCACCACCGCCAGAACCTCCCGCGGCACCATAGGCGCCACTCACTCCACTTGCAGGGCCGCCCGCACCACCGCCGACAGCCACTAAATCGAAGATTTTGGAACTCGCGCCGCTCATGGAAGCATTCTGCTCCCAAATACTACTTTTAATTGTGCCGCCTGCACCACCCGCGCCGACAGTCACGTTGTACACGCCTGCAGTAACGACATAACTCTCCTCGTAGATGACGCCGCCCGCACCACCGCCACCGCCGCCATAGACCCACGAGCCGCCGCCGCCGCCACCGCCGACGACAAGCACCTGTACAGTGCCGGGTTTCGTCACGGTGAACGTACCGCTGCTCGTGAATGTGTGGATGTAGTCGTTGTGTATTCGCGTCACATTGCCACCTGTCGCGACAACGCCACAATACGCAGACGAGACAAGGAGAACATTGAGAAGAAGCAAGAATGAAGAGAAAACGCCTCTTCCTTCTTCACTCTTACTTCTTACTTCCTTAAAGTGCGCCCCCAGGAAACTGGCGTTTTTGTTAACTTTCATTGTTTGTTCTCCTTGTTGGTTGTTCATCTAGGGCGCAATATACCACATTCCCCCGCCGAAAGGCAAGCGCAATCGCACTTGACTCAATTAAGACCTAAAATAAGGGCGGATTAGCCGCGACAAAAAAGATCATCAAGCGTAACTTCGGACTGCACAGCATTCCAGTACGAGTTGCGAACCAGACCGTTTGAAGTGATAAACGTCACATGAACGGCTTTCTGTGTTTTGGATAGAGACTTGAACGCCTCAACCTTGGTCGCTATCATGGAATCGACCGCCTTGTCAATCGCATATGGGCCAGAAGAATATTTCATTTCACACAGGTTTACCACGTTGTCAGCGCGATCAAGCAGCAAATCGACTTGAGCCCCTGTCGGATACACGGAATCCGCCGCATGAAACCATGAATGAACATTCGTCAAAACGCCGGAAATGCCAAGCGCCGACTTGATCTGCGGAACGTGCATAAGGCAGACGCGCTCAAACGCAAGACCTCTCCAATTGGACTGCAGCGGCGAAGTGACAGTCCGCGACCACCAATGCTCGTCCTTCCCGGCCATTTCGCAAAGGAACTGAAAATGAAACAGCGTAAAACAGTCGACAAGCTGATATACGAACTTCTTCTTCGTGCCGATCACCTTGTACTTGCGGATGAACCCACATTCCTCAAGTGCCTCAAGACACTGCGAAAGAGAGCCGCTGCTATCCACCTTTATACGGTCAAGCAGTTCCTCGCGGGTCATTCCGACCTTCTTCTTCCCAAGTGCCTCAACCACCTTCAGGTGAATTTTGGTCTTTCTGAAGAGCGATGAATACAGTTCGGCGAACTCGTTCTTTAGCGGTGCGTCGTCAGCAAAGAACATGCGGTCAAAATTCTGCGAAAGGCTGTTGGACTTCACAAGGTGGCTCCAGTAGTACGGAATTCCACCAAGCGCCATATAGCACTCCGCGATGTCTTTTCGCGACATCGAAAGTCCGCGTTCCAGCGTATACTCCTGGCATTCTGCAAGCGTAAACGGAAGGAGGTGTATGCGCCTTGTCACTCTGTTGTGCAGCCCGCCCTTGTTCTTGAACAGCTTCTTTACTATCCAACTCGCCGCAGAGCCGCAGACTATCAGCAGGATATCTGTGCGAGCGGAAGCCCATCCATTCCAAAACGACTCCAGGGCGGTTATGAAATCCGAGCGAGGCGTGTCCAGCCATGGCATCTCGTCGATGAACAGGACCTTCTTCTCAAGTGTGCTGGCCTTTACGACTTTCTTGAGTTCGTCAAATGCGTCCATCCAATCCGATAGAGGACGGTTGTCAGTCCACCCCGATTCACGCAAAGATCCTACAAATTGGCGAAGCTGCTTTTTCATTCCGCCTTTGGCAAGCCCCGAATGTTGGAAAACAAACTTCTCTGCAAAGACATTGCGTATCAAGAATGTCTTTCCAACGCGCCGACGGCCATAAACAGCCACAAACTCCGATTCTGTGGAGTTGTAGCTCATCAACAGTTCTTCTATCTCTTTTCTACGTCCAACCATAGTTCTCCTCAAGATGGATATATTATAGCATTTTACAGCTGTTAGTGTCAACTATGGATTTTATACGATTCCAGAATTTTCCAAACAGGGCACATTCTTAATGTGTTTGGAAAATTTTCAACACATCAATAACCTACCTGACTCGGCTCTATACCACTTCATATGGTTACGGTGCTACGAAGCGGAGTTTGTTGAGGGAAGGGTGCGCTTTGCGGCCATCGAGAACCGCAAGCACGTATTTTGCAACGCGGTCGCCGAGCGCAACTGGGTCATTCTCGATGCGACCATGCGGAATGCCGACAAGCATCTCGTCGCCCTTGTTCGCGTGGGTGACGACCGTTACGTCTTCAGGTATGCGAATTCCTGCCTGAAGCAAGGCGACAACTCCACCAGTTGCGAGA
>Ga0310786_10011947_pt1 | contig 10798 bp, 15 predicted proteins | sample AusTroGonzalo_MG_FD_203881 | JGI IMG/M metagenome (GOLD analysis project Ga0310786, IMG submission 203881) | Bovine rumen microbial communities from tropical cattle in Woodstock, Queensland, Australia - Gonzalo_03 (v2) (version 2) | ecosystem: Host-associated > Mammals > Digestive system >...
CAGCAATTCAATGGGTATTGCCGCATACATTCCTGTATGCGCTGGCCATTTGACCAATTTCCGTTCTGTCTTCATTGCAGAACCGGGAGAACACGGTGTGCCATGTCTCCGGGTTCAGGTCGATGATGTCCGTTACATAGGCGACACGGGAACCGCCGACGGATCCTCTCGCCGTGCCGATTGCCATACCCTGTGATTTGCACCACCGGACAAGCTCGGACATGGAGAGCATAAACCCATCCATTTTCAGCTTCTTGAAAACCCGCATCTCTTCCGTGATCGCGCTTCGGAACGCCGCCTCTTGTTCTCTCGGAATCACGCCGCTTTCGAGCTTTTCTTCAAGCCCGTCGCGGACGGTTTCCTCAAACTTCTGCGAGTCCGCCTCTCTCGTTCCGTACAGGATCGGGTACTTGATGGACGTGTCGAGCTCGATTTCTTCCGTAAGGCCGATAAGTTCTTCCGTATTCCGGATCGCCTCCATGAAATCGGCTTCCGGGATCGCTTCCTGTGAGCGGAACATCTCTTCAAACTCGGCCCCGGTCTTGAATGTCAAATCGAATGCATCGTCGTCATAGCTTTTATGTTTGGATGCGAGTAGAACCGCTCTGCATTCCGCTTTATACGGTGTGGAACTGTGCGTATCGGTTCCGGCGATCAGCGGCTTACCGAACTCCTTTGAGAGCGACAGCAGTCTTTGGTTGAAAGCCACCTGATCCGGATGATGATGCGCCTGTATTTCAAGGAAATCGTACCGGCGCACGAGATCTTCGTATCTTGGATGCTCTCTCGGGAGTTTGTTCAGCGGAGAGGCGAGGCACGCGCTCGTTGTGATGATATTGTCGGACAGGGCGATGAACTCGTCGAAGCTGAGGCGGTTCGTATAGTAGAAGTGGTCTCTGTTGCAGGACAGGCTGACCATCCGGTTGAGTTCCCGGAGCCCGTCCATGTTTCTGGCGATCAAGACGGTATGGTAGTTGTCTCTGACCTTTTCTTCGATGCTCTCCGTCAGGTAGATCTCGACAGCATGCATGTATTTAAGACCGGCCTCTTTGCAGAGCCCGTACTTTTCCGTCCAGTTCATCGGCTTCCCGTGTTCCGAGAACGCGAGCGCCCTCATCCCGTTCTGCACCGCGAGATCGACGTATTCTTTGGGCTTTGTACAGGAATCCAAGAGACTGTATTCCGTGTGCATGTGGTATGGTATGTAATTATTCATGTTTGTCTTATCTCTGTACGGGTGTTGTTACGGCGAGCTCAGGATCCCAGCCTCTTTCCAACCTATACTGCAATGTTTTACGACAGACCCCATATGTTAAAGACCACTCCGTAATTGTTTTTGTTATGCCGTTGATGGTAATCATATGGTTATTTCTTTTATTGTTTTGCTGTTCTTTGTGCGTGATAAACCTGCAATTTTCCGGGCAGTAGTTTCTATCCGGATCAATTCGGTCGATCGTACACACACCACGTTTCGCATATTCATCATATCCCGTGCCAAACGCCCAATCGCGGAAAGCCTCAAAGGAATCCCACTCGGAACAAACCTGAATACCTCTGCCGCCATAATTATTATAGCCTGCGTGATTTGGATTATTGCATCTTTCGCGCATACCAAGCCAAACCCGATATAGTCTTGTGTTTCTGCCGCCATGAGTTTTGTTCATGTTCGCACATTGTTCTCGGAGCAGACACCCACAAGATTTTGTGTTCCCACTTCTCAGATTGTTCCCCGATACGGTTACTTCATTTCCGCAGTCGCATTGACATAGCCACATGGCATTCCCGCCTTTGCTGCTTCCAGCCTTCTCGATGACTGTCAGCTTGCCGAATTTTTGGCCTGTTAAATCAATCAATTTACCGATTTTGTCTCACCTCGATTCCGTCAAGGAACTCCTCGATTGCCGAGGTATCGATTTCCCTTTCTTTTTCTGCAGTGTCCGGCGCATCTGCAAAGTGGTATCCGAGGAGTTTTGCGAATAATTCCTGATTTATATCCGTGGTTTCTGCGGAAAGCGTGTAGTTCCAGCCGTATGAGCGCGGCCTGTTCATGCGGATCGCATCCTCATCGATATGGTACACCCCGACCTGTTCGAGCGGTACGATGCACCATTCCGTCTCATGATTTCTCGTATACAGCGTGTTGAGCAGCTCTCTCTCCGCGTTCTGTGTCACTCTATCCCACTCCACGTTGACGCGGGTTCTCCACTCATTCACGGTCATTGTTCATCACCCCGATCTCTCCGAGGAATCCTTCGATTCCGGACGTATCAAACTCTTCCTCTGCCTCTTCATACCCATCCGGGATCCACTCATACCATCCCTTTCGCGTGAACAAGTCAATGTGGGCGTTCAACGATCCGTGGCAGAGCGGCGTGCCGTGTCCGTTCTGATAAACGGTGCTTCCGAATATGAACGACACCCCTTTCTGATCATAACCGATATAATACTTTGCATCCTCTATCACCCCAATACAGTCTGTCCATCCGAGGCTGAAGCTGCATCCGACAATGTTCTTTGAAAAATAATCCCAAGACCCCCAAAATCTGCTATTCCTATCCCACTCTGCGGGCCCGGACTTCTTCTGTCTATAATCGTTTATGATGATCGTGCTTGAGGTCGATGTTGTTGTGCCGTCAGGCATGAAGATCATTATCCGCTCCTTTCAGAGGGATCGCGTCCAGAAACGACATGATATCCCCCGTGTCAAACTTCTCGCTGTTGTCGATGCACCGATAGACGCGCTCTCCGCGTTCCGTCATGCCGATAAGCTCCCATGTGTGATTCAGATGTGCGATCTGCCCCATCACGGAATCATACCTCTTGAACAACCCTTCAAATTCTGATTCGTTTTGCATAGAGCTTTTCAAATACCTCTTTCCCTTTGTCTACCGGCGCGTCTTTTTCGCCGAGCAGGTCTTCCCTGTCACGGATCGCTTCGCACCGAACGTAATGGCCGAGTTTCTTTATGTTCTTATCCTGCGCCGGATTGATCTCCTTATCGAATGCAAAAACCGTTCTGCATCCGAGCGTCGCAAGCACTTTCATCTGCGACGGATTGAGATGGGAGGTCAATACCGCTGCTGTATTCCGGATTCCCCACGTATCTGCGATCAAAACGCTCTTCGCGCCCTCGAACAGGATGATCTCGCGCTTTTTTCTGATCTCTTCGATGTTCTCCCACAGTCCGTACAGTACATCCATGGATCCCCAATGGTAGAAATAGGTGTATTTCCGCAGTTTTTTCTCCTTCCATTCCGGATCGAGCGTCCTCCCGCCGATGTTTACGATCTTTCCTCCGGAATTCCGGATCGGATAGACGATCCTGTCTGAAAAACTGTCGTATCGGACATCGAATTTCCTGAGAGATTCTTCCGAAATGCCTTCGTCTCTCCATGCGGCGAGCTTTTCTGGCCGGTTTTCGTACTGGGTCATGATGTCCGGCGGCAAAACCGTGCCTTTTTCGGCTCTTTTCTCCGATTTATCGGTCTGGAAGCGTCGGATGCTCTGCGTTACGGCGAGTCTTGCCGTCATTCCATCGACATCTCCGTCATATCCGGCATATTCCTTCAGTTTTTCGACGGCCTCATAGCCGGAGCACCGGTGAAAGAGTTTGATGAAGCTCAGGATATTCCCGGACGAGCCGGATGAGAAGTCGTAAAAGAACGGAGGATCTCTCCGGACGGAGAAGGACGGCGTTTTTTCGTCCTGAAAAGGAGACAGACCCCAGAATTCACCGCCCTTTTCTTCAAGGTCTACGTATTGAGAGATATAGTCGACGATGTCTACTGAATGAACAAGCGATTCTATGTCCACCGGCTGCTCCTTTCTTTCAGATCACATTTTTCCATGGTTTTTCGGACGATAAATACACATTTTTCAATATGGAGATTCGTGCATGCACTGCTTTGCTTCTTCCAGAGAGATGATATTTCCGTTGAATTCGAGCGATATGTATTCTCCCGGCATTGTCTGCGCTCCGTTTCGGTTCAGAACCACCGAGAGCTTCTTATTCCCGCACTCTCTGCCGTCTGCTTCGATCTCTCCCGGTGTCTTATCCAGTAATGTCATGATGACGGAGGCATTTCTGGCGATTTTTGCGCTGTCTGCGAGCTTTCCCGTTGCTGTTAGCTGCGCCGCGGCAAGTCCCGCGATTCCCATGTCGCCGCAGATGTTGTTCTTGATCAGGTCTACGAACTTCCCGAGCTCAGCGTATGTTGCGTATGCGTCCGTGCTGTCTCCGGTGGCCTTGATATAGTCCACGATCAGCACATCGAGCTTCCCGAGCTTATGCGCCGTCTTCTTGACCGCAAGATAGACCGCCTGCTGGTCAAAAATCGGGATGTATAGGTGGACAAATGGCTGTTCCTTGATCCATTCGATCGCTCTTCGGATCATTGCCGCCTCTTCCTCCCCATAACGACCGCTCCTGACCTTGAAGAACTCGATCTTGGTGAGGTGGGACACCATCCGGCATAGGAAAAGCCGGTCTGAAAGCTCGGAGTCGATATACATGACGCTTTTCCCGTATTTCAGGATGTCTACCGCCTCGTTCAGCATCAGGATGGACTTTGCGCCCTTTGCCGGGGCGCCCACGACCGCAAGTTCCCCCGGTTCGATGCGCGTGTACGGTGCAAGCGCAGGGAATTTGAACGGAATGCCGGCATCTTTGCCGTCCTGATGGGCAAGAACATCTTCCCAGAGGTCATCAACCACGTCGCCGAAGTTCGGGATCTCCTCCGTTCTGGAAAACTCGCTGATAACCGAGTCGATGGTCTCATAGATCCGTTTCTCGACGTCCGGTTCGCTTCGGTCCGCGCAGATCCGTTCGCACTCTTCAAGTTTTCGGAGCGCATCCCTTCGGAAAGCTGCGTCGACGACGTTATTCACGCAGAGCGTGAACTCCTCCTCGCTGTGTCTGGCGAGGATGTCGCTCATCTCGCAGCATTCCTTCACGCGGTCGAGCGAAATCGCCTTCGAGATCGTTTTCGTAGCCTCGTTCGACGACAGATACTCCATAATGTTGTACGGGTCGATCGTTTTGATCTCCATATCCACGAGGCCGATGATGGCGGCGTAGATACACCGGTTTCCCGTATCGCTGAAGTGATTCGGCAGGAGTTTGTCGCAGAACCACCGGTACTCCGGGTGATGGATCAGCGAAGCGATGACGCCCGCCTCGCTGTCCAGACTCTCAATGTCGTACTTCAAGCCTTATTCTCCTTCTTCGCAATATCCGCGGAACCCGCACAGATACCGACACCGGAACCAATCCGGATTCGTGTCGAACTCGTCCGCTTCCGTGATCTTTCTGATGGATTCCTCAGCCCACCGTTTCACTTCCTCGCATTTCCCCGGATCGAACGGTTCTTCGATGAAAACACCGTTCCGAAAACAGTTGAAGCAGAGCGTGGCCGGGTATTTCCCCCATTTCTGGAAGGCCGCTTCCGCGTAGAGGTAGAGCTGGCGGAGCATATCGTCGATTTCATCGTCGTTTTTTGTCCTCCGGCCTTCCTTTCTCTGCCGGATCGCCCTCGATTTATGGTCGATGATGTGGATCCCGCGCTCGTCTTCCGTCACGAGGTCCGCAAAGCCGACAAACGGGATTCCGTTTACCGAAAACCGAAGTTCCTCCTCGACGCCGAGGATCGTTCCGCCGACCGGACGGAAGGAGCGGATATATTCCGCGCCTTCCTTCGCATAAGCGGCGGCAACCTCCGGAGACGGACGCAGCCCTTTTACCTCATCGAGAAATCCCGCGAGATACTTCATCAGCATGGCGGATCTGTCGTACTCGCCCCGGTAAAACCCGGCAAGGAGCCGGTGCATGAACGACCCGTAGGACGCGTAGAACTGGTTTTCTTCCCGCTTCCCGCAGATGTAATGCAGGAACCACCGGTACGGGCAATCGTCAAAAGAGGAGACCCTCGAAAAGCTCCATGTCATATCGCGGATGAGCGGCGCGTAGCAGAGATCTCCCATCGCTCAATCAGAACGGAAGTTCGTCCGTATCTCCGTCAGATCCGGCGGGTTCCGGCGCCGCCTGCTGTTTCTGTCTGGACGCCGTCTTCGGCGCATCCTGTGCCTGCGGCGGAGAGCCGTCGTCGCGCTCAAAGGAGAACACGGTGAAGTTGGTATATTCCTTCTGTGCTTCCTTGTCGTATCTTCTCGTCACATCCACGTCGCCGAGGCGGATCTTGTCCCCCTCTGCAAGCTGTGCTGCCTTCGCTGCGCAGTCCGTTCCGACGCAGCGGATATACCCGCCGAAATCCTGTTCGTACTCGCCGCTTTCCTTGTTCTTGCGCGACGTGCTGATCCTCAGCTCCGTCATGGTGCTGCTGCGCGGCGTGATCTGCCACACCTTTGCGTAGCTTCCTGACTTAAAACCCATTTTATTCCTCCGTCTTACGATTGAATTTATCCTCGAAATCCGAACGCAGTTTCGCTGCGAGTCTCGGATCCGTGATATTCTGATAATTGCCGCTCTTCTCGAATCCCTTGAAGAACGCGACCGCCTCGTCCCGTTTATCCGGATGTGAGGCGAGCCACCCGCGGAATTCCATATCAAATTCCCGGATGATGGCGTCTGCAAGCTCCTTTTCCTCCGCCGCTTCCGCTTCGCGCTGCTTGGTGCGCCAGTTGTCCGGGTCGTCGTCCGGCGTTGCGACCGCGAAGAACTTCAGAAGGAAATACCGCATGGAGTATGTAAGCGCCGATCCGAATGCCTGCGAAGCATCCGCCTGCTGTCCGACCATGACCCACGGAACGTCGATCCTGTCGTCCGGGTTGTCGTTGTTGACCCACGAATAGATCATCTCCGCGTCTACAAGGATTTCGTTCTGCGGCTCGATGATATCCGGTGTCCCGCTCTTCCCTTTCTTGAGCTTCTCATAGTGGTACTTGTCGATGTGCGTCGTTCCGGGGACGATCTGCGGCACGAGGGAAACGTGATACTTCGTCATCCCGCCGGTGATCTTGGCGAGAAGCGCTTCGTCCGTGACATACCGGTATCCGTATCCGGCCTTATCCGTCTGAACGACCTCGACGCTCTTCCGGATCTGTGAGAGCTTTGCGAAGAGGTTCATTTCCTCAATCTGCATCCGTACCCTCCGGCTTTTCCTTCTCGAAATACTGGACGGCCGTCACGCCGACGTGGTCCGCTTCGAGGAACCCGGAAATGCTGCTCTTGATCTCCTCCGCCATGGAGGACTTGAAGTTCTCCAGATCTTCCGGAGAATCCGGGAGAAGCCCTTCAGACGCCAGCTCGTCAAGCTCCTTGCCGGAATAGATGTGTGTGATCTCCACCGTGGTCACGATCTCGATCTCGCTGATGTTATGTTCCATTCTCTCTCCTTCACGCTGTTATTCTTTCTCGTCCGGCTCCGCATCCGAAAAAGCAGAGTCGATCGGGCTGATTTTGCACGAATCGGCTATTTTGTCCGTGCAATCGCAGCACAGGCGCAGCTTGATCTTCGATCCGTCATGCACGGATCCGTACCCGAGCGTCTTAAACATTGTCAGCCCGCTCTGCATATCGAAGATATCAAGATTCTTCCCGCACATATTGCAAATCATGCTGCCGCTCTTTCTCAAACTACACATTCCTTTCTTGATTCCGCGTCCGGTTCTTCCGACGCTGAATTTGTTTTGTCCGCGAACGCCCCAGACTCGACCAGGAACGCCGCCGCCTGATCCGCCCATGATACGAACAGGGCGAACGGGTGCTGCTCATACGCCTGACCGACATACTCGTTGTCGGCAAGCCCCATGTGGCAGTTGATCGCCACAGCCTCCTCCGGCGTGAGCCTCATGAAATTCTGGATGAGGAAAACGGATTTCGATCCGTGCCCCCCGAACCGGAACTTCTCGTCGACGGTATACGCCTCGACCTTTTCCCACACGCCGTACTCGTTTTTGCGGTTCCGCAGTTCCGTCTTATAAAAATTGACTTTGCACAGGTCGTGAAAAAGCGCGGCGATAAGGACGCTCTCCTCCGGAACCTTGATCTGCGGATACACGGACAGGATCTTCACGAGCTCATAATATACGTTGATGGAATGGGCGAGAAGGCCGCCCGGTTCCGCTCCGTGGTACTTTGTGCTCGCCGGCGCCGTGTAAAAATCCGAGCTGTCAAGCCACCGCATGAGATCTTCGATCCCATCACGCCTGATCCGTCCGCACATGCTCTTGAACAGCTCCCGGTTGCTTTCGTTGGTTTTTGTGTCCGGCATCGTGTTTCCTTTCTGTTGTTCTGATTCCTTTTGTCCTGCTTTCTGTGCTCTAAGATGTGTCCATCTCGAAACTCCTTTCGCGTATTCGGGCCGCTCGGCCTCTGACTGGGACGCCCGGATTCGAACCGGGATCACGGGAGCCAAAATCCCGTGTGCTGCCCATGCACCACACCCCAATGTCGGTTTTAATTATCTACTGAAAGGAAGAAAAAAGAGCGCAAAAACAAAGGCGCCGCTATGTCGGTTTTTCTTATCTACTGATATGTAAAGGAAAGCCGGAGCCCGGCGATCCTTCTGTTATTATGAGGTGAACGCGATTTTCCAGCGCCTATAGTCGGCGCACAACCCGCGGTCCCTCGCCGCGATCCTGAGCTTTGCAGACTTATCGTCCGCCTTATTGCCCGGTTTCAGTCTCGCGCTTTCTTCTTCGAGCCGTTCGGCGATCTCCCGGAAATCGACGGGCTCTCCCGCCATCTCTCTCTGGAACATCCGGTAAAAGAATCCGGAAAGCCTTGCGTGTTCATAGGACAGTCTTTTATCCGTCTTCCCAGACTCCTCGGCGGCCCTCTGGTTGATGGAGATCCGGATCTTGATGTTCTCCGGATTCGCGCCTTCGACGAGGGAACGCAAAAGCAGATTCCCGCTCGCCCTCGGCGTCATCTGCGCGGTTTTCCCGCGGTTGACGACCCTGAAAAAGCCGGTCTGCATGACGCAGTTCCGGAATTCCGGCATGGCTTCGTCCGGGATCTCGCAGATCATGTCGTCCACCCGCACGATCCTTCTTTCGAGATCCACGTCGTTTGCCGACAGCGTATAAGCCCTGTCCGCCGCAACGCCCATAAATCCGAGCCACATGAGGCACCGGAAGACGTTATGGACGGTGAGTTCGCCCGGCCAGTCGAAGACGAGATTGAGATAATCCCGCATCATGATCGGTCCGGAAACCATCCGCTTCCGGATCTGGCTGAACGGATTCGGAACGACGCCGAGAAAGCTGTCCGTCGCCCCCGGCACTCCGTTTCTGACGCACCATCTCACGTACTGCTTCACCAGAGAGAGCCTCTTCTCGATGCTCTCCCCGCTGACGTTCGTGATCGCGTCGGCAAGCGGCCTCCCGCTCTGGGAATCCATTTCGCAGATGTCTTTCTGCAGCTTTTCCTCGAACGCCTCCGTGATTTCGAAAATCCTGCGGTAAACCAGCGCGGTGTGCTCGCTCTGCGTGGCCTCCGCAATGAAGCGTTCTTTCAGTTCCGGATTGTACAATGGAACCACTCCTTTCGGGAACGTTTATGTCAGGCCGCCGGCGTATTGAGCGACGACGCCCGTTTCCACGTATCAAGCATCTGTTCCTCGGTGAGAAACGCGACTGCGGAAGTGGCGAGGCAGGACGCGATCGCTATGTCTGCAAGGTAGACGTCGGAAAGCGTGGTGATATAATCTCCCACCCTGTCCTTTGACATTCGTTCCGGATTCTCGCACAGGACAAGGCTGTCCCGTCCGAGTCCTACCGCCTCGCTCGGCAGAAAGACGTGCGTCGGCTGTCCCAATTTCTTCATCGCCGTTGTTAGCGGCAGCGCAATGATGTTCGGGCTGTGTTCGTTCCCGACATTGTTGGAATATACCAGACCGGGCCGCCACCCGCGCTGTTCGCTCCCCGTTCCGCTGAACTGCATATAATAGATGTCTCCAAACTTGATTTTCCTTTCTTCCTTTCCGTTCATAGAGAACACCTCCGTTGTGATGCAGGTTTTGTTTAACCCGGAATCGGTTAAGAAAAACCGTCCTCGGGTCATGCTTATTATACACCCGGACGGCTTTCTTGTCAAGAGGTAAACAAAACTTATTTTGAAGATTTTTGAGTATGAATAGAATAGAATCGCTGATAACCGAAAATCAGCGGGTGATGAATGCAAGTTTCCACATCGCGTAGGATTCCATGATTCTCAGAGTCATGTCCTTTGCGTCGTAAATGGAGAGATCTCCGACAGCCCTGATCGCCTCTTCGGCATAGGCCGCGTATTTGAGATTCCCGGATGATATTTCATACTGAAACATCCTGTAAAACATTCCGTACATAAACAGGCTGTCATAGGAAAGCTCCGTGTTCGTATACTTCAATGACTTTTTCGCGTTTTCGGCAACACTGTTATACCATTCGATCATGCTTCCGGAAAAGATGACTTCTCTCCCGGGATTGAACATGATCTGTCCGGCACTTTTCGCTTGTTTCACAAAAGCGGAGATGTCGTCCGCAGCCTCCGCACAGTACGGATACTGCCGCTCTCCGGCCAAGGAGTTGATCACACGGCCATCCGTATCGATCCCGTCGATCGAAAGTCCTTCGAGATCTTTTTCGTGAACGCCGACGAAACCAAGCCACGCGCAGCATTTGAAGCGATATCCGAACCGGCTGTCTCCGTCGCCGTGGTCTGCCGAGAGGCCGTCGAGAATGCGCTTAAGCGCAGCGGCGTTAAAAACCATGCGGGATACCGCTTCCGGCGGAACCGGACTGTATCGCAGCAGGCCTTCATTTACGTCCGGAACCGCCTCTACAAAACACCATTTGATAT
>Ga0310786_10011948_pt1 | contig 10798 bp, 10 predicted proteins | sample AusTroGonzalo_MG_FD_203881 | JGI IMG/M metagenome (GOLD analysis project Ga0310786, IMG submission 203881) | Bovine rumen microbial communities from tropical cattle in Woodstock, Queensland, Australia - Gonzalo_03 (v2) (version 2) | ecosystem: Host-associated > Mammals > Digestive system >...
CGGAAATCGCAACAGATGATACGATTTCAAATCTTGAACGCATTGTTGTTTTGGCAAAATTGTTATCTGGTGATGAACACGTAAAAAACATTTCAACTGCCCTGCCAATTGCTCGCGATTTTATTCGAATGACAGATTATTTTGAAAACGAGGGTATTGATGTATCAAAAATAAATTGGGCGGATATTATTGATGAAAAATACGCCGCACATTTTCAAAACAAGGCGAAAATTTTACAAATATTATCAGACAATATGAACGCGATTACACGGGGACGCGTAACAACCACAGCAAAAAGAAATGCCGATATACGAGCATGGATCCCGTATATTCAATCAAAAAACTTTCCATATAAATTGGTAATTGTTTGTGGTTCCACAGCAAGTGTTCCTGCAACAAGCGATTTAATGGTTGCGATTGCAAACGTGCCATTTGGTCGAATAATATTGTCTGGAAAAATATCTGGTCGCAAATCTGATTTTGAATTAACGACGAATCCATATTATTCCGAATATAAATTTTTATCCCGCATTGGTGTTGACACAGGTGATCTTATCCCAATCGATGTTGGGGCATCTGAAACTATCGACTTTATGAATTTTGCATTTGGGAACGATACAACAACAGCCACAAATACTGATGCTGTTTCACATTGTCATTTAATTGAATGTGAACGTGAAAGTATTGAAGCCGCCGCTGTTGCTGAAATCGCCGAACAAGCAATCAAAAAAAATAAATCTGTATTGGTAATCACACCGGACGCGGCTGGAAATCAAAGAATTGCATCTGCATTAAATGCGAAAAATATACCAACTGATTTTTCTGGTGGGCGCCCTGCGACAATGCATGTGATTGGCCGTGCGATATTGAATTTGTTTGACGGTTGGGCGGAAAAAAATTCAAAAGAATTTGATAGATTATATATTGATTCAAAATATGATTTATTTGAAACAATTTTGCATATTGTTGAATCGAATCAAAATGTTTGGATGCCAACTTTTGACCCATTGGATTTAAACGCGATTTCAATATGGGTTGCGATTCGTGAACTTTCTGGTGCGCTTTTAAGAAACGATATTGTATTAACCTTGGGTGATGCACGCGCTTTTATAAGTGACGCGCTTTCTTCGGTGACAATCCGCAGCGACATTTCTGATGATACAAAGGTATGTGTTCTTGGCACGATTGAATCCCGTATGCAAACCGCAGATGTTGTGATTCTGACCAGTCTTAATGAGGGTATGTTTCCGTCAACCGGCTATGAAAATGCATGGTTACCGCAAAAAATATCAACCCAGCTTGGCCTGCCATCACCTAATCACAAAGTATCATTAATGTCTTTGGACTTTATGAATTTGTCTTGTGCAGAAAATGTTTATTGGTTACGCAGTAAAATATCTGGTGGCGTTCAAACAACAGAATCGCGCTTTTTATCGCGTGTCACGGCGCGTGGTGGAAAATTTGATAAAACTGCACAAACCGAAATTTTATCTGCCGTATTGGAACATGATAATGTTGATGCAAAACCATTAAATTATGATGCACCAACACCACCAGCCGATTGGTCTGATTTGTACGTAACAGATTTAGAATATTTAATACACAATCCATACGCATATTATGTACGACACATATTGCGCCTGGCTGTCCAAGACGATTATTGGGTTGGCCCAGACGCACGCAAATTTGGAACATTGGTGCACAGTATTATTGAACATGCAAAACCGGGCGATACGCCAGAAACACTTGTCGCGCGCATGGACGACGCTGCAAAAAACATAGACGGTCTTAATGGTGTTCAAATGCATTTCTGGCATAAAAGATTCCAAGAAATTGCCCCGGTTATTGCAAATGAAATTAACGCGTGTCCCGATGCATACAGCGAAACACCTGGGTTTGTTGAAATTGCCGGACGCACAATTCGTGCACGCGCCGACAGGGTTGCCGATGGTATTGTAATTGATATAAAAACAGGTGCTACACCATCTAAATCACAATTATTACTGGGCACAATGCCGCAATTACCACTTGAAGCATATATGTTACAAACAGGTGGTTTTAAAATTCCAACAACCACGCGTAGCAAGACACCAACTATGCGGTTTTTACAACTGCGAAACAATCAAACAAAACCGATAGAATATGATTCTGCAGCAACCGCCGCTATGATTCGTGCCGCGGTTGATAAAACAATCGAAGTTATAAATATATTCACCGTTGGTCGCGCACCGTATGAAAACCGACCAAACACTGAATCTAAATATCGTCAATACGATGATTTGGCACGTGCGTGGGACAACAAATAATTTTACTATTTTAATGTAATCATCAAACCACAATGATCTGTTGGTTTATCTGCCAATCTTGGCGACATATCAATTTCACAATTTGTAATTAAACTTGATGCTGCATGATTGCACAGAAAATAATCAAGGCGTAACCCCTGCTTGTTTCCAACTGTGTCATGACCGCGATAACCATACCAGGTATAATCAATTGTATCTGGATGTGATTTTCGCCATGCATCAACCCATCCAGCATCTAACCATGATTGCATTATTTCGCGCGCCTGCGGTGCAGCAATTGCAATGCCAACATAATTTTTTGGATTCCAAACATCCTTGTCACTAAGCGCCACATTGAAATCACCACCGATAATAACAGGTTCTTCACTGTCTAAATATTGCGAAATATAATCAGTAAACGCATGCATCCATTTTAATTTATACGGGAATTTTGGCGAATCAATCGTATCACCGTTTGGCATATATACATTTATAATACGCACGCGCCCATCAATCACACATTCGATAAACCGTGCATTTTCATCTGGAAAGTCAGGCAACCCACGAACAACATCTTCGATTGAATATTTAGAAAAAATGGCAACACCATTATAACTTTTCTGTCCAAAGACCTTTATATTATAACCATATTCGTCAAACAGGTTATGTGGGAAAGATGCGTTTTCAACCTTTAATTCTTGAACCAAAACAACATCGTATTCACCACCACGCAGAATATCTATAAAACTTTCCACGTGTGCACGGATAGAGTTTATATTAAGTGTTAAAATTTTCATATTTGAATTCCATCTTGTTCTGTATTATAATACCCCCAGCATAACATAAAAAACAAGGATTTTATACTATGAATATGTACAAGTTTTTAGAAAATGCGGCTACAACATACCCGGACAATTTGTTTTTGGTTCGGGAAAAGGTTACATTTTCTGCATTTATCGATTTGGTTCGCGCACGCGCCGCGTCTTTGGACAAGGCCGGCGTCAAAGCTGGCGATGTTGTTGGTATTTTGTCGCACAATATTCCAGAATTTCCAATAACACTTTTTGCGATATGGTATTTGGGCGCACGCGTTTTAATGTTGGACACAAACCTGACACCATTTGAATATGACAACATGACAAAAATCACAGATTGCCATTTTGTCTGTGCCGAAAAATCTTTCTTTTATAAAACGAAAAACTTTACCTTTTATGATATAACGAAAAAAGATGGCAAGATTAATCCAGATTTGCAACCTGCCCCGGTGGAATCATTGGAAATTGCGACACTTTCATTTACATCTGGTTCAACTGGCACACCAAAAGTTGTTCCATTAACACACTTTAATTTGATTGAATGTGCACATTCATTAAAGGACATGAGTGAATATATCAAACCAGGATACTATTTTTATGGTTTTTTGCCAATGTATCACATCTTTGGATTTGCGGTGGAAATTCTGGCAACGATTGAATACGGCGGTGGTGTAATTTTACAACCAAGTATCAATCCAAAATTATTGATGGCAGATTTTGCAGAATTCAAACCACAAATTATTCCAGCTGTGCCACGTTTGTTCGAACTTATCCGCAATCGTATTATTGAACAATTAAAGGCACGTCACTTATGGTTATTTGCATCATTTGTTTTGAAATACGGTAAAACATTAGATAAACTTGGACTCGGTTTCTTGGTACGCAAGGTTCAAGATCCTGTTCGTAATATTTTTGGTGGTCGTGTGACTTTGTTGGTTGCTGGTGGTGCCGCGACCAAGCCAGAGGTTGAAACATTCTATGAAAGATTGGGTATGCCATTTATTCAAGGTTACGGCATGACAGAAACTGTTGGACCAATCTGTATTTCAAAACGCACTAAAAAACGTGTTCCATTTGCATTTGGCGCACCAACCACAAATAACGAATGTGAAATCCGTAACAAAGATGCCGATGGCATCGGTGTTTTGTGGGTTCGTGGTCACCAGGTGTTTGATGGTTACCTTAATAATCCAGAAGTCAATGCCCAGGTATTTGATGAACATGGTTTCTTTAATACAGGCGACCTTGTATCAATGGATAAAAACGGTGAATTGCATTTTGCTGGCCGCAAGAAACAAGTAATTGTTCTTGATTCCGGTAAAAATGTTTACCCGGACGAACTGGAAGGTTTATATATGGAAATTCCAGGCGTTAAAAATGTCGCTGTATTTGAACACAAATTGGAAGACAAAACTGTTTCCTATGCTGTATTCAGTGTTGAAGAAGGGATGACAATTGAAAAACTAGCAGCAGCCATTGCTAATGCTAATAAGAAATTGGCGTCTTATAAATGGGTTACACACTTTGCGATGACAACTGATGATTTACCTGCAACAAGCACACAAAAGGTTAAACATCATGTTGTTCGTCAAAATCTTATTGATGGAAAATACCCATTGCAAAAATAATAAAAAAGCCGGCAAAAGCCGACTTTTTTACTCAAATTAATTACAGGAGATATAGATGCCGACACCGACAGAAATATATTCTCAATCTTCAGAAACCATTAATCAAATTGTGCAAAAATTTGCCCCAGATGAAAAAGCCATAGAAAAAAATCTTGGGCATGTCGGTTTGGCAGTATTCAGAAAAGAAAAAAATATTTCATTTATCCCAATTCACCAGCAAGGAACCATGGTAAAAGTCAAAAATTTCCTTTCTGGTCACCCAAGCAAATACAAATATATACCAAACGAGAACTTACGTCGCAATATTGTTGAATTCGTATATACTGCCCAGGAATTTACAAAGCGCGAAATTGAATATTTGTTTGGTGATTATGGCGTTGAAATAATGTATGCGATGTGCGATTTTATGGGGTATTTCAAACGCATCCAAGACATAGAATTATCAGAAAAACAGTGGCAACGTTTTACAAAAACGCGTTAAAAAAACCGGCAAATGCCGGCTTTTTATATCATTTTTTCCACCGTTTTAATGTCGGATAAACAGATTTACAATATTCGCGCATTTCATCACCAGTCATACCTGCCTGGAATGCAAACGGAACCATCATTTCAATATATTCATCCATTGTTGCTTTTTGCAAAAATTCACCATCTTTATAACAATATTTGCAATAGTCCGAATTTTTCGATCCATCTGCATTTGTTCCATATAAACTTTCGTCTTCCATTGGCATTGCGCAACTTTGACATATTTGTGACATTTTTTATCCTTTTTATATCAAGCATTATAACCCTGTTGCAAAACCCAATCAAACAAAATACAATATACATATATAATAAACCAAGGAGAAAAAGATGTATAAATCCATTTCAATCGCAGTCATTATTTTAATAGGCATATTATTATTGTTGCTAATACCATTTAAAACCAACAACGATAAATTGGTTGCGTATTTCAGTGCAACTGGTAACACGCGCGCCGTTGCAGAAAGTTTAGCAATGGCAATCAATGCCGACATTTTCGAAATTACACCAGAAACATTATATACATCTGACGATTTGAATTGGCGTAATGATAAAAGCCGTTCTTCTGTTGAAATGGCTGACAAAAATTCTCGCCCAGTAATTGCGAACAAAATTACAGATATGTCTAAATACAAATATATCTTTATTGGTTTTCCAATTTGGTGGGGACGCGAACCATCTATCATAGACACATTTGTTGAATCTTATGATTTTGCCGGAAAAACAATTATACCATTTGCCACATCGGGCAGCACCCCATCTACAGACGAAGCGGCAACAGACATTCGCGCGCTTGCCCCAGGCGCAAATGTTTTGATTGGCAAACGTTTTCCAAACAATGTATCAATTGACGAATTAAAAACCTGGGGCAATGGGCAAATATAAAACATGTCATCGACCAAAGAATATCTTGATTTCGTTCTGGAACAATTATCAGATTTGCCAGATGTTGACTATCGTGCAATGATGGGCGAATTTATAATTTATTATCACGGGCGTGTTATTGGCGGAATTTACGACAATCGTTTTTTGATAAAACCGACAAAATCGGCCAAGGAAATATTACCAAACGCACCAATGGAAATTCCCTATCCAAAAGGTTCACCAATGATAATGATTCCAGATATTGAAAACCGGGAATTATTGGTTCAATTATTTAATGCTATGTATCCGGAATTACCTGACAGAAAAAAGAGATAAAAACACCGGCAAATGCCGGTGTTTTTTTATTGTGGTGGGTGCGGGTTTGCCTTGATAAACAATAATAAAAATTTATAAAAACTCGTATTTACAAACTCCGTTTTTATGATTTTTCTAATTGTTCATCTGCGTATTCGCCATGCGTGCTTCGCACTCTGGCGCATCCACCCGTACCCACTTTTCACAACAAAAAATACACCCGTTGGGTGTATTTTTTATTGTGGTGGGTGCGGGTGGATTCGGACCACCTCAGGCGTAGCCAACAGATTTACAGTCTGCCCCGGCTCTCCAACTCCGGCGCGCACCCAAAACTTATTTTTTATCGTGGTGCGGGCAGCGGGACTCGAACCCGCACATCAAGCTTGGAAGGCTTGCGTACTAGCCCTTGTACTATGCCCGCGATAAATCGTAAGCCAGCAAATTATATATCAATCGACAAGAAAATCAAGTGATTATTGCGCCTTGGTTATCGGCGGGAAACAGTCGCCACCACTGCGCGGGCAGCATGCAAATACGGTATTGCCCATATCACGGAAAACCTCATCCGCACAACAACCAAATTTGTTTGGTTTTGTTCCATCACCACACAAACCCGCCGCTATATTTGCATTAAATTCTTCATCACTAATTGTCTGGACAGTCGTTTCTGAAGTCACCACTGTTGAAACAACAGCTTCAACTGGCTCTGCTGTTGGTGTAATCGTTACACAGTCCGCATTATAATAACGTTGCATTTCTTTGACTATGTATTCCTTGGATGTATCAGATTTTAATTTTTCCATCCCGGCATTTAATTTTTCACAATTAGCCTTCTTAGCTGCAATATATTCCTCCAACACATCGCCAGTTGTCACCGGTTCTTTCGTATCTATATTTTCACTTGGCGTTGCAGACATATTAGCGCCCGGTCGCGATATTGTCCGACGACCATTTCCCTTAATCGCACAGTATGTACGTTGTTGTGCATTCAACTGTTTTAATGTTTCCTGGTCTTCTGCGGTTGGGTTTTGAATTGCGGATAAATCGGCTATTTCTGTTTTAATTTGTTCACATGTTTTGCGGTCAACTATTTTCTGTGCATCGTCTGCAAATGCACACATTGGCAATAAACATAAAAACAGTATCCGCGCTTTCATTTTTTACCCTTAAAGTTATTCATTTATAATTTTTTCAATTTGAATGATAAAATCTATGGTTGGGTCAGTTAACTTTTTTGCTTTTTCAAAAATTTCTTCGGCCGCTGCTTGCATATTAAGCCGTTTGTAAGTTTCAACCACATCGATTGTTTCAGCATGATTAAAATTATCGTCATCTATTGCGCGTGCAATTTCCAGTTCTTGACGCGCTAATTCTGCATATTTGTCTGTATTTTCAATACATCCACGTTCAGCCAAACTTACATATATTTTTGCACGTTCAATGCGGTTATCAACATTATCATCAGCAACTGGTAAATGTTTTATAAGAAGACGTTCAACCTGGATACACACATCTGGTGTTTCCACAGAATCTTCTATAACCTGCTCTGTCTGATTATTGTGAATCTTTGGCGAACTAATTGCCATACCAACAAAAAAGCCGCACAAAAACAATCCTAATAATGCAACCGCACCCCAAAAACGTTGCCAACGATTGTGAACAACACGTACAACCACGATTGGCTTGGTCGCCTGTTGCTTTTTCGATTTTGTTTGCTTTTTCATTTCTCTCTCCTCTGTCCTCTTTGAATCTATTTTAACTATTTTACAATACCATTTGCAATAGTAATTTTTTTATCAGCCCGGGAAGCAAGTCCCATATCATGTGTAACAAATAACATCGCCATATTATTCTTTCGCACCAATGATAACAACTGTTCAAATACAGCCGTGGCATGTGCTGGATCCAAACTGCCTGTTGGTTCATCGGCTAATAAAATTTCTGGATCGTTTGCCAACGCGCGCGCAACCGCGGTGCGCTGTTGTTCACCACCAGACATTTCACCAGGCAGGTGCGATGCACGATGCGCGACACCAGCCGCCCGCAACAGTTTTAATGCACGTTTTTGCGCTAAATCTTCATCTACATCATTTGCCAACATTGGTAATACAACATTTTCAACGGCTGTAAAATCAGATAATAAATTGTGTCTTTGATATACAAAACCAATTTTTTTACGCCGAATAATTGTACGGGCATCTTCACTCATTTTTTGAACAGGTGTCCCAGCAATAACAATACTGCCCGATGTCGGTTTATCAAGCAACCCAACGCATTGTAATAATGTTGACTTACCAGACCCCGATGGTCCAACAAGAGCAATTATTTCACCACGATGCAAATCAAAACCACCACCACGTAAAATATGCAACGGTTGTCCACCTTCGATAAAGGTCTTTTTTATATCACGCACAGACATAACGACATCGCCGCGATTTACCCTTGATAAAGAATTTAATATGCTTGCCATTGTCGTATTTCCTTTATTCGTTTCTTAACACATCAACAGGGTCTGTATTTGCCGCTTTCCATGCTGGATAAATGGTTGCTAAAAACGCCAATGCAATTGCCAACACAACAATTCCAACAACCTGACTAACTACTAACTTTGATGGCAACTCTGACAAATAATATAATTCCGCCGGGAACAAATCACGTCCAGTCGCCCATTGGAAAAACTGACGAATTGGCTCGATATAAATCGCAACAATCACCCCCAAAATCGTTCCAAAGAACGCACCAATAACACCTATACTGGTTCCAGATAAAATAAATATTTTCATCATCGAATGCCGCGAAACACCAAATGTACGCAAGACAGCAATATCTTTATTCTTATCCTTAACCAACATAACCAAAGATGACACAATGTTAAATGCCGCAACAATTACAATAAGCAAAAGTATTAAAAACATAACATTAGATTCAACCTGCAGTGCCCCCACAAAACCACGATTTAAATCACGCCAATCGCGCACCACAAAACCATCTGGTAACAAACGAACCAATGCATTTAAAACAGTGTTTGTATCTTCGGGATCTTTCAAGAATAAATCAATATGAGTAACGGCATCACCGATATTCAAATATTTCTGGGCAGTTTCCAATGGCATAAATATATACCCTGAATCATACTCATACATACCCATAAAGAACGATGTCATAACCGGATATGCCATAATACGCGGCATTGTTCCAAATGGTGTTGGTGTTGCCCCGTTTGCAGATACCAGCGATATATTATCACCCATTGTAACATTTAACGCACGCGTTAACGACGCACCCGCAACCAATTCACCATCACTTATTTTATCAAGCGGCTTGCCATATATACGTGCACCCATTTTTGATTTTTCTGCTAAATCAGACATACGAATTCCACGCACCATTGCACCAGTATTGTTTCCGTTCGCAGTTGCCATTACTTGCCCCTCTGCAATAGGGACGATAGATGTTGTATGTGTATTTACGATTTTGTTTTGTTTTATTTTATCAATTAAAAAATCATAATCTTTGATTGCGCCGTCTTGATGATAAATAACAACATGACCGTTCATTCCCACAATGCGCGACAAAAGTGTATCGTGAAAACCGCCCATAACAGACATCACAACAATAAGTGTTGCTACACCCAACATAATACCAATAAGCGACACCCAAGAAACCACGGAACCAAAACCGCGCTTTTTCATCGCCAAATACCGCCAAGCAACTTTTCTTTCAAGTTTTGAAAACATCTTTTTACCCTATTCGTTCAAGAACGCCCGCAACGCATCACCAACCAATGCACCCTGAGCTGTTGTTTTAACACTTGCCGGATCAACAATTGATATCAACCGTGGCGACATAAATACAACCAATTCTGCAAACGGGCTTATCAATGTTTCCGGGGTTGTGACAAATGAATGTGTTGGAATTCCAACAATTATATAATTATCACCAATTGTTGATGGAATTGTAAAAGATGTTAATTCACCATTAGATGTCCGCAATACAATCTTTGCGTCAACCTTATTGCGTCCACCAAAATCGCCATATTTAGCCGTTGCACCAACAATCAAGTCCGTTTCCAATCTTTCTTCTTTGCTGCATTGACCAATATCAAACCTTGATTGCCAACCATTTGGAATTGCAAATGTTCCCTGGGATATAAGAACGACATTTGCTTGTTGTTGCATAAATTCCTGTAATGTTTTTGTATTTATTTCTGGTCCAACAACAACAGCACGACCAACAACGCCAGGTATCGACATCTTGATATTTTTATCGCCAAATGCCGGGAACATATTCATCCAAATAATTGGGTTATCTGTGCGTGGATACACACGGTAAACATCAATATCCCATGCCAACATATATTTTTTGG
>Ga0310786_10011949_pt1 | contig 10798 bp, 10 predicted proteins | sample AusTroGonzalo_MG_FD_203881 | JGI IMG/M metagenome (GOLD analysis project Ga0310786, IMG submission 203881) | Bovine rumen microbial communities from tropical cattle in Woodstock, Queensland, Australia - Gonzalo_03 (v2) (version 2) | ecosystem: Host-associated > Mammals > Digestive system >...
GTTACCTGAATCAGGCTGCCCTGTTGGGTATCGACATTGACTCGCTGACCATAGAGATTCATGGTCGACCCGACACAGAACCCACAGGCCGCGTAGCCTATCCCCGCAACTTCCTCTATACCCTTTACATTGACTCACCGGCCTCTGATGCCGAACTGGAGAAATTAGCTACATTGGCAGAGCAGAACTCAGCAGTAGCTACTCTGGTGAAGGCTGCTGTGACACCCCAGCTGATTATCGACCGTAAGGACTCACCCCGGAAACGCAAGGTAGGTGGCGAGACACTGGCCGGCTTGCGCGAATATATCCACGGCAAGCGTCAGGCTCTGCAGGCAAGTCGTGCCAAGTGGGAGAAACTGGCCAAGAACAACAAAGGTGCCGCTGACCGTAAACCCAGGGAGGTGAAGCAGGGGCCCTGGGTGAAGGTCTTCCCCAACGGTGTGCGTCAGCTGACGGTAAATGACAAATACCTGATCGTGCATGACAATCCTGCCTATCTGGGCGGTACCAACCTGGGCATGACATCCATAGAGGGCGTACTAGGTATCCTGGGTACCTGTATTACCCACATCTCACTGGGTCAGGCTGCAGAACGCGGACTCGATGTGGACTCTATATCGCTGACCGTTCAGGCCGAATGGGACCCTCGTGCCGGACGCAAGGGCTACGAGAACCTGTCTATCGCTCCCCAGAATGTGCGCTACACCCTGCATGCTTTGACACCCGAGAACGACCAGACCGTAAAGGAATGGATAGAGGCTGTAGAGAAAATCTGCCCCATGTACAATCTCTTCAAGGATACACAGACCTTTGAGCACCGCATTGTACGAGGCAGTTTCAAAAGAGAAAAGAAATGAGGTATGAACCAGCAACTTTACTGGCATTAGCAGCGGTCCCCATAACGGCATACGCTGCTGATGCACAAGCAGACTCACAACGCATAGCTCGTCCTGCCGCTTTTCCAGCAGTCAGTCGGCACCAATCATTGGACTCACTGAAAACTGAGGTAAAGCAACAACTGGAGAAACGGTATGGACAACACTATGGATGCTCGGCACTCTCGCTGACATCTATTGCCGCTACGCTTGGAAGTCCACTTTCCGAACAGCAGCTTCGCAGTATATCAGATTCGTTCTCTGGCGGTATCGGTCACGAGTTCAAGGAGGGAACCTGCGGCGCCCTTTCTGGAGCCATCATGGCATTGGGCTTCTATGCCAGCGGCGATAAAGAGAAACATCTAAGGCTGGCTGCTGAGGTTTATGATGAATTTAAGAAACAGCAGGGATCTGTTACCTGTGGCGACATATACGGCAAATACCGTTTCAGCCACTGCGATGGTTGTAATCTCTGTGCCGTGCAGAAAGTCGTAGAACTTTTGTATCGCGAGGGCGACATCCACACCAGCACCATCGCCCCCTGGCAGCAGTTGACAGAGGAAAAACAATAACAAACACAAAAAGATTGGATTATGAGAAGGAATGACTTTTTGATTATAAACACTTTTGTATCTCTCTTGTTCGTGATTTTCACGCTCTCGGCTTGCGACAGCAAGGAAGAGAATGTTGTGCCCATTACCATACCAACAGATGTAGAATGCTGCAGTGCCGAGGAGACATTTCTGGCTTATACATTTCTGCACAACGGTTATCTAAAGGAGATAGAATCGCTGCGCGACACCATAGATGGGAAATATGCGCTGAGCGTATACTCCAGAAGCGGCAAACTGCATGTCGGGTATAACGACATCTTCTTCGCGCTGACAAAAATCTCTAACCAGGGTTATGTGCGAGACTTCTCCGTTACAGAGATAACACCGCTCATGAACATGTCTGCTATGGGCATGAAACACTCTACGCCAACAGCCTCAGAGAGCACCACCTATGATGAGTCATTCCCCGCTGTACAACACGCATGGGTGTCTTTCGTAATGAGTAGCACCGAAAACGATTATTGGGAGCTGTCATACAAGGCCAGCACCAAGAACCAATCTACAATACATGAGAACAGCCAGCTGGAGGTTAATGCTATTGCCGCAGGACAGGCGTGGCTAAAGTCGTTCAAGGTGGGCAATGACACATATTACCTCTCGCTGGTAAACCCTACAGACTGGCAGACGGGCAGAAATACAATCCAAGCCTATGTATCCAAGAAGAGTTCTCCCGCCACAACACCCTATGCCTTGGCCTCAGAGACCTTTACAATTGAGATAGACCCACGTATGCCAGATATGAGTAACCACACCTCGCCCGACAACACGCCGTTAACAAAACAGGCTGACGGTAGTTATCAGGGCAACATAAACCTTACGATGACTGGTCTCTGGCGCATTCATCTGACAGTAAAGGATGCAGAAGGTAACATAGTGGCAGGAGAAGAAGAACTGAGTTCGCTGTATTGGGATGTAACAATATAAAAAGAAATGAAGGATGATTGGATTGTTATTGTTAGCATTCGGACTTCTGAATGACACGACCACCACCAAGCCACAACAATTGGACGAGGTGGCGGTCGTTTCTCGTTCACAAGGCAGTAAGCGCTCCATTAAGGGTAACGTGGCCTCTATTGACGAGCATCTGAAGGAGCTGAACCACGTCAGTCTGGTACGACGCGGCTCGTATGCCTGGGAACCAGTGGTGAACAGTATGCAGACGGAACGCATATCAATCACTATCGACGGCATGAAGATTTTCTATGCCTGCACAGATAAAATGGATCCCGTGACAAGCTACGTGGAGAGCGGAAATCTGCAGAGCATCCTGCTGAACTCGGGTCTGAACGGCAACCCGCAGGCCACAGGCAACATTGGAGGTTCGTTGGATCTGAAGTTGCGCAGGGCGGGATTCGATGGTGATGACTTCCACATGGGTGTAGATGCTGGTTACGAGAGCAACGGCAACTTGCAGGTATATGGTGCAGATGCCGCTGTATCCAAGAAATCGTTCTACACCAACGGCGGTGTTTCCTATCGTCATGCAGGTAATTACAAGGAGGGTGGCGGCCGCGAGATTCTTTTCTCACAGTTCCAGAAGGTAAATGCCTATGATAACCTCGGTTTTAGGCTATCAGAACAAGATGCCATAGAGAGTACCTTTATCTATGACCGCGCTACCAACGTAGGGTATCCTGCACTGAATATGGATGTGGCTAAAGCCGAAGCGTTCATCACCTCACTGTCGTATAAGCGGCATTTGGAGGAGAAACTGGTGCAGTCGTGGGAAACAAAAGCCTACTACAACCATATCACCCACGTGATGGACGACACCCAGCGCCCCAATGTGCAGATACACATGGATATGCCAGGCGAGAGTTGGACTACGGGACTATATAGTTTAGTGGGTGCTCAGAAAGGGATTCATAAGCTAACTGGTAACTACGACCTTTACTACAACCGCCTTTTTGCCGACATGACCATGTATCCTGGCGGCGCGGCACCCATGTATATGGTTACGTGGCCCGATGTAGGAACACTGAATACAGGATTGGCACTGAACGACTACATACAACTGGGTAAGGCTCATGCAGTAAACGTCTCAGCCAAACTGGCATGGCAACAGCAACGACTGAACAGTCAGGAGGGCTATCAGGCACTGAGTGTCTTTTTCCCTGGCATGAAGCAGCAGTATCATCAACTAACTGGTCGCATCGCCGCCAACTATCAACTTTCAACTCTCAATTCTCAATTCTCAATTGGGATGGGTTGGGGAAATCGTGCGCCAACGGTAACGGAGGCATACGGATACTATCTGAACAACACCTTCGACCAGTACGATTACATCGGCAATCCTCATCTAAAGAACGAGTCGGCTATCGAGCTCAATGGAAGCTATCAATTCAAAATTCAAAATTCAAAGTTCAAAATTGACTGTAATGCGTTCTTCTTCTCGGACTACATCATCGGTCTGTTTGAACCGCGCCTTAGCGCCATGACCGTTGCTGCCGAAGGCGTGAAGGTATATGGCAACATTCCACATGCCACCATTGCCAACTTCTCGCTGACCTATGGATGGGATGTCCTGCCTTGGCTGAAATGGAACACCCGACTGGGTTACAGCTTGGGACGTGACAACGAGGGCGAGCCTCTGCCGCTAATCTCACCTTTCGCCTATACCACTAACCTGAACGTACGTTTGGGACGCCTTTGGGGAAAAGTGGAGTTGCAAGGTAATGCCAGGCAGAGTAATTTCGGTAGGAAATATGGCGAGATGCCAACAGCTGCATGGGCCATCGTCAACCTCTCGGCTAATTATCACTTCTCAATTTTCACTTCTCAATTGACACTCCGTGCTGGCATAGAGAATCTGCTCGACAAACGATACACTTCCTATGCCGACTGGTGCGATATTCCCCAGAAGGGGCGCAATATCTACATGAATCTTTCGGTTGAATTATAATGTCGTAGCATCCTGCATCACCAGCCCGGCCAGCATGAAGCCGAAAATGGCGGTGATGTGGGAAACGGTGCCGTTAATCTGAGCCTTAGACGAGCACCATTCATGGTTCAGGAGATTGGGGTCGCCTGGACCATTTTTCGCTTTCGGGCACATGCATTGCTCGGTGCCGCAGGTGGCATTGTGACCAAGGTTCTTCAGCAGCTCGTCGCTATAGACGCATTGGAACTTGTGGCGGGGGGAAGGTCCTTTCCTTCTTGAACCTGTTGCGGAGGGCACGCGCCAGCGGGTCGCCCTGCACCTTCCAGAACTCCGTTACGCGGATGCGCGTGGGGTCCATCTTCAGCGCAGCACCCATAGAGGAGAAGAACCTAGGCCCAGCCCCCCCCTCCGACCCTCCGTCGCGAATGGGGATTCGCTCCCCTTTGTGGGGCCGCAGCCACATTCAGTGGCTGCTCTAAAGGCCCCAGTCGCCCTCGAGGAGGGAGTGCTTGTTGCTAGTAGGATGAGAGCTGCTTTGTCTTTTAGGGAATCTATGGCATCGATGATATAGTCGTAGCTGCCGAGGTCGAACTCAGCTGCCGTTTCTGCCGTGAAGATCTTCTGCAGGGCTGTTATCTCTGCCTTGGGATTGATGCTGAGCAAGCGTTCCTTCAGGGCATCAACCTTAACCATGCCCACGGTTTTCATGGTGGCCATCAGCTGACGGTTCACATTGGTGATGCACACGCGGTCGGAATCGACAATGGTCAAATGCTGGAAACCGCTGCGCACCAAACTCTCGGCACACCAAGAGCCTACGCCGCCTACACCAAAGATTATCACCCGCTTCTGGGCTATGCGCTCCATTGCCTCTGTGCCCAATAGCAGTTCTGCACGTCTGAATATTGCTTGTTCTATGGCCATAATTCAATCAAATTTGGGTGCAGAGATACAATGTTATTTACAAATACATCTCCCCCTGCCCTACCTTTTTTATATAATATATGGTACAAGACCTATGATATGATACCAAGTTGTTCCACTGGCATTTGTTGTGCCTCGTGAATATCCATCATGGCATTGATAAAATAGACAATTTTGTAGCGGCAAATATCATCTGCACGAATAGGGAGCTCTTGCACAACACCGTTGTCGATAAGGCGTTGCCTGCATGTACCATGCAGCAATGCATCTGATGGTGTGAACAGGTTTCCGCAGGAATCCTCGAAGACAAGGTTGCAATAACTGGCATCGGTAACCATTCCGTTACGGACGATGATGACATCGTCGGTGTGGGCTTGCTGGACAAGACGTGTCAACTGACGACGGTCGGTGCTCTTATACTTGTAGCAAATATTATCGCAATGAACAAGGGCAACGCTTTTTCTTATTTTCTGCTTATATGGCAAGAAGTGAACGGAACGAATGGTGTCGGCATATTCTATGCGACATTTGAACCGCCCATGTCGTGCTTCGGCAGGTATCTCCAGTTGTAGCTTCGGAATCGGCTTTTGATAAATATCCCAAATGGTCTTTTCCATTCGCCTGAGATGATAAGGCAGGTGCATGGGCTGCCCGTCTTTGATGCAAACAACCTCGGAGAAAACGGGTCTCCTGACGGGCAGATATATTTTCTCCATCACTTCATTGTATTCGCCGTGTGCATTGCTCATGGCTGTTACTCCTCCACCGCTGCGATAGAATTTCTGCCCATCAGGGGCTTGTTCTATATATCTGATTATCACGCCACTGTCTAACGCCTGACCATCGAAATAGCCAAACACACCAGCATAAAAGCCCCTGGGCTCGCCCTCCGCCTCCTTTATAAGCTGAACCGTACGTGGTTTGGGCGCACCCGACACACTCCCTGCGGGAAGCATAGATGTAAGTATCTTCCCCAAATGGTTTCGCCAATCGGAGGGTAACTGACCAACAATCTCGCTACTTGTCTGCAAGATATGTGCACGGTTGGTATGCAGTTCTGTTACATATCGGTAACGTTCCACATGGACCTTCTCGGCAAATATGCTCAGGTCATTCCTCAGCAAATCTACCACCGTAGCATGTTCAGCACTCTCCTTCATGTCGGCAAGAATTATCTCTCTAGCATGAGGAATGTCGGCATCGATGGTCCCTTTCATCGGGTGAGTGGATATCTGGCCATCGCTGCTGATGGTTACAAAACACTCGGGGGAGAAACAGACAAAGCGATTGGGAATATAAAGGGAATAGCGGGCATCGGTCGTCATGAAGATTTCCCTCAGGCTCAATGCAGTCCGGACGGGAGTTTTGACAGTGAGGTTTGTCAAGAAAGAATCACCTCTGCGGAGTCCCCTCTCCACAATATCGAAGCGCTGCTTGTATCTATCAAACGTTTCGGGCTGGAACATGAAACACTTATCCTCTGCATGAAACAGATCTCTGTTTACGTTAGATACGGAAGGGATGTCGAACAAGACCTCCGTCTGCTGCAACGGGTTCTCGACGATGATAAACTCGGTACATTCAAAGTTGGCGACAAAAAGGAATGCTTCTTGCTGCGCTGCAAGATATGAGATGCGTTTGGCTGCATCGCTTACGTTGTGAAATGTGAAATATGCCATGAATCCTGATAATAAAAAACTTAGCATCTGGATTCATGCGCATGAGAAACGCACATGATACGGACACGAGCAAAGTGCCCTCATAATGCAAGTGCAAAGTTAGCTTTTTTTTTGCATTGTGCCAACTTTTATGTAACTTTGCCCTACCTTTTTATATATAATAAAGGCGAAATACCAAACGTATGGTATGCAAATAACCCTCACATGGTATTGTAGGGATGAGAAAAGTGCCGTACCTTTGCAACATCGAAAGTGAAGAATGAAGAATGAAGAGTGAAGAATTTGCTACCGCAATGAATGCTCAAGGCTGCGAGTAAGTGAGAGCAATAACAAGCTCGCTTGATTATTGCCGAACGAAAGCAGGCTCGAAACGAAGTTTCAATATTCAATAAGAAAAAGTATTAACCAATAAATAAGGATAAGATTATGGCAAAGATTGCAAAGCAGCTGACAGAGCTCGTCGGCAACACACCACTTTTGGAGCTCAACAAGTATTCACAGGCTAAGGGTCTGGATACCCCCATCATAGCCAAAGTAGAGTTCTTCAACCCCGGCGGTTCAGTAAAAGACCGTATCGCCTTAGCGATGATTGAAGATGCCGAGAAGAAAGGTATCCTGAAGCCCGGCGCCACCATCATAGAACCCACCAGCGGAAATACAGGCGTAGGACTGGCACTGGTCAGCGCCGTGAAGGGCTACCATCTTATCCTTACCATGCCCGAGACCATGAGCGTGGAGCGCAGGAACCTTGTAAAAGCCTATGGTGCTGAGGTTCGCCTCACCTCTGGCAAAGACGGTATGCCCGGTGCCATCCGCGCTGCCGAAGCATTGCGCGACGAGATTCCCGGCAGCGTCATCCTGCAGCAGTTCGAGAACGGTGCCAACCCTGCCAAGCACTATGCCACAACGGGTCCTGAGATATGGCGCGACACAGACGGCAAGGTGGATATCTTCGTAGGCGGTGTAGGAACAGGCGGTACCATCAGCGGTACAGGCAAGTACCTGAAGGAGCAGAACCCCAACGTGAAAATTATTGCCGTAGAGCCTAAGTCAAGCCCCGTGCTGAACGGCGGTCAGAGCGGTCCTCACAAGATTCAGGGTATCGGTGCCGGCTTCGTTCCCAAGACCTATGATGCCAACGTCATCGACGAGGTATTCGACGTGGAGAACGACGATGCCATCCGCACAGGCCGTGAGATTGCCCAGCAGGAAGGCCTGCTGGTAGGTATCAGCGCAGGTGCAGCCCTCTATGCTGCCATTCAGGTAGCCAAGCGCCCCGAGAACAAGGGCAAGAAAATTGTGGTGCTGCTGCCCGATACGGGAGAGCGCTATCTCTCAACTGTTCTATATGCTTTCGAGGAATATCCTCTGTAAGAAATCAAAGAAAGGAGCCACCACGGCTCCTTTCTTCTTTTTCAGGAATCTTTTTTCCTGAATCTCTTATGTAAGATGCAAACGAGTTTCACAATCGGACAGGGCATCAGCATCTTGCCCGTAGCCCTATAGATATCAATCTGCCTGTATATCATGGACCTGTAGAGGTGCCAGCCGTGAGGAGGAAAGGCATAGGTATGCATCAGCCCGGCTGCACGTGTCAGCCCCTCCAGCTGCTGTTGCAGGGCATCGGCATCGGCATTGACGGTGATACCGCCCTCATTCCAATAATACAGATACCGGCCACAGGATAGTGTGGCAACCCTGGGCTGCTTGGAGAGCAGCTCGGAATAGAACCAGATGTCCTCGAACAGACGTCCCTTCGGGAAGCGTGTTTCCTGAAGGAGCTGTCGCCTGTAAATCTTGTTCACGGCATAGGTATGCTCCCATGCCTCGGTCTCAAGCCAATACTTGCGGGCAGAGGGCCATATCGTCTCCGGGAAATCCTGCAGGTATTCCGACTCGTGTCCGTAGTGGACGAGGATAGGGAACTCCGCAATGTCAACCTCGGGGTGCCCGATCATGAACCTGAGCACAGGAGAGAAGGTAGAAGGAGCCACCTCGTCGTCACTGTCCGCAAACATCACATAGTCTCCGCAGGCCTTGGCTATTCCGTAGTTGCGGGCATCGGAAAGTCCGCCATTGGGTTTGTGAAAGACACGCACAGCCGCATTCTCGGAGCCGATCCGCTCGGCTATGAGTCCGGTGGAATCGGTACTACCGTCATCGACAAGGATAACCTCGGCTTCCCGTGGCAACTGCGACAAGATGCTCTGCACACATCTCTGCAGCGTATCGGCCACATTATAACAGGGAATAATTACAGAAAGACGCATAGGCAGTTTATGGTTAAGGCAAAAATCCAGTACTTGAACGTATAGAATCTGAGAGGCAGGGGATACAGGCCGCTCGCGCGCAGGGAACGTAGGCAGGAACGGACCTCCCTTATGCTATGGGTCAGCATCCAGCATACATAGATACAATCCAGGGAAAGCTGGCTGACACGTCTCAGCAAAGCCTCGCGCTCCGCGCCCTGGGCAGACAGGACCAGTCTGTTCAGTTCCCTGATAACAAACAGTATATCCTGCACCCGCTTCTGACTGTGGGCCGGATCCTGCCGGTGCGTGATGGTGCCGCCACCTACCCTGTAATAATAAGCCGGGATATCTGCCACAAACAGGCTCCCGGCCTTCAACAGCAACTGAGGCGTGAACAACTCGTCCTCGTGCAGGATACCCGGACAGAAACGCAAACCGTCCTGCACACTCCTGCGGAACAGATAGCCACAGGCCGAGGAGCGCATGTTGCGCCACCGCAAGAACTCAGTGCCGCTGCGGAAATGCTCGATACGCGGCATAGGGCTCTCCCTGACGATACTGTGCACAAGGCGGAACATGAGCATGTCCGGCTGACGGGCTGACAGCAAGTCAAGCACATGCCTGTAAGCATCCGTCAACAGGAAATCATCAGCATCCAGGAACTGGATATATTCGCCCTGTGCCATTTCAAGGCCTTTGTTGCGCGCAGCGGAAAGGCCCTGATTCTCCTGGCGGACAACCGTCACCCCCTCAAACTGAGGGGCAGGAACCTTACTGCCGTCGTCGATGAGCAGAATCTCCCTCTCCTCCGGTTGCAAAGGCAATGACAGAATGCTCTGAACGCATTCCTGCAGCATCCGGTGCGGCTCGTTATAATAGGTAATGATAAAGGAGATTCTCTTCATGGCATCTAAAACCTGGCTGTTACACCCTGAGCCTTCACCACGGCGGGGTTGCCGCAGATCAGGAGCTTCTCCGACCCACCCTTGCAGAAGTCCGAAGTGCAGACGGCCCCGCTTCCGACCACGGAACCGGCAGGGATGACAGTACCTTTCAGCAGGATAGTTCTGAATCCCAGATAGACACCGTCGCAGATAACCACCTCGCCATGCATGGGTTTTTCCGCCCCTGCTGAGAGAACCTGGTGTATGGTACTGTCACAAATATACATCTCGCCGGCAAAGACACCGTTGCCGATACTTACATGGCGGTAACAGTGAATCTGCGTGTCGCGTCCCAGATAGGTATCAGCCCCGGTTTCCAACAGGGCACCTTCGGCTACGGCAATGCACCCGTCAGGACCTACATGCAGGCTACCGCCCAACCTCCACGTCCCCTGAATGTTCAGTTCCGCCTTGCCCGAGGGGGCCGTATAGTCCTCGTGACAGGAGTTTATGATTACCGTATTTTTCCTGCTGCCGGAAGGGAGAATAATCTTTCCCCCGAGAGACAGCTTCAGGGAGCCGTACACCCTGATGGGCATTTGCACCACAGCCTTCCATCCTCCAGCATGATAATTCAGTCGGAAAGTGGCCGGCCAGTTGGTGTGTAAGATTGAATGTAGTTTCATGTT